>Ga0268262_10003251_pt1 | contig 17775 bp, 15 predicted proteins | sample TergutNc150P3_FD_190354 | JGI IMG/M metagenome (GOLD analysis project Ga0268262, IMG submission 190354) | Nasutitermes corniger P3 segment gut microbial community from laboratory colony in Florida, USA - Nc150 P3 (SPAdes) (version 2) | ecosystem: Host-associated > Arthropoda: Insects >...
CCCGACACGGGAAGCGTGGCGTACAATTACGATGACGGGTTATACAGCGCCGACTACGGATTCGCCCTTACAAGACCGGGAAGCGGAAGCAAGGAAAACGGCGGCGTATATGAGAGACGCTACACGTGGGATTACCGCAACCAGCTGTTAAAGACGAAAGACAACAAGTGGACGGTAAACTACCGTTACGGCTACGACGGGCAGAGAACGGTAAAATACACTGAAGAGACAAGAAACGAGACATTGTACTTCAACAGCATGTGGCAGGCTAGCACAAGCGGAAGCGGGCATGAGTGGCTGCAGAGCAAGCATATATTCGTGGGAGAGAGCCGTATAGCGACAAAGAGCAACAAGGAGATAGACGGAAAGACTGAAGGCAGCTTGAGCTTTGAGAATGAGCACCAGTACTGGTATCATTCTGACCACTTGGGAAGCGCGCAGCTGACCACGACGAGATCGGGGGAACTGCATGAGAGGATAGAATACACGCCGTACGGGGAGATATGGATAGAGCACAAGTACAACTTGGCTGAAGGCTCCCTGCCGTACCGGTTTACAGGCAAGGAGTTGGACGAGGAGACGGGGTACTACTACTATGGAGCCAGATACTTAGACCCGAGGACTAGCAGGTGGATTTCGACTGATCCCGCTATGGGGGATTATATTCCATCTGCGCCTGTTGATGATGAGGCGAAGAAACGCAACGGGAACCTGCCGGGGATAGGCGGGGTGTTTAATGTTGTTAATATGCATGTGTACCACTATGCGGGGAATAATCCTGTTAAGTTGATTGATCCGAACGGTAGAACAATAGAAACGATTGAGATTTATAAGCAAAAAGATTCACCATATAGTGGTTGGTTTATGAGTGGTGTTGTAACTTATGATTATTATAATTCTTCTACGTCGAACAAAAAAAATACAATAGGAAACTATGGTTGTAAATTTATGGCAGCGGCATCTATTGGTAGGGCGTTGACAAATTCACCAATCAATATAGAAAATTATAATACCACTGCTTATTATGAAAATCCAGTGGCAAATGGTAATATTGGTGGTGTTAATGTAAATATGAAAGATACACAATTTGTTGATTTAGTTCGTGATATGTCAGGGGCAAATTTAAATTATGAAGTATTTACGGCAGCTAATGGAAGTTTTTCGGATAAACTGAAAGAATTAAATGAAAGTTCCACACAATATTATGTTACTGCACAATTTAAAAAAACTAGTGTTATTCCTGATAGCCATTTTTCTGTTTTGGATGGCATAACTGTAGATGCAGATGGTAAAGTATCTATTTCATACACAGAACAAGCTAATGGTATTCCTGATAATGCATTTAATGTAAATGATATAACCAAACTCATAATAATTTGGAGGTGTCCTGATGAATAGAAAAAAAACCTTAAATATTTTAGTAGTGTTATTTTATATAATATTTGTTTTTTCATGTTTGACAAAAGAGGGTTGGAAGACAGAAAAAGAAAAAAACCTCTTATTAAGAGAAGCATATGAATCTTGTGATTATGATCAAGCGTTGCGCTTTTTGAAACTTGGAGCAACTTATGATAATGATCAAGCGTTGTACTATGTGAAATTTGGAACAGATGGAGAAATAGCGCTAAGTGAAAGTAAAATACCGTTACTTTTTGATATTTATTTAAAACTGGAGAAAGGTGATAATACCGTTGTTAATTTGTTCAATTATTACCTTGAACACAGAAAAGAATGTTTTGAAGAAGAGATTGAGTTTCTGTATAAAGGGCATACAAGAGGTTGGCAGACAATAGGTTCATATATTGCAAATTTTGGGAGGCTTGAAATCTTAAAAAGGTTAGCGAACAATAAAATAAATATAAACTCAAAGAAAACAAGAGCGGAAAATACAGCTTTGTTTAACGTAGCTTGTAGATGGGAAGATTTTCCTGGTTACAAAATAATGATTTTAGGTCCAGTAGATGGCAGAGAGAAATTAGAAAGACTAAATATCTTATTAGACGCAGGTGCTGATGTTACTCTACGTTTGGATGGTAGTAATGGGACTATTTTTCATTATTTTAGTTGGTGGCCTGTGAACGAAGATTTTGAAGGAGTACTCAATAGATTTATTGAAAAAGGCGCGGATATTGCTGTCAAAGATAACGAAGATCGTTCTGCAATATACTATGCTATTTATCCACGTGCTTCCTTCACAGATTATGAGGCATATATTACTTATTTATTAAAGCATGGTTTGGAAGCGACAAATGAAGACAATAATGCTTTTTCTATGTTTTATCCCAAAAATATTGATGATTCAATAGAAGAATTCAATGAAAGAAAAGAAAAATGGAAGAATGACATAGGAATACAAAGTAAATTAAAAAGGCTAGAAAACTTTTTGAGGACGCATAATATGAATCTCCTTTTACCTGTCTCCATAAATGGTTATGAGTAAAAAGGCAACGCAAGCCCGTAGTGTCAACTAATAAAAATGACGCTAAAATTCCAATATTTATCGGAATAATTAAAAACTATTGTTTTTCAAACGTATTTTTAGAAAAGATTTTTTTATAATATAAGACTTTTTTATAAATCTATAAGACATAGTTTCCTTTAATAGGTATAAATATGCGAGCAACTATCTGGGACAAATGGAAAGAATAGTGTATCCTGACGGTGAAACAGTAACATACGACTACGACCGCGGCGGACAGATAAAGAAGGTAACAGGACGCCGTATGGGAATGGACTTCGAGTACGTAAAAGAGATAGGGTATGACGAATGGGGACAGAGGTCGTACATAGAGTACGGGAACAACAAGAACCAGAGCGGAACGGCGTCGGGAGAAGGAGTGAAGACATATTACACGTATGACGAGAACCGCAGGTGGCTTAAAGAGATAAAGACGCTGAAAGAAGGCAGGGAATACCAGAAGATAGAGTACACGTTTGACAAAGTAGGAAACGTGGAGAAATATGAAAACAAAGCGGGGCGTTATGTGACCGGTCAGGATTACAGTTATGACGAACTGTACCAGTTAACCGGAGCGGAAGGGCATAGTACGCAGTATCTGTATGACAGCGGAAGCATAGAGGGCTACAGGGCGGACTATAAACAGACGTTTGAGTATGATATAATAGGAAACATGACAAGGAAGACAAGCAGAGAGAGCAAGACGCAGCAGGTGAAGAACGGAATGTCTCTGAACTATGAGTTTGATTACCAATATTACGGAAACAGCCACAAGGCGGAAAGGATAGGGGATATGTATTACCGCTACGACGGGAACGGGAACGTGGTAGAGGAACGCTACGGAGGTCACAGTTCTCCCGACACGGGAAGCGTGGCGTACAATTACGATGACGGATTGTACAGCGCGGACTACGGATTCGCCCTTACAAGACCGGGAAGCGGAAGCAACGCTAATAGCAATGTATATGAGAGACGCTACACGTGGGATTACCGCAACCAGCTGTTAAAGACGAAAGACAACCAGTGGACGGTAAACTACCGCTACGGCTACGACGGGCAGAGAACGGTAAAATACACGGAAGAGACAAGAAACGAGACATTGTACTTCAACAGCATGTGGCAGACTAGCACAAGCGGAAGCGGGCATGAGTGGCTGCAGAGCAAGCATATATTCGTGGGAGAGAGCCGGATAGCCACCAAGAGCAACAAGGAGATAGACGGGAAGACGGAAAGTAGCTTGAGTTTCGAGAATGAGCACCAGTATTGGTATCATTCTGACCACTTGGGAAGTGCGCAGTTGACCACGACGAGATCTGGGGAACTGCACGAGAGGATAGAGTACACGCCGTACGGGGAGATATGGATAGAGCACAAGTACAACTTAGCTGAAGGGCGAAGTGTCAACTAATTAAAAATGACGCTAAAACATCTATAATTTATCATGAAAATAAAAAACAATAGTTTCTAAAATATCTTTTAGACAGGTATTTTTTCATTAAACAAGGCTTTTTTAGAAACCAGTAAACACAATTTTCCTTAATAAAAAGAGCAATAAGAAAAAAAATATAAAGTATAAAATCTTCTTACACAACTTCCCTGTAATAATGGTTATGCAGTCCAAAAAGCAGTGGTTTTTGCTTAATAGCGCCTTTGCCTTGACTCGGTTCAGGCGGACCGTTAGGAATACCCTTTAATCCCTGATGAGGTCTGTAATTGTTGTAATAATCAACATAACCTTTTACCAGTCTCCATAATTGTTTTTGAGTAAAAATGACAAAGTGATCCAAACATTCATTACGGATAGAACGTATAAACCGTTCCGCATGAGCGTTCATGTTAGGCGAGTGAGGTACAATTCTTGCGTCCTTAAAATTGTATTGTTCGTATGGAAACCACCGCAGTTCCCCTGAATTATCGTGAATAAGAGTGGAATACGGATACTTATATTCAAATTCCGAAAATTGATTCCGCAAAAATTGAATTGTAGGATTGGTAGTAATAGCATATTGCACAATTTTTCTTGTTTTAAGCTCCATGATAAAAAAGACATACCATGTCGCCATGCTGAATATGGTTGCTGTGAAGAAGTCGCAGGAAAAGAGAGAATTCCAATGAGAACTTAGGAATTTTTTCCATGAAAGGACGGGTTGTATGTCTCCTGTCTTCCTGAAATTATTGAGTATTTTTCTAATAGTTTCATGTGAGATTGTAATTGAAAGTTTATTAAGCTCATCTTTGATACGCCGCGCACCCCAGAGAGGGTTTTCTTTTTTTAATTTTAGTACAAGTTTTTTTATATCAGTGGAAACAGAATATCTACCCTGTTTCTTATGAGGGTGAGACCAATGTTTTGAGACTGCTTTTTTCCATGCGGTAAGGATTGTCCGCGGGGAGAAAAAAGGGAAATATTTCTTGGCTTTCGGAGTATCTTCAAAGACGGAGGCGATGATATATTTTTCGTGCGGCTGAAAAGAAACTCGGATCCCTTTCCGTTTGAGGGTACGGGTAAGTGCTTGAATAGTAATTGATTGCATAAGAAGAATGTACATAAGCCGTTTTCTGTTGGTGGCTAAGTGTAGAAGAAATTTGAAAAAAGACAGGAAAAGATTTATAAAAGGCATAAGTAAATATTAACAGAAATCAGATATATAAGTATATATGAAAAATATCAAGAGAATTATAATATATTAATTATTATATGTTTAAGGACGATGATTTGTGCCGTTGCATTTTGGGCATGGCTATATTGTCAATAATGGCTCCCACATGGGAGGTATACGCTACTATATATTCAATACCGGATATGCTTTGCAGCCGCTTCAAATCTTCCCTTTAAAAGGGGCGGTTCTAGGCAATAAATCATCAGATACAATTTCTAAATTATCCAGTATTTTTTGTTTTTTTAGATAATCAAGTATGGATGGAAGAAAAGTTACATAAGCAATAGGAGCTTCTTTTATATAATATATATTTACTTTTAATGGAACACGATTATTAAATAATATAAAGAGGAAAACTTCACAACAACCTGCCGTGCAAGGATTCTCATGACATTCGGTTTCCCATGTTGTATTATTTATGCTAATACCAATAATATTCTTTGGTAACATTAATTTATAATCACACTTATTTTTTTGTTTAGCGGTAATTACTTGATCCCTTACAGATATATAATTATAAAATGGTACTTTAATATTATGCTCATTCGTTCTTGTTACCATAAAAATTATAACGTTGTCCTTTGTCGTGCCATATTACTTAAAAAGAGATAATAATTATAGGCAATAATTTGTTTAATTTCCTTATCAGATAATTTTTTAGGTTTACATAATCTTTCTATTTCTTCTTCATTGTATGCGGAAGAAAAAAAATGTTTATTTTCAATATGAGGCTCTTTTTTCGTAAGTTCCATATAAATAGAATCATACAAGTGTTTACAATGCGGTCTAAGTTTAGCATAGAGAATGGTTTCGTTATGAGCGAGCACTTCATTATATGCCCTGTATATTAATTCTCTTGTTTCATCTCTTTGTTCTTTTTGTTCTTTTAATGCTTCATAAGCCTTTGTTTTATCAGTGAAACAATCCAAGGTAACATCAATAAAATGCCCCACAGAATTTTTAAGCCTTTTGTAAGATTCGTCAGGAGTCGTGCCTTTGGAGTCTAATACAAGATCAATACAAACAGCATGATGGGTTAACTTTAACTTGTCTTCTTTTTCTTTAAAGATTACATATCTAAAATTCTGTAGAAAATCAGGGTAGTCATTGGGTTTATCAATTTGTATTTTCCCTACGGATTGAACTAAACCCGCCTCAGTATCCCAACACATATTATTAATCTCCCAGACCGTTTATAGAGTAACAGCTCGAACTACTCACAACGATAGTGATTAAAGATACACCCTCATTTTGGAACCAAAAACGCGAAAATATCATATTATTTCCAGTTAAGCTCATTGGGCTATACTCGATGTTAGATTATGCTGATCCATAAATATACTCATTCTAAGGTTAATAATAAGTATAATTTTTAAGAATGTCAACATATTTGAATTATCGGTTAGATATAGGAATTATTTAAATTATGACCGTAAATCCCCGTTTTTAAGGCAAAGAAAGGGGATTTTCCCTATAGGGTAAATCCCCTATAGGGAATAAGAATGTAAACTAATTAAAAATGAGGCTAAAATTCCAAAATAAGTTAAACAATTGAGTATAAAATTTTCTTAAACACCTTCCCTGTAATAATGATTATGTAACCCAAAGATTAACGACTTTTACTTAATATCGCCATTACCTTAACTTGGTTCCGGCGGACCGTTAGGAATTTTACAGAATTATTTTTACGGTTAGAACAACTTGACAAAATCTCAATAAGGATTTAAGTTATAAAATATATATGAGAGGTTATTATGAATACTACTAATTTACCAGCGGTGATTGTAAAATCTGAAGATGTAATAGATGAATTAACCAAATTTATTGATGTTTCTCGTGAATTATTACAACCTAAAGGAAAGATAGAAAATGTTCTAAACCAATTACCAGTATTATTATCAAATATTCGCAAAGATTTTTTCAATGAACAATTAGCTAAAATGTGTATTGCAATAGGAGTTGGATTGTTTGATAGTGCTGTAAATTATATATGGAATCAAACAGTTGCGGAAATACGTATACGTATTATTATGTTTGGACTAGATGTAATAAAACAGTTAAAAAATAAAGAATATACAGAAGAAGATATTAATTCTATCCAAGATTCTCAACTTTTAAATATTGCACATGAATTAAATCTTCTTAACGATGAAGGCTATTATTTTTTGTCTCAATGTAGAGATATAAGGAATAATTTCTCGGCAGCCCATCCATCAATGGGAGATATTGATGATTTTGAACTCGTTGCATATATCAACCGATGTGTAAAATATTCATTAGGGAAAGTAAATGTTTCAATTGGTGTAGATATAAAATTACTTATTAATGCTATTAATGGTACATCGTTTACAGAAGACCAGTTAAAATATTGGGTAGAAAAAATAAAAGAAACTCATTCAGCTCAGAAGGAAGCGATAATTACTATGTTGTTTGGTATTTATTGTGATCCGGGTAAGCAAACTATTTCTAGAACAAATGCTTTAAATATATCTACAAACTGTAAAAATGAGATTACTAGTAAAATTATTAGTTCTATAATAAACCAATATGAAGAATATGTCGGCAAAGGCGATGAAGGAAAGAGAAAAGCGGCTGAAGCATATTTTATAAACTTGGGAATATTAGATTTACTTAAAGATAGTGCTAAGCATGTGATAATTACAAAAGCATGCAAACAAATGTTATCAATACATCAGGATTTGAATAATTTCTATAATGAACCTCCTTTTGCTGAATATATGTGTTTATTAAGTAAACAAGCAATTATTCCAGAAAGCGCTAAATATGAATTTGTTAATACAATAGTTTCATGTGCGGTTGGAAATGAATATGGTGTCTCTATTAATGCTGTGAAATATTATGATGAAATAATAAAGAATTTTTCTCCAAAAGAAATTGAAATAATGTTAAGATTACCAGATACAGATGATTATACAGCATATAAGATAAATAAATATCCTAGATGTATTTTTCAATATAAGAAGAAAGTTGCATTATTAAACCCACAAGTTATACCTCCTTCATTATTATCGGTATATCAACAGAGGTTATAGAAAATTACTTTAAAGATATATATTCTCATTCATCAAGCATTTTCAAAAGTTCGGTAATATGTTCCCCATTTATCCCCCGTTTATTCAAACCAAGAAGAATAGCCTTTGCTTCGTCATTGCGTTGTTGGAAATAAAGAACAATAGAGTATAAATAAAGAATATCCGGGCGGTTAGGTTCAAGCGCTATAGCCCTTTTTAGTAAAGTTTCCGCTTGAGTGTAATTATATTGTTCTACAGCTTCTTCCGCTTGAGTTAACAGTTGAGATGCGTTTATAATTTTGAAATAAAGAACGTTCATGGGGTCAAAGGAAAAGGCGCTTTCAATATTTTCGTAACCGGACTTTACTATCTTTATATTGTATTTGGTATTTCTGATGAATTTCAGTATAAAGCGCCCTTGAAGATCGGATTCTATATATTTTATCCCGTTAATGTAAATGGAAGCGCCGTATACAGGGGAATTGTCGTAATCGTAGACCATGCCATACATCATGCCGGAATCATTTACAGCCCGTTTTGGAGTAGAAGGACATGCGGTTAATATTACAAGCGACAAGGAAAACAACAAAAAGAGATTTTTCATTTTTCTGTTACCTCCTTCTTATCTCGTATACTTTACCTTCGATGTAGACTTCAATGTTACCCGAAGAAGTAATTACATAACGTCCTTGCCCTTCATTCTTATCTTCAAGCCGGAGCATTGCGCCATTACGGGTGTTTTTGACATATATATACTGCCTGCCTGTATTATCGCTTGTAAGTCCGATATACTCAAGCCATGAAGCCGGTTCGGGTCTTTGGGAATAGGAAGTAACTGTCGGCGTAGTTTGTGTCTCTACAGGTTTTGCGGGAGAAAGATAGTAGTGTCGGCTTATTCGAGCCGCCGGCGCTTCCTCGTAAGGTTCAAAAACATCAACAGGCGTGTCGGTAACCGTTTCCGCTTTGACTCTAAAGACCACGTCTACTGCGTTCTGCGGCGCTGCGTTGCGTATCTGCACCAAAGTAAATATCCAGCCGTTATTATTTTCCGACGCTTCTTTTAGAAAACTGAAAAAACGGTTGCTCGTTGTCCTTATAGAAAATTCTATTTCTCTTTCTTTTTCTGTTGTAAAATATTGATAGGAATTTATACTGCAATTCCACTTTACCAATAATCCGCGGATATTTACGCCAAAAACGGAAGGCTGCATTTTTTCTTTGTTTTTTTGAAGAGCTTCTTCTTTTTCAATAAAAAGCTCCAAAAGAGTCATCTGTTCTTGTAATGAAAGGGAAGGATCAATTATCTCAATTTCAGGCAAAACCGTTCCGCTTAAAGTAAAACGTTCTCCGCCGTTAATGGGATGAATTTGCTGTAACGTAGGATTTTGAATTTTTCGGTTTTTTTCAAAAGATTTTAGAACTTGTAAAGAATCAGGAGCCCTAACTTCCATTTGAAAGAAACCGTTCTTTATGGTTAAAGAAGATATTGCGGCTTTGTCATCAAGACACTGAGAAATAACATCTGCTGTTTCATACGGACCTGCTACTTTTTGTTTGACAATCGCTTCGTAATGTTCCTGCAAAGCAAGAAGCCGCTGTTTGTTTTTCTTTTCTTCTTCAATACGTTTTTTTTGTTCTTCCGCAAACTGCCTTTCCTGTAATATTTTATCTTTATGTATTTTTTGATAGCGAATAATAGCTGTAACGCTTCCGGCGATCGCTAATAAAACAAAAATAATCATGAAAGTTTTTTCAATTTTTTTTGCGGTGCTTTTGTTTTCGTAAAGAGAGTAGGTGTGTACAGGAAATTTGTCTAATTCTTTTTCGATATTATGCGTCTCTATAATTAAATCCGGTTCTATATCATTTAGCGGCGGAGAATCGTTCTGCTGACAAAAAACATGAAGTTTCCCTATCCCATCTCCGAAAAAATTCAGAAGTTCTTCATGGAGATTGGTTGTATTTGCAGATTTTATTTCTGATTTAACAAGAGTTCCATTCTCAATAAAAAGCAGTTCTGCGTATGTATTATCCAAAAATAGTATTTTTGCCGTTTCTTTGTGAAAATATTTTAGAAAAAATAATGTTGATACAGGAAGAAGAATTTGCGGTTGTCCCTCTTCCAAAACAAAAACAAGGTATGATCCTTTTTTTCGGTTGTTCTTTTTTATAACTATCGGGCGGTTGTCCAAATTATCGGGGAATGAACCCATCAATTCGTTTCGTATTGCGAATTCCAATTCTTTTCCTCTTAGAGGAGGCGGTTCAACTATAAAAAGAGAGAATGCGGTTCGCGGCAGTAAAGTAATTTTATTTGTCTTATCTTTCATACCGTATAACCCTGTCTATTAATTTATATTGAATAATTTCCTGTATGCCTCCGTTTTGTTTCGGAATTGCGGCAAGAACCGCTTCTACATACATGCCCTTTCTGTAACAAAAAACTATCTTCCAGAAGGCGGTCTTTGTACCAAGATAGGCAAAAATAGCATGGTCTCTTGGAACATCCAAATAAGATGACAGATCAGAAATAATAACCGACCCCTGAATCAATTTATTTTTAAGGGTTTCAGCCTTTTCGGCTGATTTTTCTATTTTATACGAGGGGCGCAAAATAAGCAAGGTTATTATATCGGGCGAAACCATGTTTACATTTATCATTGGCATTTCATTCACCAACGGGAACAGCGATTTTAATTCGGTTGTTTTATGAGAAGAGCTTGTTACCTTAAAAGCAAAGGAGTCTATTTGTGATTTGTGTATCCAACCGTAGGATACACAAGCCTTCATAGCCTGTTCTTTCAGAAAAGGTTTCCAGATTGTTTTGTCTGTTGTTAATCCGTAGTTGTTTCTAAAAGAAATAAATTCGGAAGGATTATCATTCAAAAAAAGGAATTTACTGAGTTTTTCATCCTGTAATTCTTTGTCGCTCAGGAAGTCAAGATGATAGCCGCTTGAAATATCCGTTAAATCAATATCATAATCAACATACTTTTTACGCAAGTTTGATAGTACAGGATTATCAATATTGTCATATTCATAACTCGTAAGTTCTTGGAATGACGACGTAATTTCACGCAATAATTTATCCGCCATTGTTTTTTCTTCCTGTTCATGGCTGTTCTTTCTAAAATAGATCATACTTGCCTGAACAAACAATGCCGAGCTTACTAAAATAGCCGAGAGAAAAAACAGGATTATTACAGCGCCGAATTCTATCGCTCCTTCATCTTGTTTCATCATCGAACGTCCTTTACGGGAATAAATGGAAATAGGGCGGAGGTTGCTATTATCTTTGCGCCGGCTGTGTATTCAACTGTAATGCCTCTTGGAATGCCGTTATCATACATAATGATAATAGTTTTAATTTGTTTTCCTATTTTGGAACGCAATAATTCATTCTTGAACGCTTCAATTGATTCATCAGGTTTAAGCCAATAAGGAATATGCAAGGAATCGGTTTGCTCTCGAATATAACGATCTGTTTCAAGTATCAAATTGGCGGTTCTGACGGCGTTCAGTGATTTATAATTGGCTTTAGTTCCTGAAGTAAGCGCTATAATAATACAACCGCTTATAGTTATAATTATCGCTATGGAAACTACAGCTTCCATAAGCGTAAAACCTTCGCAATTAGTATGTTTCATCGCAATACGTTCTTTACAGTTTCATTTCTGGCTGTAATTTCCTTTTCTACCCGTTCCAGTAAGAGCGCACTGTGATGGGAAAAAATAGTTATTCCAGCCAGAAGAGAAGCAAAACAAAGCAAGACAATAAACATTACAAGCAACCCGCGCAGGAGTACAAATCCGTTATCATTATTCTCCCCATGAAGTAATGTCCGCGTCATTCCCGTTTCCTCCTTCTCTGCCATCCGCTCCAAAAGATCGAATGCTGTATGGCAGTCCGTTCTGCCCCGGTATTGTATATTCATAAAGATTACCCCAAGGATCATTAGGTATGTTTTTATAAATATACGGTCCTGACCAATTGTCGCTGACAGGTTGTACTGTTGGTTTTTGCCATAACGCATTCAAACCTTGTTCCGCGCTTGGGTATCTGCCGCAGTCAATATAATAAGATTCCAGAGCGGTACAGAACGATTCTATCTGTCCTTTGGCGGTAGCTACACGGGCTTTGTCCAAATAAGTTATAGCCATATATCCAACCGACGACGTCAAAATAAGGATAATGGCTATAACAATAATCGTCTCCATAAATGTCCAGCCATCCGAACTTTTTAATAAAACAATATATTTTTTCATATAAACCTTCCTACATAATTCTACTATAAAGCGAGAAAACTGGTAATACGAATTGAATGACAAGAATAATAACGATTATCCCAATGAGCAGGGTTAGCGTAGGCTCAATCATGCCCATTAACCGTTCCGAGCCATGTTCGACATCAGCTTGAAAAAACGACCTGATTTGGGTAAAAACAAGCTCCACTTCTCCAGTTTTTTCTCCGACCGCTATCCATGTTCCAATGTATTGCGGAAACGCCTTATGGCATAAAAATGACGAAGAAAGCTTTTCGCCTCGTTGAAGTTTTTCGTAAACGGCAAGAATTGCGTTGCTGAATGCGGTATTGGTTACCACAGCGGATGATTCTTTCAGGGCGTTACTTACGGTTATTCCCGAACCTGTCAACATTTCCATGGCGAACGAAAAATTCAGCGTTTGTAAAGACTGAATTAACGGTCCTATTAGGGGAAGCGATAAAAAAGCCGAGTCTATGAACATGGTAAATGATTTTGACAGTTTACGAAAAATAACGCAGAAAAATATTGATAATAAGAAAAAAATAAAAACGCTGAAAGAAATCCACAGAGACCGATAAATACTGTTCATATCAATGGCGGTTCCGGCTTCGCCTGCATGGAAAGCTGAAAAAATATCGACCATTCTGGGCATTACATAAAAAACAATTCCAAAGCATCCAATAATCGCTATGAATAAAATCATAAGAGGATACCAAAGGACATTTCCCAATTTTCCCCTGATTTTCTTTTCAGATTCCATGTATGCTCCCATTCGGGAAAAAACCTCGGCTACAGAGCCTGTTTTCTCGCCCAAGCGAATTAAGGAACGATATAGCGGCGAAAATGACGATGCGTATATTTTTAACACTTCATGAAAAGATATACCGCGATTAAGACCTTCCAATATGGTGCGGCTTAATGAAGCGGTCTTTGCGTTACCTGAAATTGATTGACATAACTGTAGAGCGTCTTGCAATGTTAACCCCGCCTTTAACAGAGCGGACATTATATTTGTAAAATCGAGTATCGTATTTTTTTGAAAATGTTTTTTACTGTGGTATAAATCCGCTTCTTCTACTTTTTTCCATGATATTAGGTAGAGTTTATTTTCATTACAGGAAAGCGCTAGTTCTCTTTCATTGGTTGCGCTCTTTACGATTTTTGTTTTCTTTCCTTTGGAATCGCTTACTACGCATTTATAGTGGGGCATTACAGTATAACCTCCCGTTCTATTTCCGACAAAGTAGTAATGCTGTCCGCCAATTTCCGCAATGCGTCGGACGCCAGACTGTTCATACCAGCGGTTTCGGCATATTTAGAAATTTCAGCGGAAGATTTTTGTCTGATAATCATTTCTTCAATAGTTTGATCTATTACCAATGTTTCACCGATAACAGTACGCCCGTGATACCCGGTATGCCCGCAAGTCTCACACCCTGTAGCGATTAACATAGTATTCTTCGCTTCAACTTTATGCTTTTTCATAAGGGTTTGTATTTTTTGGGGAATAGGCGCTTTTTTTGCGCAATGAGGACAAACTTTTCTTACAAGCCGTTGGGCGACGGCGCAGCGAAGAACTGCGGCTATAAGATACGGTTCAAGCCCCATATCTTCCAAACGGGCGATAACGGAAACGCTGTCATTGGTATGAAGAGTGGATAAAATAAGATGTCCCGTTAAAGCGGAACGCAGCGCTAGTTCCGCAGTAACAGCGTCGCGTATTTCTCCAACCATTATAACGTTTGGATCCTGTCTTAGTACACGGCGAAGCATACCTTCAAAAGAGAGATTTATATCTTCATTTATTTGAACCTGATTTATTCCCGGTATAAGCTGTTCCACCGGGTCTTCAATAGTTACTATTTTTAATTCGTTTATCGCCAATGTCGCCAAAAGAGCGTGCAGTGTTGTGGTTTTTCCGCTGCCTGTAGGACCTGTAAGCAGAATTAATCCGTATGGCTGAGTCCCGCAGTTTTGTATTCGCTGTAAATCGTTTTTGTTAAACCCTAATTCTTCAAGACTTAATAATTTTGCGGATTTGTTAAATATGCGCATAACGATTGATTCGCCGTTTGTTGTGGGAATAACAGAAACCCTTAGATCGATATTTTCCTCGCCTACGCCGACAGTCATACGACCGTCTTGAGGCAGCCGCTGTTCCATAGTATTAAGTCCCGCCATAATTTTTATACGGTTTGATATCGAAGAAGCGATAGATTTTTCCAGTTTTTTTACAATTTGCAGAACTCCGTCAATTCGGTAACGGATTTGTATAAAGTCCGCCTGCGTTTCAATATGAATATCTGAAGCTTCCATGTGAATTGCGTCGATACAAATCGCGTTTATTATATTTACTATAGGAGCGTCATGGGTAATCGTATCAAGGGCGTGTTTTTCTTCTTGAACGCCTTTATGTTCCGACATTGGTTCGATGGTAGTAGTTTCGCCTATAAAGGAGGCGAAATCCGCCTTACTGACAGAAAAGAAAGAAACTTTTTTCGGTATATGATAACCTTCTATAAAACTGATAACATTTTTATTTGTTCCGTCAGCTACGGCTACTTTTACAAGGTTTTCCGTTTCATCAAGTTTTATTACTCCATTCCGGCTCATGAATTCTCTGGAGTAGGATTTTCCTTCAACGCCTGCAAAATCTATTTTTTTTAGATCAATTCTTTCCATTCATATTACCCATGCAGTATATATTTCTTATAATATTCTTCGCTTCGTTTTATGTAATCATTTGAAGAATCGTCTCCGTGATGCACATAAGGGATAATATAAATAATCATTTCCGTAGTTATTTCCGAAATGCTTGTGTCGTTAAAAAGTTTTCCTAATAGCGGTATACTGCCCAAAATAGGCGTTTTACTTACAAGTTCTGTTTTTTCTATTTGCAAAAGTCCGCCTATAACGATAGGAGTTCCCGATTTGGTTCTTATTTGAGTGTTTACCACTCTTTCAGACGTCGGCGGAGGGTTTGTAGTAGCGCTGGCATTAGCGCCGCTTTCATCTTGTTTGGAGACGGCGGCGTTTACTTTCATTGTAACCATGCCATCGCCTGAAACCCATCCGTTAATCCCTAATACAAGACCGCTTCTTATTTCTCTTGTTACTCCGGTATAAAACGGCTTTCCTGTTTCCGGATCAATGGTCGTATCGCGATAACGAAAAGTATTGGTATTTTCAAATTTTATATCCTGTCCTGATATTCCGTTTAGAGTTGTATCCGCAAGCACTTTTGCTTTATCTTCGCCTAATTGAAGATTCAGTTGAAGAGCCATTTGATAACCAAATCCTGAAACTACGTCGAATGAGATATTTACCAGATTGGAAAATGTACCGGATATCATGTCTGAACCTGTTGAAAGCGGATTTGAATTTACGGTTAAGGATTTATTCCAATTAATATTATCGTTACGTTGGTACTGTATAACCAAAAGTTGATAGCGTATTTGCGGTTTTGGTTGATCAATCAAAACAAGATGCTCAAGAAATAAAGCTCTCTTTTCTTCTGTTCCATTATAAAAAACAAGAGTAGGGTCTGATGAAATAATTATTTCTTCTTTCTGAACAGAAGGCGGCAAACTTTGAACAAGTTCCTCGCTCTTTATATACTTTAGACGGACAGGTATCCCCATGTTTTTTTTATCAATCATGCCGATAAACGTTTTGTATTTTTCCGCCATATCGCTTGTCAGATTTACTACAAAATCGTTCGTGCCGGGAATTATCATTGGACCGGCAGTCGCAAGTTCTTTGGGAATGAGACCTATGAAATCGTTAACTTTGAGGAATTGCAATTGAAAACGATAAAAAGCTCTTTCTGTCATAGGTACATCAAGCATGGCAAGGAAATTAGCGATTGGCTCAATTTCTTCAGAGCTTCCTGTCAGATAAGCGGAATTAGCAAGTTTGTTTATTTTAAGAAAAGATGAATAGCCGTAATCGGACGGTATAAGATTAACAGCTTCCTCAATCGGCATATTCAACATTTGAATTACCATAACATCTTTGAAGTTTTTCAAAATATCACGCCGTTGAACTTCAAAAATGTAATATACTTCGTTGTTTACCGTATAATCACAGTTAGCCTGTTCAAGAATCAATCGGAGCAGTTGATCAAAAGATTTGTTTTCAAAGTAAAGATTTTCCAGTGTAGAGTCTGTCCGCTGTAAAAGCGAATACTCTTTTCCGGCTGTTCTGAAAAGCAGTGTTATGATTGAAGAAAAAGAAGCTCGTTGAATATCCGTAGAATATAAGTCTCCGTTTTTCTGTATTGAATTGGAACCAAGACGGGATACGGTTGTTGAAGAAGTATCTACGGCTCGTCTGATATAAAATGCGTTGTTAGTTTCTTGTATAGAGTAATCAGGATATTTTTTAATGATAATTTCCAGAATATTCTTTAGCGCTATTTGTTGTGAATTTATACTAATGGTAGATCGAGGAAGAGAATCGTAAATAATAGTTTTACCGACATTTCTGGAAATGCCTCGTACAAGAGTTTCAATATCTACATCTTCGGCTTGGATATTGATTAAATCTCCCGTCGTGGATATTTTTATTCTTGAAATATAGTATGCGTTATTACGTTTTTCAACAAAAAGATTACAGGCATCCGTGAATTGAAACAAAGCCTCTTCAAATTCAGAATCGCTGAAATAAAAAGTAGCTGTCCCTGTTACGCTTGGATCTACTATAATGGACTGTCTTCCCATATCAGCCAGAACCATCAAAATATCGGAAATATTTTGGTTGCGAAAATCCATTTTTCTGATAGTTTGCCCGTATACTATCATAGGGAGATAGAACAAGAGTATTACACACGTCAATTTAAGGAATCTATTCATATTTTCTTCTTTTTTCTTAAAAATAACGATGAACACTAGAATTACAGGATTCATGAGTTCAGATGTTTATATATCTTCTATGAAATATAATTATATTGTTTTTTTCTTAATATGTCAACAAAAAAGCGCGTAAATTTTAAGAAATTATACTCAAAATTCAAATATAGGAACGATTAATTGTACCGCTATTAGGCTACTCTATATCATACTATCTGTTCTCTATACCCCCTTGTCAAGATTCATTTTCTTTTGTATAAATAAAGTAACGTAATTATTGGGGAGTTTCCAGAGTGGTCAAATGGGGCAGACTGTAAATCTGTTGGCTAAGCCTTCGTAGGTTCAAATCCTTCACTCCCCACTCAACCGTAAGTCTTTATGTTATAAGGACTTACGGTTTTTTTACTTTCCGGCAAACGGACGTAATACTAAACTCATATTAAACTGGCACTAAAACTGGCACTAAAATAGTGGCTACAGTTTCCTTGCCGTTTATTTGAGGTGTATTAT
>Ga0268262_10003252_pt1 | contig 17768 bp, 14 predicted proteins | sample TergutNc150P3_FD_190354 | JGI IMG/M metagenome (GOLD analysis project Ga0268262, IMG submission 190354) | Nasutitermes corniger P3 segment gut microbial community from laboratory colony in Florida, USA - Nc150 P3 (SPAdes) (version 2) | ecosystem: Host-associated > Arthropoda: Insects >...
CTGTAACATATAACAGCCTTTCGTTAGCCGTCTGTATCGCGTTATCCATCTTTAACACCTCCTCCAACAATTCGGGCGTACTGTTTCTGTCAAACCATGTCAGCCAATGGCTAAGGGAATCATTTAATTTTCAGAGATGCGTTCCATTTAAAAATCCCTTTGATTAAGCCTCACTTTTATTTCTTCTATCGTCAATCCTTTATCTATTAATTCTAGAAAATGCAAGCGGTCTTCTTCGCGAGCTTCTTCACGGCCTTGAGCTAAACCCTCTTTCACACCTTCTCTATGAGCGGCATTTTTCATGCTGGTCATGTCGCACATCGCCCTGAACCTCACAAGGTATTCGCGCTGCGCGTCTTCGTCTCCTGTAACATATAACAGCCTTTCATTAGCCGTCTGTATCGCGTTATCCATCTTTAACACCTCCTCCAACAATTCGGGCGTACTGTTTCTGTCAAACCATGTCAGCCAATGGCTAAGGGAATCATTTAGTTTTCCCTTCATCTTTCTGTATTTTACCATGTTAATAAAGTGTATTTCCAGTGAATTTGTCAGAATTACATCCCTTTCATTGTCATCGCGCAAGTGAAAACAACTGTGAAAAGAACGGGTATTGATATAGTCGAAGTCAACTATATTAATCGCTATCACGTCAGGAAGTTCGATGTAATCCTGTCCCTTTTTCAGGCTTTTAACAAATTCCTCGCTCCAGTAAAACAGGCTTCTTTTGTCCATATTATGCTCGTTACGAAGCTGGACTTCGACATTAACCTTTGTTTTGCCATGCAAGACCGCTCTTACGTCCAATGTAACCGACTTGTCGCTTATTTTTTCCGGCGTGAATGTTTTATCTTCCAGGATTTCAACAGAGGTGAACTTATCGTCTCCTGTTTTTCCCAGAACCGCGTTGATAAAGCCCAGAAGTTGGACTTCATCACCCTTTTCTCCCATAACTTTGTAGAAAAGGAAGTCATTGAGTGGGTCGTACAAAGACGACCTTGTAATTAATTCTTTCATAACACCATATGGGTGCGGACTAACGGTTTTGCTTGACCGAAAACAAATATTTTTGCCAAAAAAAACGATATTTTCTTGAAATCCGCGTTTTAATTCCTTAAACTTAAATTAATGGACAAAAAATCATGATGAAAAGGTTGTTTTTTGCATTTTTTCTTATTTTTACCCTGTTTTTACCGCTTTCGGCGCAGGTAAGATTGGGAAACTTTTCTCAAAAGGGAGTCGCCACTCAGGAAATGAAGGACGACGGGCTTGTAGCCGCACATTCTTCATTACCGTTAAATACAATGGTAAAAGTGAAAAATGACGTCGCTAACAAGGAAGTAGATGTAAAAATTACCAATAGAATAAGCAATTCGCCCAGCCGGGTTATCGATCTTTCGGCGACGGCGTATAAGACGCTGGAATTAAAAAAAGGCGATGTTGTTACGATTTCTGTAAATGCGCCGCCTGCGAGCGCGGCGCCGACGAAAGTCGCGTCGGCGAATGCGGGAAATGGTCAAACTGACGCAGGTCAAACTCCTTCGGTTCTTGTCGTTCAGCCCGGCGCTTCACAATCTGTTGTTCCTGTACAAACAACCACTGCGCCGGGTACTACCGTAACTTCAAGCCAACTGCCGGGAATAAATGTTGTGGTTACAAATTCTACTCCAATTACTACTCCTACTGTTCCCGCTCCCGCCGCTCCTGCTTATCCGCCCGCTTATCCTCCGGCTTATCCTCCGGCGTATTCAAGAAACGAACCATATAATGGTGACAGAATAATAGTAATTAACACTAATCCTGGTCCTGTTTATCCGCCGCCTGCGACTGCGACTGCGCCTGCACAAGCGCCTGCGCCGGTATACGTGCCAGCGCCTGCACAAGCATCTGCGCCGGCGCCAACGCCGGTATTTATTCCTGTACCTGTACCTGTACCAACGCCTGCGCCGGCGTCTGCACCTGCGCCTGCACCTGCTGCTTCCGCACCGCAAAATAACGGCGCATATTTGGCATGGTTAATGGCGATGACTATAGAAGCGCGCGAGGCAAGAGGGGCGCGGGAAGAACGTGAGATTCGCGAGGCGAGAGAAGCGCGTGAAATACGTGAAATGCGGATTGCCCGCGAAGATCGTGAGGCAAGAGAAATTCGCGAGGCAAGAGAAGAAAGGGAAGCAAGAGAAGTGCGCGAAGCCAGAGCCTCACAACTTGCCCGTGAAGAACGCGAGGCAAGGGAATCCCGCGAGGCGATGGAAGAGCTTTAGTTTAAGTTTTGGAGGAAGTAAAAGAAAATTTATTATGATAAGGTATGTTTTCTTGCAAAAGAGTTTTATATTCCTTAAACTATATATGGAAGACTTAATAACAGGAGAGTTATTACGATGAAACGGCTTTTTTTTACTTTTTTATGCGCGGCAATAGTATCCTATCTTCCGGCTCAGACGAGTCTTGGGGATTATTCCGTACGCGGAGTTGCCAGCCAACAGATGACTCAACAGGGATTGGTAGGGGCGCATCCGAGTCTTCCTCTTAATTCAAAGGTTAAAGTTACAAATCCAAATAATGGCATAGAAGTAGAAATAACTATTATCGAACGTATTGATCCTTCGTTCAGCAGAATGATTGACATTTCGGCTGCCGCCGCAAATGCTTTGCAGTTAAAAGCGGGCGAACAGGTAATTCTTACTGTTAGCGCTCCGCCGCGTCCTGTGGCTCAGCCGCCGCGTCAACAGGAACCTATAATTGATCTGATGGAACCTGTTATTATCGCGCGGGAATCAAAACAACCTAATGTAATTACGCAAACAACTCCAAAAACAACTGTGCAAACAACTCCGCAAACAACTCAAACAACAGGACAAGCTGCAGCAACTGCGCAAACGACAGAGCAGACCGCGGCAACTGTGCAAGCAACAGGACAGACCGCGGCAACTGTGCAAGCATCAGGACAGACCGCGGCAAATGCGCAGTCAACAGAACAAACTGCGGCAAATGCGCAGTCAACAGGGCAAACTGCCGCGCAAACAACCGTACAAAAACCTTTAAGCGCACAGAAACCTGTTGTCAGGGATTCGCAGGAACAAACCGGTAAAGGTGAGAAAGGAACAGTAAGCGCCGCAAGCAGTCAATCCTCGCCGGACGCAAAATCCGCTGATGGTTACTATCCTGATTTTTTTATAAATGATCCGGTTGTAAAAGACGCGCTTCTTTCCGGCGCGAATGGGAATGATCCTGAATTCCTTGCATGGTTAATGGTTATGACTGTTGAAGCAAGGGAAGCGCGTGATGCAAGAGAGGCAAGAGAAGCGCGTGAAGCCAGGGAATTAAGAGAAATTAGGGAAGAACGTGAAATCAGGGAAGCAAGGACGGCAAGAGAAGCGCGTGAAGCCAGGGAATTAAGAGAGGCAAGAGATGCCCGTGAAGCAAGGGAGGCGCGGGAAGCCAGAGAAGTCAAGGAAGCAAGAGAAGCAAAGGAAAGGCGTGAAGCCGCCAAGGTAGCTGCGGCGCAGAAAGAAGCGCAAGCCGCGGCTCAAGCAGCCGCTCAGTCTGCCGCTCAGGCTGCGGCTCAAGCCGCTCAGGCTGTTCAAGCAGTTCAAGCTGTTCAAGCCGCTCAGGCTGCTCAAGCCGCTCAAGCTGCTCAGACCGTTCAAGATGTTCAGACCGAATCCGGCGCAAGTCAAACTCCGGCAAACGCTCCTGCGGCTAATCCTCAAAATAATCGGCCTGTGATAAATTTGCCTCCAACAGAAAGGCCCAAAAAAGACACTTGGCCGCTTAATATGGATATGTTTGAACCTGTTTCCAGAGGAATGACCCCATCTTCGGATTTAAGAGTTTCCGCAAACCAGTCGCAGGTTGTTCAAAATCAATCGCCGTTACAAAAGCAGAATAATACGCAGGTAAGGATAGAACCTGTTAAACCGGAAGCTTTATTGATAATTCCAGGTCTGCCTGACCGGTATTCCGGCAAGTTCTATAAACTGCAAATTGGCGCGTTTTCGTCGCAGGATACCGCAAATATGACGGCGGCGCTCCTCAAAAATTCTGGTTTTAATGCTGAAATTGAGTATTCTGGGGCAATTTATCGTGTTTTTGCTTCTAAAATCTCCTCTGCCGACGTATATTCCGCGTCTGTCCGGCTGGGTTCTTTAGGCTTTAGTCAGATTTGGGTTAAAGAATGAATTTTTACTTGATCATTAATACAAATATATGATATATTAGAGTAAAGTATGGAGGATATTCCAAGTGGCGACAAAAGCAGAAGTTAATAAGTCGGAGTCTAGTCAATTAGTTACTTTCCACCTCGGAGAGGAACTGTACGGTGTTAATATTATGGACGTTAAAGAAATTGTCCGCGTACAGGCAATCCGTTCAATTCCCAATGCCCCAGTTTATGTAGAGGGAATATTCAACCTTAGAAGCGAAATTATTCCAATCATCAGCCTGCATAAGCGTTTTCATTTAAAGAAATTGGCAGTTTCCGAAGAAGATGAATTGTTGTCAGGTTTTGTTATTGTCGATATAGACGGAATAAAATTAGGGATTATTATTGACAGGATTTCACGGGTTGTAACAATAGAAAAAGATGAAATTCAACCGCCGCCGCAGATGTTTTCAGGCATTGGCGCTGAGTATATTCAAGGGGTTGTTCACCAGGAAGAAGGATATTTAATTATTCTCGACATAAGAGACCTATTTAATCCAAAAGAACTTAAGAAAATTTCCGAACTTAGAAGATAGCATAACGCGGGTTTGATTTCGGGTAACGCATGAAAATAGAAATTTATTCTCCCACAATCAGGCGCAAGGAAATGGATTCTGTTTTAACGGCGATGGTGGAAGAAAAAATCGGTCCTGGAGAGCGGGGCCGCCTGTTGATTCAAACCGCGAAAGAACAGCTTCATTTTGATTATGCCCTTGCCTTGCGAAGTTCCGCCGTCGCTTTGTTTACGGCGCTTAAAGCGCTAAGTTCCAACCCTCAAGGCGGCACGCAGGATGATTCTGTTGAGGGACAGGCGGTTTCCAATAAAGCGGCGGTAATCTCCGCGCTTTCTCCCCGGTATTATTTGCAGGTGTTACAGGATTTAAACATAACGCCCTTGTATTGCGACGTAAGTTTCGACTTCCCGTGCATGAGCAGGGAACTAATCGAAAATACAATCGCCAAGAAACCGCAAGGGCTTGATATTTGCGCCATTGTACTTCATCACACTCTTGGGTTTACCCCCGACTCCGCATCCATTGCCGAATTGGGCATTCCCTTAATAGAGGATATTTCGCAAAGTTACGGAAGCTGGCTAAAACCTATCAGTAAAAAAGACAAGCAGCAAGACGATACGCCGCATCCTTCCGCAGGCAAATCTGAAAAAGAAGAGCCTGTTGTAAAGTTTAGCGGAATCTTCTGCATACTGGGTCTTGAAGAAAGGGATATGCTCACCTCAGGCGGAGGCGCTTTGCTTTTTGCAATGAACAGAAAAGAGGGAATGTTATTGCGTAATTTTGCCGGGTTAGCTGACGAGTATTTTCTGCCCGACATTAATTCCGCGCTTGCCATTGTTCAATTTAAAGAACTGCACCGCAATATTACAAGAAGGCATGAAATCGCTGAGGTTTATATTCAGGCAAGCCTGCGGACAAGGCACAAACGTTTTATTCCCATTAATGAAAATGAATACTGCAATTATTCGTTTTCGCTTGTTTTGGAAACAGGGCTTAAAGACGTAACCGCTTATGCCAGAAAAAAAGAAATTGAAATTGAGAATGCGTTTGAAAATACAATCGCAGGCTCCGTTCATTGCGATAACTGTCCTGTCAGCGGTTCGCTTGTAATGCGGACTGTTCTTTTTCCGATGTATCCGAGGCTGCGTTCCCAGGATGTGGAGCGTGTGTCGCGGCTTATAATGACTCTTCCATAGGAGCTTTTTATGGGTAAAAAGGCGGTTTTATTTGTAAATGTCAATAAAAAAAATACGGTGATAGCCGCGGATGAAATAAAAGCCGAATTGGAAAAACGCGGAACGGAAGTTACTATTTTTTCCATCAAAGACAAATCTACAAGTCTGTCAGAAGACGGATCCCCTCTGCCTGATGAAAAGTGGGATATAGCTTTTTCCCTTGGCGGGGACGGAACCGTACTGTACACGGCGCGGAGCATCGCTCCTTTGGGAGTGCCTATTATGCCAATCAATCTTGGAACGCTGGGATTTATTGCGGAAGTAAATAAAAAAGACTGGTTGGACGTTTTCTTAAAATGGGAAAAAGGAGAGATTACCCCCACGCGAAGATGTATGTTGGAAATTTCCGTGGAGCGTGATTCTAAAATAATAAAAAATAACTTCTGCCTTAACGATGCAATTATTTCTTACACTGATATAGCGAAACTAATTAGGCTTAACGCGCATATTTCAGGGGCGGAGTTAGTCTCCTACAGGGCTGATGGGATTATTGTTGCGACTCCCACCGGTTCGACAGCCTATTCCATGTCGGCGGGCGGGCCGATTTTAGACCCTGAATTGGAAGCGCTGATACTTAACCCAATCTGCCCGTTCGCCCTTTCAAACAGGCCGTTTGTGCTTCCTGCAAAACAGACGCTTACAATAACCGTAGCCGAAGAGCAAAGATCGGGCGTAATTTTAATGGTTGACGGACAGGACACGTTCCCCCTTGAATGTAAAGATCAAGTTCACATTAAGCAGGCGTCTTTTGGCGCGGAATTGATTTTTAACGGACGATCTATTTATTATCAGGCGTTAAGAACGAAACTTTTCTGGTCAGGGGACGCGAATGCTTGAAGAGCTTTCTATCAGAAATTACGCTCTTATTGATTCCATTACGCTTTCTTTCCGCCGGGGCTTTAACGTTTTAACAGGCGAGACGGGGGCGGGCAAATCGATCATTGTCGGCTCTTTAAGTTTTTTAATGGGCGCTAAGGCGGAGACGGACGTTATTCGCTCAGGATGCGAAGAAGCCGCCGTTTCCGCCGTAATATCCGTCAACAAGAATAACGCCGACGCGAATGAATGGCTAAAAGCGCGCGATATTGAATGTGAAGAAGATACCGTTATTGTGCGCAGAAGCATTAAAACTTCGGGCAGGGGTTCCGTTTTTATTCAAAATGTTCCCGTAACGCGGCAGGATTTATCGGAGTTTATGGGGCTGTTATTCGATCTTCACGGCCAGCATAACCACGAATCTCTTTTGCGCAAGGACAGCCACCGCCGCTACCTGGACAGTTTTGCCGGAATTGAAAACGAAGTTAAAGAATTTTCCGCGCTTTTTGTAGAACTGACGGACAAGCGCAAAACAATGGAGTCCTCCCTAAAAAGCGAACGGGAGAGGGAAGACAGGCTTGAAATTTTAAATTATGCCGTAGATGAGATTACCAAAGCCGCGATTCACGCCGGGGAGCTTCGCGAATTGGAAAACGAAGCGCAGAAATTATCGGACTTTGAAAAATTGGCGGGCTTTATAAATACCGCCGCTTCCTGCTTTACGGAGGGCGAGCAATCGGCGTTAAGCCTTACGCGAAGGGCGAAAAACGCCCTTGACGGCGCGTCTTTGGTGGATTCATCGCTTGGGGAAATAAACAGAAGATTTGAAAACCTGTACTATGAAGCTGAGGATATCGCCTCGGAATTCCGCTCTTACAAAGAGAACCTCGCTTTTGATCCGCAAAGGCTGGAAGAAGTAAATGAAAGGTTGGCATTTTTGAATAAATTAAAAAAGAAGTATGCCAAAGACAGCCAGCCGGGAAACGAAGAAGAGGCGATACTTTTGTACAAGACAAACGCTCAGGCGGAAATAGAAGCCCTGAGCGGCGCGGAAGAAAACAGGGGCAAATTAAAAGAGGCGATTGGAATTTTGGAAAAAACGATTGTTTCAAAAGCGCAGGTTTTAAGAGAAAAACGAACAGCCGCCGCCGTGAAATTAAGCCAACTGATAACGGAGATACTAAAAAATCTTGGAATGCCGAACGCCCGTTTTAAAACTGCGGTTTTACCTAAGCAAAATGAGGGACAGACATCCTTTGGGCCTTACGGCGCGGAAGAAATTGATTTTTTAATTTCCGCGAATACGGGCGAGCCGCCTAAAGATTTGGCAAAAATAGCCTCCGGCGGAGAACTTTCAAGGGTAATGCTGGCGATTAAGACCGCCCTTTTGTCCGATGCGCGGCGCGATGAAACGGAAAGCGTTGAAACCCTCGTTTTTGACGAGATTGATACCGGTATTGGAGGGGAAGTCGCCCTGAAAGTCGGCGAATATCTGACAAAAATCGGTAAATTTAAGCAAATTTTTTGCGTAACACATCTAGCGAGTATCGCCGTTCGCGCCGATAATCATTTTAAGGTAGAAAAAAGAACCGAAGGAGGCAGAACCTACACCGGAATCGGGCCGTTAAGCGCCGAAGGACGGAAGAAGGAGATTGCCAGGATGTTGGCTGGGGACGCGGGCGAAGCCGCAATTGCCCATGCCGACGATTTAATTCAGAAATACGGAAAACGGAGCGGTTGATGGCAAAGATTACCGATCAGGAAAAGTCAATATACTACGATAAAGTAAAAATTTATGTGGCAATGACCAGAGCGTTATTGGATACTGAAAAAAAACTTCTTGTGGAAGCGAGGAAGAACACATCGAATTCTCCCATTCAAAAACTTGCTCTTTGCGATGAAATGCTTAATTTGTCTTCGTATTATATCGTTATAAACGGAATGTCCCAGGCTGTCTTAAAAAATAAAAATGAAGAAGCGCTTAACGACGCGAGAAAATCGCTTTACAAGGCGGTAATTTACCTTGAAGAAGTCGTCACTAATTTAATAGACGCCCCCTTCTCTGATTATGAAGAAAAATTGTCAATGATAGAATCTTTTAATCAGGATCAGAGGTATAATCTTATTTGCAAAATGGGGCTTGCCATAGATATGCTGGAGCAGGCTTACGGCGATAATTCAAAATGGAGATGGACATTTGTCGATATTGAAGGCCGTTTTGCGGTAACGGCAAAAAATATAATTGATTTAAAAAATGCATACGAGAATATGGCTCCCGGAGCCGAATATTATGATTCCACTGTGTATCATATCAGGATGGTAAAGAAACTTATCTCTCAGGCCGCGGACCGTTACCGTGAAAAATATGAACTGAGTACGGGGCAAATTCTTGACTTTAAAACAGGGATAAACTTCCTTGGCGCGTTACGCCGTTTGCATATTGTTCTGTCCGAAAGCGAAGAAGCTAATGAAATAAAAAAGAAATTGGCAATATGGTCAACCAAACTTGAAACTGATCATAAAAAGCAGGAAGAAGCCAAAAAGAGACCATGAGCCGTCCCAATATCTCTTTAAAGGAATACAGGGCGCTTGTTCCGTATCTGTCGCGTTATAAAACCCAGTACATAATAGGCGTTATCTGCCTTATTATCGTAGACGCCGCGCAGATTGCAATTCCACAATTTATCCGCCACGCAATAGATCTTATTTCAAGCGGTAATTTCCAATGGCGGCAAATAATAATTCTGTCGCTGTGGATGATTGGCATAATGGCGGTTGTTTCGTTAGGGCGTTTTTTATGGCGTTATTTTATCAGCGGATCTTCCAGGCGCATAGAAACCGAGTTACGCGAAGCTCTGTACGCCCATCTGCAAAAACTTTCCTGGGATTTTTATCAGAAAAATAAAATAGGGGATCTGATGGCGCGTTCTATAAACGATCTTAACGCCATACGAATGGCAATGGGAATGGGGATCGTCGCCCTTTTTGATTTTGTTTTCATGGCCACCTCAATCTTAATAATTATTTTTATCCAGGACGCGCGTTCCGCCCTTGTTTCAATAATTCCTTTGCCCCTTGTTACCGTTTTGATACTTCTCTTTGGAGGCATGGTAGGCAAAAAATTCTTCGCCGTCCAGGGAGCTTATTCAAATGTGAGCGATCACGCGCAGGAGACTTTTGCCGGCATCAGCGTGATAAAGTCCTTTGTTAAGGAATGGTGGTTCATTAAAAAGTTTGCCGATTCAAATGAGGACTATCAGCAGGCGAACATGGAGCTTGTGCGCCTGTTTGGTTTCTTTTTTCCTTTTATCACTTTTCTTTCAGGTCTTACGGTTTTAATCATGCTCGGTATCGGCGGCCTGCGCGTAATAAACGGTTTAATGACTCCGGGAAGCCTTGTAGCGATGTTCAGGTACTTGTCCATGCTGATATGGCCGCTAATGGGAGCCGGTTTTATGGTAAACATGATCCAGCGCGGAGCGGTCAGTCTTGGAAGAATAAACGAAGTCTTAAATACAACGCCCTCTATCCGCGACGGTGAAAATGTGTCAACAGTTCAATTCTCGCAGGGAATTCCAGCCCTTGAAATCTCAAATCTTGATTTTTCATACCGCGAAGAAGAAACTGTCTTAAAAGGAATTAATTTAAAAATTGAACGCGGAGAATGGCTTGGAATTATGGGAAGAACAGGCTCAGGAAAATCAACGCTGATAAAAACATTTATGCGGATGACGGATCCGCCGCGAGGTAGCGTGCGCATTTTTGGCCTTGACGCGCGAGATTGGCCTTTGGAAGAATTGCGTAAACTTTTTGCGGTAAGTCCGCAGGACAGCTATCTTTTTTCAGACACAATAGCGAATAACATCGCGTACGGTTTGGACGACGGTCAATTTAGTTCTCCTGACGAAAAAGAAGCGGCGGTTGAAAACGCTATTTCCTTTGCTTCTTTGAACAAAGATTTGGGTTTTTTCCGGGACGGAAAAAATACGCTTGTAGGGGAGCGCGGCTTAACGTTATCAGGAGGGCAGAAGCAAAGGACGGCAATTGCAAGGGCATCTGTTATGAACAGCGAATTTCTTGTCTTGGATGATTCCCTGTCCGCGGTTGACAATGAAACGGAGTTAAAAATACTGGAAGCGTTAAGAAGGGAAAGAAAAGGTAGGACGACAATTATTATTTCGCACAGGGTTTCCTCCCTTAAATACGCTGATAATGTGCTTGTTTTGGATAAGGGAAAAATCTTGGAGTACGGAAGCCCGCCGCGTCTTGTAACAGAGGGCGGCTTCTACAGCAGGATGGCGGCTTTCCAAAAACTGGAGTCCGGGGCGGGAACAAATGGCTGACAGTTATTTTGAAACTGATGATATAACAAAAGAATACGACAGCCGCCTTGTGCGGCGTATTATGTCGTATTTAAAACCTTACAAAACAACGGTAATCATCACTCTTGCCGCCCTCGTTATATCGACTCTGGGAGAGCTTTATATTCCTGTCTTACTCCAACGTATTATTGATGACGCCATACTGAAAAAAAATATAACATTCCTTGTTCACGGCTGTGTTCTTTATTTAATAATACTGGTCTTTGTTTTTGGTTTTACTTTCTTGCAGACATGGACATCAAACCTTATGACTCAGGGCGTAATGAAAGATATGCGTCTTGGTCTTTTTAAAAAGACCCTATCCCAGTCTACGGGTTATCTTTCGCGCCACCCCGTCGGAAGAATTGTTACGCGATTAACAAGCGACGTTCAAACGATGGACGAGTTTTTTACAACGGTGCTTGTCGCTTTTTTAAAGGACATTGCGATAATGATTGGGGCTATTGCGACCATGTTTGTACTTTCGCCGCATATGGCTGTTGTCGTTCTTGTCACTCTGCCGCCCGTGCTTGTTGTAACTTTAATAAGCAGGGTAAAAGCGCGTGACGCGTTCAGAAGACAGAGAACCGCCTCTTCCAAAGTGTACGCATACCTTGCCGAAAGACTTGCAGGAATGCAGGTGGTACAGCTTTTCAGGCAGGAGAAAAAAAGTTTAAAAGAATTTACAGAAGGCAATCAGGAGCTTCTTGACGCGAATCTTGGAGAGATGTACGTGTTTGCGACATTCAGGCCGATAGTTGAATGGCTTTCCACCCTGACATTGGCGGTCGTTATAATAATCGGCGCAAAAATGGCGCTCTCATTCTCGATGTCGCTTGGCGTATTAATCGCTTTTATCAATCTTGTTCAAATGTTTTTTCATCCTGTAACAGACATCGCTGAAAAATACACAATGCTTCAGTCCGCGATGGCAGGCGGAGAAAAAGTTTTTAAATTGATGGATACAAACGAACAAATCCCGAATAACGGAACGACGGAAGTAACAGCGGCGCGCGGGCATATTGAATTTGACAATGTGCATTTTGCATATAAGGCCGGAGAAGACGTTTTAAAGGGGCTTGCCTTTTCCGTAAAGCCGGGAGAAATGGCGGCGATTGTCGGGTACACGGGCGCGGGTAAAACCACCATCATCAATGTTCTTGCTCGCCTGTGGGACATTGACAGCGGAGAAATCCGTCTTGACGGCGTACCTATTAAAAACATCCCTCTTGAACAATTACGCCGCTGTATTATGCCCGTTACCCAGGATGTAACTTTATTTTCAGGAACGATAGAAGAGAACATCAGTCTTGGGCTTGAGCTTTCACAGGAAGAAATAATCGAGGCGGCAAAAACAGTTCACGCGCATGAATTTATATCCGCCCTGCCTGACGGCTATAAAACGGAACTTTCCGAAAAAGCGGCAAATATTTCTACCGGGCAAAGGCAGTTAATAAGTTTTGCCCGCGTAATTGCCCATAATCCGCGCGTAGTCATCCTTGATGAGGCGACAAGTTCCATTGATACCGAAACGGAGAGATTGATTCAACTTGGGATAAAAAAAGTGTTAGCCGGAAGAACGTCGTTTGTCATAGCGCACAGGCTTTCTACGATTAGGGATGCGGATCGTATTTTTGTTCTGTCCGGAGGCCGTCTGGTAGAGCAGGGCAGTCACGAAGAGCTTGTCGCTAAAGACGGAATTTACTCAGGTCTTTACAGATTGCAATATGAGGATTAAAATATAAATAGATGAAAAAAAGGTTTATTCTGAGCATTTTTACTCTGTTTCTGACGGTTTGTGCCGGTATTTTTGCCCAAAGCAAAGATCACATTCCCTATGTAACGAAGATTAAGGTTGAATCCAGAAATAACCTTATAAGGCTTACATGGGTTGATTCCCCTGACGCGCGCGGCCCCGTTTACATATTCCGTTCAGCCCGCCCGTTCAGCGGTTCAATTCCTGCAAATATCAAGCCTGTAGTCGTAAGATACGGAGAACAGCAATATATTGACGATGCCGATGACATGGAAAACCTTTATTATTATGTCGCGGCAAGCGATACCTCCGGTCATCGTTACGACATAATTCTTCCCAGAATAAACAGTACAAGCCTTGACCCCATCCAGCTTCAGGATACTGAAACCGCCGCCGAGGCTGAAGCCCCTTCCGACGCGACGGAGCCGGTTCAGGGTATTTCCAATTTAAAGGCAAGTCAGGACGGGGAAAGGGTAATTATAACTTTTAACATGGAAGGTCAGCGCAAAAACGCAATCCTGTACCGCAGTATGCAGCCGATAACCCGCTCCCAGGACTTGCTTAACTCCGTTATTGTTCAATCGGGAATAGATTCTCCTTTTATTGATTTTCCCGTTCCCGTACCGGGACTTACATGGTATTATGCGGTAATTTATGAAGATGAAATTGCAAGCGGCAGCATGGGAATTAAGCCTGGAGTCAACGCGACTGTAAGTCCTGTCACCGTAACAAGCGAACAGCCTACGGAGCGTACCCTGCGTCCGATTCCCCTGCCCGTACTGACGTTACGCAACACTGTCCCCGACAGTCATTTCATAACCGAGATCCCCGGCCAAATGCCTTTAAGCGTAGCGTCTTCAAATATCCTTCGTGATACAAAAATGCCTTCAAAGGCTCCTATAAACTTAAAAAGACCGCGTGTTTTTTCGGTAGATTTGGTCGCTCCCACAGGCGGCGAAGAATCGGCCTTGTTTCAGATAATTACGGAGTACTTTGTAACATTTAAATGGGAAGAAGCCAGAATCAATTTAAAGCATTATTTATCATTGCCACGCTCAAAAGACATAGAGGTCCGCGCCCGTTTTTATTTGGGGCAGACGCTTTACTACACAGGAAAATACCGCGAGTCGCTGATGGAATTTTTATCAATAAGGCCGCTTCATTTTGCGGAAGCCAATAATTGGATAGACGCGGTTTTATCCGCTATGGTGTATTGATTACGGTATAATGTGAATGTCGCGTTGGGGGAATGGGATGTGTAAGCCCGCTTCTTCAATTTTAGCTTTAATTGTTTTATTCATTTTCCAGTAGATTGCCCAGTAATCTTGGTTTGTCGCCCAGACGCGGATTGTGATTTTTACTGAATTGTCATCAAGGGATTGCAGAAAAACTTCGGGAGCGGGGTCTTTTAAGAAACGGCTTTCCGCGTCTATAATGCCCTGCATTATCTGAAAAGCGGTGTCAACGGAATCTGAGTAGGCTATATTGACGGAATGTTCCATTCTGCGTTTTCCGTTTCGGGTATAATTTTTTAGAGGGCTGCCCCAGATGCTGGAATTGGGGGCTGATATGAAAATACCGTCGGGGGTTTCCAGAATCGTGGTAAATAAATTTATCTCTTTTACGGTTCCGCTAAATAAACCAAATTCAACGTACTCCCCCTTGTGGAATGTTCCCAAAAAAAGGAGGACTATCCCGGAGGCGATATTTCCAAGAGTGTCTTTCAACGCGAGGGCGACTGTTACGCCCGCCGCTCCCAGTATGGCGATAAGGCTAGCGGTGCTTACCCCGAAAATATTGAGAACTATAATAATACAGATAATGATGATTCCGTAGTGGATAACCGCTTGCAGTAATGGAACCGCCGTCTCATCGCTTTGCGGCAGTTTTGAATTTGCTTTGTGAATCAGCTTTCGCGCCCCTTTGGAAAGACTCAAGCCAAGGATGAGAATAATAACCGCCACAACCAGATTTTTTACAATCGGCAGTATAATGGAGGAATGATATTTCAAAAGGTCTATAAATTGCTGCCACATAAACTATCCTGAATGAAGGTTTACCATAAAAAACTATATTTTTCAACTGTTTTTTACAAAAATCTTGCCATTTAGAACTACAAATAATGATTAAAAAATTTAATTAAATAATCAAAAAAAACTTGACAATAATACTGTGATCCTATATATTTTAATAGTTGAACAAGTGTTCAATTATTAAAGCGTTTTTTTATTGGGAGAGGGTTGTAAAAATGAAGAAGAATAACCAGTTTACATGTGATTGCGACGTTATTCATGAGGGAGTAGTAAAGCAGGTTCGCCCATTAATGCCTAAGGATAAGGATTTTTATGACTTGGCGAATCTGTATAAAATGTTTTCTGATAATTCCCGTTTAAAGATTTTATGGGCGCTTTTCTGCAAACGGATGTGCGTATGCGATTTGGCTTTTCTGCTGGATATGACAAAATCGGCAGTTTCACATCAGTTAAAATTACTGCGAATGTCAAATCTTGTTAAATACGAAAAACAGGGCAAGATAGTATTTTATTCGCTTGCCGACAAACATGTAAAAGATATTTTTGAGAAAGGCTTTGAACACATTAAGGAGGAATGATAATATGGCATGTGATTGTTGTAATACTGATGAATGTAAACCTGACGAGAAAAAACAATTTGGCATTGAGCTTAATGAAAAACAAAATATTATTAGGTTGATTGCAGGGGCTGTTATTTTAATTGCCGGAATTGTTTTTGATAAAGTTTTTCATGATAGTTTTATTTCTTTTATTCTTATTACTGCGGCTTATCTCTTGCTTGGATTTGACATAATACTGCGTGCTTTGGGTAACTTGTTTAAAGGGCAGGTATTTGACGAAAACTTTTTAATGTGCATTGCCGCGATAGGCGCGTTTGCAATCGGCGAATATCCCGAAGCGGCGGGCGTTATGCTGTTTTATCAGGTAGGCGAGTTTTTTCAGGATATGGCTGTTGATAAGTCAAAAAAATCTATTACCAGTTTGATGGATATAAGGCCGGATTACGCTAATTTATTGAAGAACGGAGAAATTATTAAAACATCGCCCGATAGCGTTTGTATAGGGGACTTTATCATTGTTAAGCCGGGCGAAAAAATTCCGTTGGACGGTGTTGTTACTGACGGGACCTCATTACTTGATATGTCGGCGTTAACGGGTGAATCTGTTCCAAAAAAAGCCGGCGTAAATAGCGAAGCGCTGTCCGGCAGCGTTAATTTAAGCGGTAAATTGACAATCAAAGTAACAAAAACATTCGGCGAATCTACCGTTTCAAAAATAATTAATTTGGTAGAGAATGCGGCAAGTAAAAAGGCAAAAACAGAAAACTTTATTACAAGATTTGCGCGTTACTACACGCCCATTGTCGTAATACTCGCGGTGTTACTTGCAGTTCTGCCGCCGCTGGTTTTCATGTCCGAATGGAAGCTTTGGATATACCGCGCTCTTGTGTTTCTTGTAATTTCCTGCCCATGCGCATTGGTTTTGTCAATTCCCATGGGATTTTTCGCAGGGATTGGGGCAGCCGCGAAAAACGGCATACTTGTAAAGGGCGGCAATTTTCTTGAAGCGTTTAACAAACTGGATACGGTAGTATTTGATAAAACCGGAACTTTAACGCGCGGAGTTTTTAAAGTTACGTCAATTCAACCGGAAGCCGGATTTACAAGCGACGATTTGCTTGAGTTGACCGCTAACGCTGAAGTGTTTTCCAATCATCCAATTGCGTTATCTGTCATGCAGGAATACGGAAAAGAAGCGGAAAAATCCGGGCTTTTGGAATATACGGAATATTCAGGGTACGGGGTAAGCGTAGTAAAAAACGGAAAAACCATTTTAGCAGGAAACCAAAAACTGATGGAAAAAATGGGGATAAAGTTTAATGAGTCTCAAAAACCTGAAACTAAAGTTCCTGGAACAGAAGTTTATGTTGCATATAACGGAATATTTGCCGGAATTATCGTTATATCGGACGAAATTAAAGCAGACGGCAGTTACGCTATATCCGCATTGAAAGAGAGGGGAGTGCAAAAAACAGTAATGCTTACGGGAGATAATCCTGACATTGCCCAAAGCGTCGCCTCTGAATTGGGAATAGATGAGGTTTACGGAGGGTTACTGCCGCACGAAAAAGTAGAAATACTGGAAAAATTAATAGAAAAGAAAGATTCAAAACGCAAACTTGCCTTTACAGGAGACGGCATTAACGACGCGCCTGTTCTTTCGATAGCGGACATTGGAGTCGCTATGGGCGCGCTTGGGTCAGACGCTGCAATTGAAGCCGCAGACGTGGTACTGATGACTGACGAACCTTCAAAATTGGCGCAGGCTGTGGATATATCGCGGTTTACATGTAAAATCGTTATGCAAAACATTATTTTCTCGTTAAGCGTAAAAATTATTTTTCTTGTTTTAGGCGCATTTGGAATTGCCGCCATGTGGGAAGCTGTTTTTGCGGATGTGGGGGTTTGCTTATTGGCGATTCTTAATTGTATGAGGATATTGCGGAGTAAGGGTAAGGCTAAATGAGCTTTACAATGCGGATAAAATTTTCTTTTATTTTTATGAGATATCTTTTTATAGTTAGTTCGAAAAGAATTTTATAATTGCTTTTGCAACCAATTCATTAATGTTGGTATGACGAGGGACTTGGGTAGACGTATTTTTTTGCGGATTTTCATAAATGTCATGATTTGCTCCATGCCGTACAAAAACGGCTCCACGTTTGACAATCTCTTTAATCAATTTTTGCCGTTTCACGCAGGAACCTTTATCCGTAGAATTCCGCTTTTTCGTTTTTGCGCCAGCCGTTTTTCTTCTTCCTGACGGATTTGATAGACATCGGTAAGCATTT
>Ga0268262_10003253_pt1 | contig 17764 bp, 14 predicted proteins | sample TergutNc150P3_FD_190354 | JGI IMG/M metagenome (GOLD analysis project Ga0268262, IMG submission 190354) | Nasutitermes corniger P3 segment gut microbial community from laboratory colony in Florida, USA - Nc150 P3 (SPAdes) (version 2) | ecosystem: Host-associated > Arthropoda: Insects >...
GCTGCTGTCGCCGTTGCTGCCGGATCGATCCGTCTTCCTACTCGATGACGGCTTCCAGCGCCGCCAGACCCGCCGCGACTTGGACATCGTCTGCCTGAACGAGGAGGTTTTCGACGACCGGATGATGCCCGCCGGCTACCTGCGGGAGCCGATGCCGGCGTTAATCCGGGCTGATGTCGTGCTCGTAATCGGCGCTCAGGAGCGTGTCAACAAGCTAATAGAGGTTAGTAAGCGCATCAACGAATACCTGTCAACGGCGTTAAAATCAACAAAAAAACTCCCGGTCACCGCCGTCCTGCTCCGATATCCCGACCTCTGGGTGAACGCCCGCAGCGGGGAGACGGCTCCGAAACCGCCTATGGGGTCGCCAGCCGCCGTCACCGGCATAGCCCGCCCGGAGCGGTTTTTGGCGGCGCTGCCGCGGTTTTCCATAGTTCCGTCGGGGGTTTATAAATTTCCGGATCATTATAATTTTAAAAGAAATGATATTGCGCGTATCCATAATATATATTTATATGGCGCGGTTACCACGGAGAAAGACGCCGTCCGGCTCATGTCGCCGGCCTTCTCGGATATCCGCGATCTCTGGTATCTCAGGGAGGGCTTGCGGTTCGCGGACGGGGAGGCGGAAGCGCGGGTCTTGTCTATGGCGGCCGGGGTTTTGGATGCGCGTACTGTGAAATAAACCGTTTAATACATTACAATAACACTAAAAGAGGAGTTGTTCCATGAAACTTGCCCGATTCCTTGGCCTTGCAGTTATCCTGACAGGGGTGTTCTTCGCCGCGTCCGCCGACGGCGCGGATACGGACGGATCAAATACGGACGCTATAGGAGGAGAGCCCCAATACGTTATGGTGACAAGGCTTTCCAAAGTGTATACGAATCTTGACCCTAAGTCCGATATTATACGCTTGGTTAAGAAAGGCGAGTACTTGGAGCGTCTTTCCAAGGGCGATCTCTGGTTCAAGGTGAAGGTTGACGGAAGGATAGGTTATCTGGAGACGAAAGACGGCAAGATGGTGAGCGGAAAGGGCGCGCCGGTTATTACGCTGCTGCTCTATATCGTCCTGCTTCTGGGCTGCGCCGGCGGCGTGATGCTCTACATAAAGAAGCAGCAGATCGCCCCTTCGGCATCCGCCGTCGACGATTTTGACGACGACCTTGACGACGACGACAACCTGCGCTGAGGTCTCGGAGACACAATGAGGAAAACGGCCAGGGTAATCGTCCGCACCGCGTTGCTGCTCTTTTGCGCGTGGAGCGCGAGCGCCGATCATTTGGAGATAACGGGCGACGTGCGTATGCGCTCCGAGCCGGACAAAGCCGGAGACGGCATAGCTATCGTGCCCAAGGGCTCGATGGTGCCCATATTAGACAAGCAGGATAACTGGTACAAGGTAGAGTACAGCGGCGATACGGGCTGGATTTTCGGCAAGTACGCCCGCCAGCGCGCCAACGCCGGAGAGATATTCACCAAGCAAGACGTGTCTATGCTGCCGCCCGTCCCCCTCGGCGACGAGCAAGAACCTGAGCGGTTCGTACGGATAACGGCCGACGACACGCCCATTTTCGAGCGCATAGGCGAAGACGCGCCCGTCCTCCGCACGGCGCGGAGCGGCGAGTCGTTCGCTCTTATCGGCGAGGGCGAGTCGTGGTGCAAAATCACCTACAAAGACACCACCGGATGGGTAAAGAAGAGCGGCGTGGAAATATCAGACTCCAAGCCCTCCCAAAAGTACGCGCAGGTCATAAATGACAACACGCTCATCCGTTACTATCTGGACCCCAAAGCGCCGTACCTCTACAAAGCCCGTAAAGGCGACTGGTTCGTCTTGGTCGACGTGGGCGTGAGCGGAACGTGGTGCAAGGTCGTCTACGGCGATACCTCCGGCTGGGTCAAAGTGTCCGACGTGGAGATACTGAACGCCAAACCCACCAAGGCCGACATAGTCGTCGAGGAGGCCAAGACGCTCGTCTTCGGTCTGCTAGGGTTGGGCGTTGTGATTCTGATAGTCTCGGTAGTCATAACGCTCCGCCACATAAAGGCCGAGCGCATGCGCAACATCTACGTGCAAAAGAACGCCCTCATTCTGGCTAAGGAGAGCAAACACGTCCAGTACATGCTCACGAACTCCGCTTCGACCATGGAACATTGCTTCTCAGAGATCGGCTTCAACGTAGTCGTGACCAAGGACTCCGTCACCGCCCGCAACATCATAGAGACAAACATGCCCGACCTCATATTGGTCGACTGGGACTTTGAAACGGCGATCTTCGCAAAAATCGACAACCTCTTCGCGCGCCTTATGCCACCGGACATGCCGCACTTCCTGTTCTATAACGTGCCCGACCCTACCGCCGTGCCGCCGTCAAAGGCGCTGCGCAACGTCAATTTATTGGGCCTCTCCGTCGTAGACCGCGACATCTTCAAGGTTGTGACACCGCTCTTGGTGCACAAAACCGAGACGGAGCAATCCAAAGACATACAGAAAGGTGCCCAACGCTGCGCCTTGGAAGGCGAAATCGCCGGCGGAAACCTTCTGGAGGTATTGCAGTTCATAGAGATCGGCAGCAAAACCGGCTGCCTGATGGTAGAAACGAGGGGCCCGTTCGGACTGGTCTACTTCAGCGACGGACGGATCATCTACGCGGCGGCGAAGGGGCCGGAGGGCGGGCCTATATACGGCGTGGAGGGCGTGTACGAAATACTGAACCAGCCTATGGGGAAATTCAGATTTATCACGAACAAACAGCCTAAGGTTGCGAACCTTAATCTGCCTACGCTGTCGGTGCTGATGGAATGGACGAAAGAGAAGGACGAGTCGCATAAATAAAAGTCAAAATCTATCTATATATTCCTGAAGTATCAGGCAAGCCGCGATTCTATCTGACAGCGATTTATCCCTGCGCGCTTTTTTCTTGCGGTGCATCATCAACTCCGCAGCTTTTTTCGATGTGAAACTTTCGTCTATAAAATGGATCGGCAGGTTGACACGCTGTTCTATTACGGTTGCGAATTCCCGTACTTCTTTGCTCATGGCTGTTTCTTCATCGTCTATGCTTAGCGGGAGGCCGAATATTATCGCGGCCGGATTTTCTTGGGTGATGATTCTTATCAATTCGTCAATATGATCCGGATGCGTTTTCCTGTCTACGATACCTATGCTTCTAGCCAATCTTCCCTCGTCGTCGGATACGGCCACTCCGATACGGCGGCGGCCGTAGTCTATGCCCATCAGCTTCATCTAACCTTCGCTTTTTTAACCATGCCCAAAAAGTCCTCGATGACCTCGTCGAAATAGTAGTCTTCGTGCGCGTACATCGCAAGTTCCGTGTACTGTTTGCCGTCGTGGATAGTTCCCAGAATAAGGCAGCGGCGGCGGATTCCGTTTTCTAACGAGTAGGAGAGGGAGAGGCGGAAGGCCTCTTTGCCGTCTATCTCGGCGGGGGCCAATTCCTCCATCAGGAGGTCGAAGACGCCGGGGGTTACGCGGAGGTTGTTCATCACCACCTCGGCCACCTCGTAGGTCTGCATACCGGCGTTGATAGTCAGATCCGTGTACGGCATCCGCACGGGAAGTTTTTGTTCGGTCGTGATTCGGATCACGTCCATGTACGGGCCGTGGCGCGTCAGCACCAGCGGGGACGCAGACTTGTTGTCGTAGAAGAGCCAATTCGCGGGGAGGCCGGCCGTCTGCGGGTGTTTTTTGTACACCGTATCCACCGGTTTCCAAGATATGTCGCGCCGGCCTAAGCAGCCTGCCGTCAGCATCAGCATTATCAATACCAAGGTAATTTTCACCACAGCCGACTTTATCATTCGCCCCCCTGCTTTTCGCATTGGCGCAAGAGCTCGCGCGCCATCTTGATGTCCGCCGCGCCGGCCGCCCTGTCGCAGTAGCCGCGCAGGTATCCGAGCGCCTTATCCTTACGGCCTATCGAGTGGTAGGCGAACCCTATCGCCCTCAGCGCCGCCGGATTGCCGGGGCTGCACGTCAGCGCCTTGTCGTACCACTCTATCGCCGCGGAACTCCTCGGCGAGAGCTGGCGCTCCATGTCCCCGCGCTTGATCAGCGCCGCCACGTCGCAACTGTCGACCGAGAGCAGCCTGTCCAAGAGCGGTTCGGCAAGCTCCGGCCTGCCGGCGGCGTTGTTCATCATGACTTCGTGCAGTATAACCCCGCCCATCTTTACGTTGAAGTACCCGCGCTCTATTTCGTCGCCGCCGGCGCTTGCCGCCGCGCCGCCGCCGTCCCTGATCGAGTTAATAAACCCCCTTAAGTCCGCCGGCGGCTCATATCCGGCGGCGGTCATCCTGACGACCGCCAAACTATCCGCCTCGCGCTCAATCCGCTCGGTGTAACCGGCAATGGCCGAACGCAGAGCGTCGCCTGTCACCGTCCCGGCCACGCCGTCGCTCAAAATCAGCGCTTCGGGATTACGCCGCTGATCATCGGAAACAAGGCCGCGCGCCTGACGCTTCATCTCCAGCAAGTTCTTCTCGGTATGATCCAAAACTATGTGCCCGAGCTCGTGCGCCAATACCGCGGCCACCTGCGTCTCGTTCGCCAAACGGGAGAGCAGACCGGTGCAAATGAAAACCGTCCCGTTGGGGGCGGCGAAAGCGTTGAACACGTTGCTGCGCAATACCCGCGCCCGCAGCCTGTAACGCCTGCGCTCTTCAGGCAAAGCCTGCTTTTCGAGTATCTCGGTCAGATAGTCTGTCAAATCTTTCTCATCCAAAATGAGATTCTGGTATAGGAAGCGCTGCTCCATGCCGTTGGATTGGGCTATGAGGCTGGGTACGTGAACGCCCTCCGCCGAGTCCTCAGGCTCGTCGGCAAGGGCGTTGAAAGGAATCGCTGTTATAAACAAAAGTATGAACAATGATATTATTTTTTTCGCGTTTGTCATTCGAACAGCGCCCCCACGATGCCCGTCGAATACCTTTCCGCCCTCATATCGACGGCGCCGGTGACGGCGATGTCCTTGTACCACAGAACGCGCCCGTCGCGCCCCACGAGGATGACCGCGACGTAGGTCCTGCCGCGGTCGGCCCCGGACTCCGCCGCGTCTTTAGCCCGCAACCGCCTGAAACCGCGATTCTCCTGAAACCCATAGACGTACGCAAATCCGTCCACGCCGTAAATGTTGCAGAGCGAATCCGTCGAACCTATCGAGTACTTGACGGTATCTATCAGCGTAGAGGAGTAAAACGACCTGATCTCGGCGTTCTTAGAGGAGGCGTTCATTGACTTGATATACATAGACCTGTCGGTGTAGAAACGGCTTCTGAAAGCCATGCAGTGGTATCGCATCCTTGCCTTCAGGTTGAAAATCTCCCGCGTCAGAGCGGCGTCGGGGACTATTGCCGGATCGTAACCCATCCCCGTTAGAGTTAGCGCGGCGGAGACCGAGGCGCGGCGGGAGGCGAGTTTGCTCCAATCGTCGCGGTACTCGAATACGCCGCCGGAGGAGACATCGTACAAAAACACCTCCGCTCCGAGAATGCCCAGGCGCTGCGGGATCATATCCGAATCGAGGTCCGGCCCCTCGACCTCATTCTGCGTCACGGCATTCTGTATAGGCTCGTCCTCAGGATCAGGCGCAACCGCCTCCGGCGCCGACGCCGCGTACCCGGCCGCGAAAGCGGCCAGCAGCGTCAGCAACGTAACGGTCGGATGTATCGATCTCATAATACGCATAGCCCCCCGAAAGCTACTTCAGCAACCTGATCTCGTCCTGAACCGCCTTGTTGTTCGGATCAAGCAGCTTGGCCCTGTTCAGGTGCTGGATTTGCAGGTCTTTCTGCTTTGTGGCCTTGTAGACCCTCGACAGGCCGAGCTCCGCCGAGACCATCTTCGGGTCTATCTCCAAAGCCTTTTTGTAGTACGTCTCCGCCCTGTCGTACTCGGCGAGCAAGAAGTGCGCTTCGGCGCGGCCGGCGCAGGCGGGGGCGTAGTTGTTGTCGGCGAACAAGACGAGCTTGTAGGTCTCTATGGCGTCGCCGTACTTCTTCTGCATCCTCTGAATCCCCGCCAAAGCCATCAAACCGTCGCGGTTGGTCGGATCGCTGTTCTTTACATCGTTGGCGACTTTCGCGGCCTCGTCAAGTTTCCCTGATTCAACCAGATCGCCGCAGAGCATGAGGCGGTGCCTGTTGTCGCCGCTTATCTTCACAAGCTCCCTGATCTCCGCGTCGGCAAGCTCCTTTTTGCCCTCCCTCTTGTACATCTTGTAGAGGCGCTCGCGAACGTCGGGGTCGTTGCCCTTCAAGCTCTTCGCCTTGGCCAACAGCTCCGTCGTCTTCTGCTGACGGCTGGTAGCCTCGTAGGCGTCGGCCAGCATTATCAGAGCCTTCACGTCCTTATCGTTTGTCGTGAGGAATATCTCCAAGTTCGTGATGGCCTCGGAGTATTGCTTTTTCTCAAAAAGCAGCTCGCCGATGCGGCGGGTGACGGCGAGATCCTGCGGCTTCAGCTTGAAGTACATTTTGTAGGCGGCGAGCTCCATATCGGCCTTGCCGAGCTTTCCGCTCACAATCGCCAGCTGCTGCCATATATCCACGTCGTTGTCAACCAGTTTAGACGCGGCGCTCAGATTATCCGCCGCCTGCGGGAAGGTCTCCTTCTTCTGCGCGTAGATCATGCCGAGGCGCACGAAGTTGCGGGCGTCTCTAGGAAAGGCCTTCGTATTGGCGAGGTACGCCTTTACGGCCTGATCTTGGTCGCTCTTCTCTATAAGGAACGCCCGCTTGTAGGAGGCGTCTTGGTCTACCACGCCCTGCAAACCGGTATAGGCGGCGTATGCGTCCGCGGCTTTGGCCGGCTGGTTCTCCTTTTCGTAGGAGACGGCGAGCGGCTTGAGGATATCCTTCAGCGCGGCTGTCGTCACGCCCTTGGCTTTGCGCATCTTCTCGTAGACCTCGGCGGTCTTCTTGTAATTCTCGATCTGGTAGTAAGAATCGCCCAATTTCGCGAGGTATTGGATGTTCTGCGCGTCGGCTTTCTTCACCAGCTCGAAGTACTTGACGGCGCTCTTGTACTGCTTCTTGCCGTACTCGGAGTTACCCACGAGGAGGGCGATCTCCTCGTCCGCCGGATTCTTCTCCAAGTACTTTTTATAGTTGGCCATAGCCTGATCGGTATTCCCCTGCCTTGTCTGTATGGCGGCCAGCTCTTTGTACTCCTTCGAAGCGTTGGGATTCATCATCAGCACCTGTTCGTAGGCTATGACGGCGCCCTTGAGGTCGCCGGCCTTCGCCAGACACTCGGCGTACATGGCAAGAAAATTGGTATTCTGCTTGTCTATGTCGAGCGCGCCCTTGTACATTTTGGCGGCGTCGGCGAACTTGCCCTGCCTGATGTAGATATCGCCCATGGCGGCGTAGGTTATGGCGTCGGCCTCTTTAGCGGCTATGGCGGCGTTGCCGACCGTCAGCATCTCGCCGTCGTTCTTCTTTTGAGTCAGGATGGATACGTACTCCTTATATATGCCGTTTACCGCCGGATCGAGCTTGCGCGCCTCGCGGAAAGCGTTAAGCGCCCCGTCGTAATCCTTGTCCTCGTAGAGCAGAAGCCCTAGACTCTTCTGAGCGTCGGCCGTGCCCGGCTTTAAGGCAATGTATTTCTTCAGATGGCCCGCGGCCTCCTTCTTCTTGCCGTCCGCCGCAGCGATATCGTAGAGGCTCTTGAAGACCGCCGGGTCTTTAGGCGTGAGCTCCGCCAGTTCGTTCAGGTACGTGTATGCGCGGGCGTTGTCGTTGTTCGCCCGACAGTACGCGACCAAGCGCTGGCGCGCTTCCGCGTTCTTCTTGTCGGCTGCCGCGACTTTCCGGTCTAGCTCGAAAAGGGAGGCCTTCTCCTCCTTGGCGCCGTCGGCGTCGCCCGACTTCTCTAGCGACTCTATGATGCTGAGGCGGATCGAGACGTTGTCCGGCTTGAGAGACTTGGCCTTTCTGTACTGGGCGGCGGCCTCCTTGGGCTTGTTTGTATTGACGTAACCTGTCGCGAGCAGCATACAGACCTCGTAGTCGTCGGGCTTGGCGGCGGCGACCTTCTCCAAGTTTGCGACGCCGGCCGCGTACTGCTTGCGATCGATCTGTATCGCGCCCACCCGCTTGTTCACCGCAATGTCGTCTGACTTCAGGGCCAAGTACTTAGTGTAGGCGTTCAGTTCGCCGTCTACGTTTTTCTGCTTGCCGTAAATGTCGCCCAGCGTCTTCCATATAACCGGTATCGTGTCGACAAGCGCGGAGGCGGCGCGCAAATCCGTCGCCGCCTGCGTTTGCATATTGTTGTCCTTGGCGTAAATCAGCCCGAGCCTCATGAAGTTGCGGTAATCCCTGGGATAAGACTTGGTGTTGGCCTCGTACCTCCTCATGGCGGCGTTCATGTCGGTCTCCTCGCGCAGGTAAGCCCCGAAGTAGGATGCGTCGGCGTCCCTGATATTGGGTATCTGCGTGTAGGCGTTGTAGGCGTCGGCGGCTTTGACCTTGTCGCCGCCCTTCTCGTAGCACTCGGCGAGCGGGCGCAGGGTATTCGCAAGCATCGAGGAGGAGGGGTTCGAACCCCTCACCTTTTCAAAGTTAGCGACGGCGTTCTTGCAATCACCGGTTTTATTGTAGGAATCGCCCAGCGCGAACAAGACTTCGGTGGTTATAAACTTAGCGTCCGTCACCTTGCTGAGATAGGATATGGCCTCTTTGTACTGCTTGCTGCCGTACTCGGAGAGACCGACCTTTACGGATATCTCGTTGTCGGACGGCGCCTTGGCCAGATATTTTTTATAGTTGTCCATACCCTCTTTCGGCTTGCCGGATTTAGTCACCAAATCGCCCAGCACCTTGTACTCTGTAGAGGCATTGGGGTTTAGAACGATTAACTGTTCGTAAGAGACTATCGCGTTGCGGGTGTCGCCCGCGGCCGCCTGCGCCTCGGCGAGTTTGACCAAAACATCCAAGTTCTGCTTGTCGAGCACCATGGCGGCCTGATACATCTTTATAGCGTTCCCGTTTTCGTTGCGCTTCTTGTACATATCCCCCGCCGCCGAGTAGATCGCCGCGTTGACCTCTTTGAGAGCGATGGCCTTCTGAACCGCTTTCAGCGCCTCTTCGTCTTGCTTTTTGTCTATGAGGATGGTTGTATAATTCTTGTAGATGCCCTTGATGTTCGGATCGCGCCGCAAGGCTCTGCGGTACTCGTGGAGCGCACCGTCAAAGTCCTTAGACTCGTAGAGCAGGTCGCCGAGTTGCTTGAGGGCGGAGGCGTCGCTGGAGTCCAGCAGCACGAAGTTCTTCAGGTACATGGCGCCGTCCTTCTTGTTCCCGTCCTTGAGAGATGCCTCGTAGAGGCTCTTAAACGGCTTGGGGTCGCTCGGCGTGAGCAACGCGAGCTCCTTGTAGAGTTTGAGGGCGGCCTGTGCGTCGCCCTTGGCCATCGAGTATTCGGCGTTCCTCTGGCGGGACTTCACGTCCTTGGGGTCGAGCGCGATGATCTGCGCGTCGGCGGCGGCCAGTTTGTCCTTATCCTTGCCGTTTTCGTAGCAGACGACGAGCCGCTTCCAATATTCTATGTCCTTGCCCTTTTTCGTAGCCACGTACTCAACGTGCGGCGCGGCGGCGGCGTAGGATTTGGCGTCGTAGAGGATGTCGGCCAAGATGATCCTCGATTCAAGCGCGTCGGGGTCTATGGCGACAGCCGACTCGGCGGCGTCGCGAGCCCTCTCCTTGTCATTGATCTTGACGGCGGACTTCGCGATACCCTCGGCGGCGGCGGCGCTGCGCTCCAGCAGGAAGCTCTTCTGGTAGTACCCGATGGCCGCCTTGTAATCCCCTCCCTTAAACTCGAAATTACCGTAGCCCAAGTAGACCCCCGGATGGCTCGGATTGGCCTTGAGAGCGCTCTCGAAGCAGTTTTTGGCCTTGGCGCGGGCGTCGGCGTCCTGTTTAGACTCGTCGTACGCCCGTCCGAGCATTATCCAAACGTCCGGCGTCCGCGATTCGGCGGCTATCCCCTCCCCGTACTTAACCGCGCCGGCGAAATCGCCCGCGTCCACGAGCTTCTTCATAGCCTCATCGCCGAAAACTCCGAAAATAAGCGCCGAAACAAGCAGCGCCGCAACCGCGACGCATCCGTTTTTCATCCTGAACGCCATGAAATGGCCCTCCTTAAACGTTTATATTATTTATAAAACCAGAATCCCCAAGTAAGAACTAACCTATATAAATATATGTAGGGAACGCCGGAAAGTCAAAATTTAGTGAAAAAAACTTAGGCGCGGGCGGGAGGACGATAAAAAATATTTGACTTCAGGCACGGAAAGCAGTATATTAATAATAGCAGGGGGGATGCGGAAGATATGGCTCTTAAGTGAGGCAGACTATGGAAGTCGTAGACGTACTAGACGCGGCGATGTACGATGGGCGGATACTGCGGGTGGAAACTAAAGCGCGTGGCGTCGTTATAGGTCGACCAACGGCTGTTGATGAGTTCGATACAGATCCTGAGAGGTTAGGTTATTATGTATTGCTTAGCGAGACAAGAGAGACGACCGTCTTTTTAGACGAAGTGACTCGGATCACCGACGCGAAAACGGGAGAAGTGCTGATTGACGTAAAAACTATGCCCCAAGCATTAGCTGTTTGATTAAAACAATAACCTGACGGTTTGTGGATTAACTACATGACCAAAATAGCCATAATCGACTACAAAGCCGGAAACGCCCCCAGCGTGATGCACGCCGTATCACGCCTTAAACACGAGGCGGCTTTCGCCCGCGCCCCGCAAGACATAAGCGGCGCGACGCACATCATCCTGCCGGGCGTAGGCAGCGCCGGGGCGACCATGCAATCCCTGAGCGAAATGGGGATGATCCCCGCTCTGGAAGAGGCCGTGCTGCGCGGGAAGACGCTCTTCCTCGGTATATGCGTGGGACTGCAGGTGCTATTCGACCACAGCGACGAGGATGACGTAGACTGCCTGGGGTGGCTTAGCGGCCGCGTCGTCAAATTCGACGGGTCAAAAGTCAGGGTACCGCAGATGGGATGGAATCAGGTAAAATTCGTACGGCAGGCGCCTGTCAATACGCAGGAAGATTACTTTTACTTTGTCAACTCGTACCACGCTAAGCCTAAGGACGAATCCGTTTTGTGGGGGGCGGCGGACTACAACGGGGCGTTTACGGCGGCGGTTCGAAAGGATAATATCTACGCTACGCAATTTCACGCGGAAAAGAGCGGGGAGGCGGGGTTGGCGTTGCTGAACGGGTTTCTAAATCTAAAGGGCGGCGAGTGATATTATGCTGACAAAACGGTTGATAGTTTGTTTCGATATTGTCGACGGCATGGTGACGAAGGCGGTGCGCTTTCAGGATAATATCCGCGTCGCTCCGGCCGGGGAGTTGGCGGGCACCATGTATGAGGAGCAGATCGACGAGCTGATCTTCTACGACATCACCGCGAGCGCCGAGAGGCGCCGCATAGACATCAAGACGGTTAAAGAGGTCGCGGGCCGCGTCTTCATCCCGTTCACAGTCGGCGGCGGACTCAAAGATCTGGACGATATGTACGAGGCGCTCAAAGCCGGCGCCGAAAAGGTGAGCGTAGACTCCATGGCCGTGCGGAACCCGCAGATCATAGCCGACGGCGCCAAAGCCTTCGGCTCGCAGTGCGTAGTCCTCTCCACCCAGGTAAAGAGGACGGAGGGAATGCCCAGCGGCTACGAGGTCTACATAGACGGCGCGCGGACGGCGACCGGCATGGACGCGGTCGAGTGGATAAAACGCGGACAAGACCTCGGCGCCGGAGAAGTATGCCTGAACAGCATAGACAACGACGGCACGCTCGGCGGCTACGACATAGAACTGATGAAACTCGCCGGCTCAGCCGTATCGCTCCCCCTTATAGCATCCGGCGGCGCGGGAAAACCGGAGCATCTGAAAACCGTCTTTACAGAAACGGAAACGCAAGCGGCCATAATAAGCTCAATGCTCTACTCGCCCAGAATGGAGAGAAACTACCCGGTAAAAGAACTCAAAGAGTATCTGGCGGAAAACGGTGTGAACGTCAGGCCTATTAGGGAGGGGTGAGCAAGGGCGGCTCGGGGTCGCCCTTTGATACTGTAGATGAGTACGGATTAACACGCCAGACGACGATACTACCTCACGCCAACGACCAACGACACACGCTCAACCTTGCCGTCCGCCGTCTTGACCACACCGCGCAACAAATACGCCCCGCCAGACACGGGACGACCCTTCGCGTCCCGCAAATCCCACGAACCTACCGGACGCTTGACACCGTTATCGACTGTGGCGTTGTCTTTGATTGCCACCTTACACACTGCGTTGCCAGAAGCGTCGTAGATGCGAAGCGTCGCGGATGATATATGGCTACCCTGATGGAAAAACTGTACGGGCGTTGCGCGCAACGACCCTACGGGGTTCGGGCCGACCGTGAATTCGGCGGTCAACACCGCTATAGGCGCTATTACTGATGACTCTTTTGATGAATTGAGATTGACCGGCGGAATCACACGGTCGAAAGAGTTGACCGACACATTTCCAGCCGCATCTTTGAAAATCGCGGCAACCGCTATGTCGGCCAAAATATTTTTATCCGTACGAATACTGTCCTTTGAGCCGTCGCTCCACTCAAAGAATTTATAGCCGTTTATACCCGTAACATATACCGCGCTGCCGTTCGCCCCATGCGCTACCCTCTGCGCGGCGGAACCGGCCAATACACCGTGCGTCGGACTGACATAGTAACTCAGATTGTGCCGCAGAGTGTCGAAAACCGCGCTCGCCGCGATATTGGCGCTCACGTTCTTGTCCGTACGCGGGTTGCTTGTTACACCGTCGCTCCACTTGACAAATTCGTAGCCGTCGTTGGCGAGCGCCAAAACTAAACCGCCGTCGGAACCGTGGTTGACCGTCATAACAGCATCGCCGCCGACAAGGCTGCCGTTCGGACCCGCAGTGTAAACTAAAGTATATGACTTGATAGCAAAGTTAGCGGTAAATTCAGCGTTAGCGGCCCCGCCCGCGTCAGTCCGTACGGCGTCCTTCTTCCCGTCGCTCCACTCGACGAATTTGTAACCGTCGTTGGGTACGGCGGTTACAGGGAGACCGCTAGATGCGCCGCATACCTTCTGACTCGCCGGGCCGCTGATCGCGCCGCCGGCGACGGCCTTGTACGTTAGCGATTTTATATTGGCGGCAGAACAAAAGTTCGCCTTGAGAATCTTGTTGGAAGTTACATTGGAGTCTGTCCGTATTGAATTCGCTAACCCGTCGCTCCAATTGGCGAACTCGTAGCCGTCGTCGGGTATCGCCACTACCGTACTCCCGCGCGAACCGGATTCGACTACCTGAACAGTATCGCCTATTGCAATGCTGCCGCCGGGACCGGCACGGTAACGCAAGCAGTATTTTCCAAAACCGAATAATGACGGGTAGTCTATACCTTCATTTATCATCCATACGGTATCAAAATCCCAATTTACAAAAGTTGACTTCATCTTCATTTGCGCGGTAGTCCTGCCCATGCCACCGCCTGATGCGGTCAAACCGGATGTTCCGGTGTCCCAGTAACTGCCGGTGATCGTACCGCCGCCTCTATTATAACCGGCCAATCCGCCGACATCGCTGCTGGTACCGGATCCGCCGCTCACAACTCCAACGGCGTAACACTTGGTGATTATACCTTTTGGAAAATTGTGACCCACCAGTCCGCCGATACTGTTACGGCTGCTCCCTTTCACGCTTCCTGTAGCGTAACTATCGGTGATTGTACCGCCGTTACCACCCGTTAACCCGCCGATTTCAGACGAACCGGTAACGCTACCGGTAGAATAACAATTAATAATGTTGTTATCCTTGGAAAGATTATTTCCACTATTTTCATCGGCAAAACCTATCAAACCGCCGACAAAACTATCCCCTTTAACATTGCCGGTAGAATAACAGCGAATGATTCTGACACCGCCGCAATAACCCAATAAACCGCCAGCGTTATTGAGCGCGCTTGTAACATTGCCTGACGCATAACTGTCGCTTATGACGGAGCGGTCTTCCGCTTGCCCCACAAGACCGCCGACGGCACCGCTTTCCCATGCGGAGCCCTTATAACCGGCCGCGTAACAAGTACCGCGTGAAGAACTATTCTTTATCGTCGTACCGGAAACGAAACCGACAAGACCGCCGACACTTGATTGACCGCCGACATAACCGCTCTTTACATGGCAATTTTCTATTGTAGTATTAGTGGCTACACCGGCAAGAGCGCCGACATTCAGTACGCCAATTATCGAATCTACGGCAAGAACGACATTTCTTATTGCGGCATTTTGAGCAATTTCAAATAAACCCGTGTTTCCGTTTCCGGTATTTCGCTTGATATACAGCCCGTTAATACTATGATCTTTTCCGTCAAAAGTACCGGAAAATGAAACGGGCGAAAACGTCCGGCTGCGGCTTGACGACGCGTCAATATCCGATGTCAGTTCATAGTTACCGCCCGCCGGATAATCGGAGGATGTTCCGATCTTTCGAATGTCATCGAAAGACGATATTTTTATTGTTGTTCCCGTCTGCGCAACAGCCGCCAGAGCCGCAACCGCAATGCAAAACCCCAACCCCTGCCGATTAAAGAATTTCATAAAAACCTCCCTAAAAGAGTGTTAATTGTTATCGAATAAAACGGTTATCCTCGTTCTCCCCCCTCCCCGTCGGCGCAAAAACAGCCGTTCGGACGTGGTAATTCAGGTCTATACCGCCTTAAAACCGCCTGTAGAAGCCATATTAGAGGGTTATGGATGGGATTATACCTGATCGGGGCAGTTGTATAAAAAAAACCTACCTTTAAAGTGTACAACTTTTTATATAGGGAAACGTTGAAATTTGGGGTAAAAACGGGGTTTTACGGGGATTTTAGGTGTATAAATTAAAGGTACCTTTAAATTATCACTTTCTATTAATATAATTCATGCGGATATTCGGAGTCAATAACCGTGTAAAAAAGCGCAATCTTTCGGTAAGGTTTTTTAATGACGCAACGGGGGGCGGGACTGGTCAAATTTCAGTATACTTCTTTCAGCCCCGCCCCCTTTTACCATCAAACCTCAGTCTTCCACAGCCCGTGGAGATTGCAGTAGGCGTAAACGGCTACGGGTTTGTCGTCCGTGAAGGAGAACGACGCCGACGGTTTATCGCCGGCTTTAAGCACTTTGCGCTGGCCGCCGTGTTCGGTTTCCACGAAGATGAATCCTATGTGGTGGGCCTCTTCCATCGGGTGGGCCGCGCTGCCTACGGCTACGCTTATACCGGCGCCTGAGGCGGTGACTACGGGGAGGTGTTTTTCTTTGCTGGCGTCGACCGTGTTGGGCGTCAGCTCCTGCATGTTTTCGCCGCAGCATGATATCGGACCGCCTTTATTTACGACGGCGACCGCGACGTTTCCGCAGTGTTTGCAGATTAAGAATTTCGGACTCGGTTTCATGGAAATACCCTCCTTTTTTTTATTGGTTTTAGTGATTTACGGACTTAAATGTCTTGACCTTGAATTTTCTCTTGGCTTTGCGCTTGTTCCTCCGCCGCCACCCCTATGCCCCTGATTTCACCGTTCCGCGAGAGCGCCTCGGCTATCGGCCTCGTCTGCGGGAAGTAGGAGAAGATGATCACGACGATGGCGGTGAGCGGCACGCACATCAGCATTCCGGGGATGCCCCAGATCAGGTTCCACGTGGCCAGCGAGAGCAGGATCACCAGCGGGCTCAGGTTGAGCTTGTCGCCCATGAATCTGGGCTCGATTATGCTGCCTACGGCTTGCTGGATGATGATTACGCCGAACAGCACCACGAAGAACGGGCCCAGGCTCTCGTACTGCATCAGGGCGAAGATCGCCGGCAGGACTGTCGCCACTATCGAGCCGAGGATGGGGATGTAATTCAGTATAAACAGCAGGAATGTCCAAAAGCTGGCGAAGTTCAGCCCGACGCTCGCGAAAATCAAGTAACCGGCCGCCGCGGTGACGCAGCTCGCGAGGGTCTTTATGCCTATGTACGTGCGTATATCGGAATTTATGCGTTCGATGATGGCGTTCACCTCGGCGCCGTTGCCGGACTTTGAGAAGAACTTCTCAAATTTCTTGACGAAGCTGCGATGCTCCATGAATAGGAAAATCAGATAGATGATGACGTAGGCGCCCTTGCCGAAGGCGCTTGTGACCTCGCGGACGGCGCTGCGGGTCATGGAGCTGAAGTCTACGTCGGCGAGAAGCTTTTTGATCGTGAGCGGCTCGGTAAACGGGACAATGGAGAGTACGCGCCGGCTCATCTGCTCCAGGTTATACTGGTATGCGGGGACGACCGCCGCCACGTGGGTGACGTTGGTCATTATGATCCACGAGGCCAGGGCCATCGCGCCGAAGATGATGAGGAGCGCAATGGCGAACGCGAGCGCGCCCGGCACCCTCACAGGGTTCCATTTGCGGGGCTTTTCAATGACTTTCTTCAGAATGTCGATGAGATAGTATATAAACACCGCCAGCACGAGGGGCATCAGCACCGGCTTGCCGACGTACAGCAGACCGACGATTATGAGTCCTCTCACCAGCCAATCGGTGTATTTTTTTACCATCGCCAACTCCCGGTTTTACATCAGCGCGAAATTCGGGACAGAGAGCCCCGCCCCGGCTAACCCTTCTTGGTCTTCTTGGCCGCCTTGGGCGCTTCCTTGGTCACCCTGGTCGGCGTGACTTTCTTGACCTCCGGGGCCTTCTTGGTCTCATGAGCTTTTTTGGTCTCCGGGGCTTTCTTGGTCTCCGCGGACTTCTTGCCCGCCGAGGGCTTCTTGCTCCCCTTGGCCTCCTCGTCGTCGCTGCCGAGCACCGCCGCCGAGAACTCTTCGAAAGTCTTGTACAGGTAGCCCTCAAAAATCATGTCGAACTTGAGCGCCTCAAAAACGTACGCTATGTACTCGTTGTCGGCGATGACATAGACCGCCCCGCCCAAGTGCATAAGCTTGTTCCGGTTGTAGACAAGGGCGCCGATGCCGCCGCTGCAAATGAAGGTGACCTCGTCCAGGTTGAACACAATCAGCAATTGACCGGCGTCGATCAACCGCTGGACCTCCTTGTCCAAAAACCGCGCCCCCTCCCAATCTACGCGCCCGACAGGTTTGATTACTTGAAAACCGCTTATCTCGGTAACAGTGAAATCCATAGGCATTGCGTGCCTCCTCTGGTTAATATTGTTAGACCGTTTATTTTCAAATTTTAATACATCTGCTCCGGCAAAAAATTATTTTATTATTGACAGCTAGAATATCTCTTATAAGGAATATACTATATCGCGTGAATAATGTGTTAATTTTTTAGGAATTATGATTTTTGACATTAATATTCAGAATTTGACTTTTCAGCGTCCTGGAGGCGTTACATGAGCGCGGATATTACCGAACTGAACGAGCGGGTCAAGGAGGAGAGCAGCTTCGTCTCCCTCCTGAAGACGGAGATGGCCAATGTCATCGTGGGGCAGTCAAAGATGGTCGACAGGCTCCTTGTGGGGCTTCTGACGCGCGGCCACATACTCCTGGAGGGGGTGCCGGGGCTGGCCAAGACGCTGGCCATATCGACGCTCGCCAAGGCGGTGGATACCGGCTTCAAGCGGATACAGTTCACCCCCGACCTGCTGCCGGCGGACATCGTGGGGACGATGGTCTACAACCAGAAGAGCGGGGAGTTCGTGCCAAAGAAGGGGCC
>Ga0268262_10003254_pt1 | contig 17759 bp, 8 predicted proteins | sample TergutNc150P3_FD_190354 | JGI IMG/M metagenome (GOLD analysis project Ga0268262, IMG submission 190354) | Nasutitermes corniger P3 segment gut microbial community from laboratory colony in Florida, USA - Nc150 P3 (SPAdes) (version 2) | ecosystem: Host-associated > Arthropoda: Insects > Digestive...
TACGTCATTGCGACTGCGAGGAACGAAGCAGGAAGCAATCCAGAAAATAAATAAAACGATGTTTGCTATACTAAATTAACAATACCCATTTTTTTTGTAATAAACAATAATTTTTTCAAAAATTTTCAATTTTCCACTTTCAATTCTCAATTAAAAATTGTATCTTTGCAAATTGAATAAAAAATAGCAGCAAATTATGGAATTACCTTTTGCAGAATCTTGGAAAATTAAAATGGTTGAGCCTATTCGGAAGAGTACGCGTCAGGAACGGGAAAAGTGGTTGAAAGCCTCTGATTATAACGTGTTTCAGTTGGAAGCGGAGAAAATATATATTGACCTCCTGACCGATTCGGGAACGGGTGCCATGTCCGACCGCCAGTGGGCAGCCTTGATGATGGGCGATGAAAGTTATGCAGGTGCGACTTCGTTTCTCAATCTAAAAAAGAAAATAACAGAACTAACTGGTTACGAGTATGTTATCCCCACACATCAGGGACGGGCAGCCGAAAATGTACTGTTTTCCTATTTGGTGAAAGCAGGCAGTATTGTACCCGGAAATTCGCATTTCGATACCACAAAGGGACATATCGAAGTCCGCAAAGCTACCGCCTTGGATTGCACCATTGAGGAAGCCAAAGATACGCAACTTGAAGTCCCGTTCAAAGGAAATGTCTGTCCGAAAAAATTGGAAAAAGCATTGGCGGAACACCATGAAAAAATTCCGTTCATTATCATTACCATCACCAACAATACGGCTGGCGGGCAGCCTGTTTCGATGCAGAACATCAAGGAAGTCAGAGCGATAGCCGACAAGTACAACAAACCTCTTTTGCTTGACGCTGCCCGTTTTGCCGAAAATGCGTATTTTATCAAAATGCGTGAAAACGGTTACGCGGACAAGAGCATCAAGGAAATAACCAAGGAAATGTTTGATTTGGCGGACGGCATGACCATGAGTGCGAAAAAGGACGGCATCGTAAACATGGGCGGTTTTATCGCAACCCGCCGTCAAGACTGGTACGAAGGGGCAAAAGGTTATTGTATTCAGTTTGAGGGATTTCTCACTTACGGCGGAATGAACGGTCGCGATATGAACGCTTTGGCGGTGGGTCTGGACGAAAACACGGAGTTTGAAAATCTGGAAACCCGCATTCGTCAAGTGGAATATCTGGCGGCTCGGTTGGACGAGTACGGCATTCCGTATCAGCGTCCTGCGGGCGGACATGCTATTTTTATAGATGCGGGGAAAGTGCTGTCGAAAGTTCCCAAGGAGGAATTTCCTGCACAGACTTTGACCGTAGAACTGTATTTGGAGGCAGGCGTACGCGGTTGCGAAATCGGCTATATTTTGGCAGACCGCGACCCGATTACGCGTGAAAACCGCTTTGACGGTTTGGAGTTTCTGCGTCTGGCTATCCCCCGCCGCGTATATACCAACAATCACATGGACGTGGTGGCGGCGGCGTTGAAAAACGTGTACGATAGACGGGAAACCATTAGCCGCGGGATGAAAATCAAGTGGGAAGCACCGATTATGCGGCATTTTACGGTACAGTTGGAACGCTTGTAAATCAAGATTTTATATTTGATTTTCTCTGTTGATGCAAAAAACATTTTGTATAGTATGGCTTTTTGTGTGCAGTTTGACCTTTGCATTTGGACAACGGCAACACAAGGCAACCGATTGGACAATGGACGGCTTGCACGGAAAAGTGAAAATGCTTACCGTAAAAGAATACGCCCCCAAAAGCGATACCGCCAAAAATGAAGAATTGATTGAAACTTCCGTACGGTGTTATGACGAATTGGGGTATTTGTCTGAAATTAAAGAAGTTGATAATCTTGGCGTTGTGCAGCAAAGGCAGGTTTTTGTTTATACGAAAAAAAGAAATCAATTGCAGGAGATGCTGTACGATGAGGAAGGAAAACTGTTGGAAAAAACAGTCGCAAAACTAAATTATGCGGGAAATCCGACCCAGTCAGCTACTTTTGACGAACGCGGAAAACGACAGCAAAAAACAGTCTATGAATACAATGCAAGAGACCAGTTGCTTCAACAAAGCGGGTACGATGAAAAAGGGAAATTGACCGAAAAAAGTTATTATGCTTACAATGAAAAGGGATTGCTCTGCAAATATCTTGGTTTTGGCGAATATGAAAACAAGAAAATTATCTACAAATATGATGCCGATAAAAATTCGATTGAAATGCTAGTTTATCACTCCAAAACGAATGCCTTTTTAGAAAAAATCACGCAACAGTTTGATGCGAAAAAAAACATTGTTGCCGTAAATTATTGGGACGAAAACAATGTTTTAAAATCTTCGGTGCTGTATAAATATGACGAAAAAGGAAATCAATCAGAATACTCGGTGTTGGATGCGGATAAAAACATTCAAGATGCATATTTATTTGTCTATCAATATGATAATCAAAACAACTGGATTTCGCAACTCGTATATAAAGGCAAGGACAAACAGGCGGAAAGCCGCATGGAACGAACGATTGAATATTACGAATGATAGGGGTCGAATGTAAAATGTTTTTTATTTTTATTTTAAAAATCCTTTTTCAATTAAAAATGGTATTGTTGTAAAGTATAGAATTTAGTAACATTTTTTTAAAATAATGGTAATACAAGCAATGATGGAACGACTTTTCAAATACCAAATGGCGTAATTTCACCAGAATACAATCTTGATATTGTCGATGACTGGTATATTAATACTACAAATTTTGATATTACGGGGCATAAAACAAAAAGTACATAAACGCTGGACTAATACGGTGCGAGTGCGTTCGTTTGGTGGCAAGAACCAAACTAGGTCTGGCAGGAATGAGAACGGCAAAATATAGGAAGAGAAACCTGTCCGCAACAAACGCAGTGTCTGGACTGTGCCGACACGAGGCTTTGAGGAGCGGTTGGGTGTGTAATATTTACGGGGCACAAAACAAACTATCCTAAAAGAAAAACATAAATTTGCTTGATTATCAATATTTTATCTATTCTTTGAATTTAAAACAATAGTTTCTAAAATTATACGCTAAACCGTAATTGTCTTAATCAATCATTTATATTCCAAACTATTCAAAAACCAAATCCTCATACAACCCCACCAATCTTTTGCGGAGATGTTTCACCGCATAATGTTTGCGGGAAAGCAGGGTATTCACAGCAATCCCTGTCGTTTGGGATATATCTTTTACGGGCAAGCCGTCCAATTCCGTCAGTTCAAAGATTTCCCTTTGTTCGGGCGGCAGTTCGGCAAGGGCATTATCCAATTCCACCCACACCAGCGAACGCAAATATTCCGTCTCAGGCGAAGGCGAAGTTTCCTTGCAGAAAAGAATTTCCGAAAGATTGCTCAATGCGTCCTCTTCCGTTTCGCCCTCATGGTAAAGGGGCAACAAGTCCTCATGTTTCTTGATGCCCCTGTTAATGATAAGATTACGGGCAACCCTGTACAACCACGCCGAAACCTGCTCAATGGGATTCATGGTATTTTCGACCGTTTTCAAAAATTGATAAAAAACGTCCTGCAAAATATCCTCCACGTCCTCCCGATTTGAGACCCGTTTACTGATAAAATTTTTCAGTTTGGGACGCTGTTCTACAATCAGTTGCCCTACATCTTGCGAATTTTCTGCCTTATTCATCTTCTTTTGAGGCATTTTCCGCTGTTTCAGAAGTTTCAAAATCGGGTTTGCCGAAAAAACCGCATTTATTACAATGATTTCTTCTTTTGTTCACAAACGCTTTTCTTTCTTCAAAAGTCATTTTTTGCCATTTTTCGCGGAGATGGTGCATGCCGTCCAATCCTCTGCCATGTCCTCTGTGATGCCACCCGCCAAGACCGCCGAATAGTATTCGGCAAAGAACGAGCAACCCCAACGCCTGCCAAAAACTGACCACCGTCAGTCCGAAAAGGGACGGCATTAACCAATTCCACAACAACATCACCACCGCAGCAAAACCCGCCGCTACTGCCAAAAATCCGATTGGCATAAAAAATCTTAACCTGCTCATGTTTTTATTTTTTTATTAAAATTAATGAATAAAATATTACTTACTCATGCAGACAAATGAAACGCAAAAATATTTTACGGAAATAACAAAATTTTGATTAAGGGCTAATAATTAAATGTGATTTTCCGTCCCGCATAATCAATTACCGCATTGTATTTAAACAGAATATCCCCGCCGAGTAAACCATGTATTGGTTGTATATCAAGCATTTGCAACATTTTGTTGATGTGGGAAAGCGGAAGCATCAAAAAAGGATAGTCCTCAATCAGCAATCCGCCCAACTGAAATTGCGGAACTTGCATCAACTGATTGTTCAGCCTGCTTTTTCCGATACCCATTACGGCATCGGCTTTGGTAATGCGTCCGTTTTTGCAGATTGATTTAAAGGTTTTCTTGCACAAACACGAATGCGATGCCCCCGTATCTACCACCAAACGGGCGGAAATACCACTCAATAAGGCTGTTACGACAATGTGAATGTCGTTCGCATCATTCAAATAATTTATTTCAAAAGGAATTTCAACGGTCATAAGAATTTATTATTATTTAAAGATTTAAAAATTTAAAGATTTAAGGTTTAAATTTCTTTAAATTTTTAATCCTTAAATCTTTAAATACCACACTTTCACGAATATGCCAAGGCTTTAATTCCCAACTCCCCTACCCTTTCGGCTATCTTTTCCAAGACGTTTTTTTCAATTTTTTCCAATTTTTTCGCAGGCGTTTCTCTATCAATGGGATAAAGCATGACCGTATGCGGATTGATTATTTTCAGACAGTCCAGCCATGCGGAGACTTCCGTTTCGGTTGTGTTGTCAATTTTTACGCCATTATCCAATTCCCCCTTTAAAAACAGCGTTTGCACGGTCAAATTTCCATGAAATTCAGATAATGCCTTGCAAATTTCCGTAACGGATATTTTACTGAACGGCTTGTTAATCAGTTCAAACGTGGATTGAATGCCCGTATCTAATTTCATTATCGGATTGTCTATCTCCCGCAAAGCATCTATGACATCGGGGCGGTGCAACTGCGTAGAATTGGACAGGCAGGTGATGATTGTCTGCGGAAAATACCTGTCCCGCAAACGGATTAAATTTTTGGTTATCTCCCCGAACTGCGGGTGCATGGTCGGTTCGCCGTTGCCCGAATAGGTAATGCTGTCTAAATGAATGTTTTGTGCTTGCAATTCCTGCAGTTTTTTTTCCAAAACGGGGATAATCTGTTCTGTTTCACCGCAATGCAGGGGCAACGCATGCGTTGCCCCTGCAGGTTCGTCCCCCCAACCGCATTCGCAATAGATGCAATTGAAGGTGCAAATTTTTATATCTTCGGGCAAGAGGTTTATCCCCAACGAAACACCCAACCGCCGACTGTGAATGGGTCCAAAAACGATTTGATTGAATAACATAAATTTATCTTGATTAATGATTGTGTTTAGACAATTTACAAAGATAGCATTTTAAATTGAAAATGGAAAGTTGAAAATTATTTTTGTTTGTTGTCATTCCTGTTTTTTCCTTCGCGGGAATGACGGTAAAAAAAAATGTCTATTGTCAATTCAAAAAAAAATTGTACCTTTGCAAATTCTATAAAATAAATACAGAAATTAGATTACAGAAAGGATAAACAACAGAAATCACGCAGTAGCAATTGGCAAGAAAAATTCTTCTAACAATATTATTATCAAGCGTTTACACACACAACAAACTTGCAATTCGATATATTTCAATAAATTACGCATATTGCAAGATGTAAGATATTTTATATCAATTGTTTGGTATTATGAATTTTTAACAAATAAAAAAAAGTAAACAAGCGTTTTTAACAAATTTCAATTATTAAAGAGATGAATAAAATCAAAATGAATTTGAAGAATGCTGCAATAGTAGTTGCCTGCAAAAACAGTGTAAAACGGGACAAGTGCTTGACGACAAAAATTGTGTGGTATCCACACAATTTACCCCCACCTCAGAGCATTATAACATCAGGCTGCCATTTTCCAGCGCCTCTGCCAATCAAATGGCAGACAGTTCAACTAATCTGTTGATTGACACGAATTTCCTTGTATCCGAAAACGATTTTGAAGAGATGATAGCGGTGGATATGGCTGCGGTTGCCAACAGGGCAGTTGCTCTGAAAAACGCTGCGGACGGACATATTATCGTTTTGGAAAAGAGCAATATAACCTCCATGACAATCAACGCACAAAATAGCGCAACATTGGCGAAAATGGACTGGACAGTGAGTACAACAGGTTTGCCGCAGGTACATGTGACATTGAAGAGAGTCTTTTCCTGTCAAATGCTTTGGACATTTCCACGTGATGGTATGGCATACCCAAAATTTTGTTCAACGAAACCCACAACAGATGCCATAAATATTGGAACAAATATGAATTTTTTTTGTATATTACGCACTCCCGCCATACATATTATATATTCCTGCTCATGTGTGTGTTTACACAAATAATTGGATTATCCATTGTTTTTTTGATAAATTTTCCCTCGTTTTTCTCAACTATTTTGTATGTCATCTTTCAAAAATATACTTAAATGTGTCTGAGTTGCAAAGACAATATTTTTAATTGAAACAAAATGCAAAATTAAAAGAAAAAAAGTGTTTTTTTTAAAATATTTTTCAACACCGTTACAATATAATGGGGAAACCCCTGCTCTTTAAAAAAAAATCAAATCAACAAATAACCAAATCAGCAAATCAACAACATAAAAAAAACCGCCAATGAAACAAGCCATCAGCGGTAGTTTGTTGTTAAACTTTTAATTTTATTTAGCGATGATAAAATCTACGCGTCTGTTGAGTTCGCGGTTGTGTTCGGAAGAATTGGCATAAGTGGGATTGCTCATGCCCATCGGTTTGAGGATAATACGGTCTGCATTGATGCCGCTTTTTATCATGTAAACGCGGGCGGCTTCGGCACGGTCGTTGGAAAGGCGGTCGTTGTACTCCTTGTTGCCCTTGTCGCAAGTGCGTCCGATAATGGTGATGACCGCCTGCGGATAACGCCGCATCAGTTCCACCTTACGGTCAAGGACTGCCTTTGCTTGTGCATTCAAGGCGTATTTGTCCAAATCGAAATAAATAGACTCCTCCAATTCCTCGGTAGCGTCCCGCCAGGAAATAGGCATTTCCACCGCAGGCAAATACACCTTCGAAGGCGCTTGCGGCGAATACAACTCCCCTGCCCTGTTGCCCGAACCACCTGATACATAACGCGGCATGGTGTCGGAGGGAGGAAGATAGACCACCACGGGATAGACATAAATCGTGTCTGGTCGTCCTTTGGCGGCGAGTTGGGAAGACGGCTCGTCTTCATCTTCGTCCTCAGCGGTTTCGGCTTCGGGCATTTCCTTTACCCTGCCCAACTTGATGCGAATTCCGATTTTCCCCCTTAACGAATACGGGTTTATTTTAGACGCTTCCCCGCTGTTGAGAACGCCGTTGTAAGTAACATTCTCGGCTACATAATTGCCGTTCTGCTGAATTGTACCCTCTTTGACGTTCACCAAAGGGTTGTTCTGGCTGCTGATGTTGGTCAGTCCGTAATCGGCAGCAACGCCCAAAGACAAATCGACCCGCCGCGACAACGAAAACAAAAAACCGCATTCGGCAACGGCTGAAAAACCTGCTTTGAGGCTGTTCTTGCCACTATTGCCGTTCCATGACCGTTCTTCTTCGGTACGGAAATGGTTTGTGCCGAAAGCATGGTGGTCGTAGTTGGTGCTGCTTTCGCCCTCTTTGCCGAACCAAACATTGTCTTCGGGATAATGTCCGTAGGTTTGGATACTGCCCTTGTAACGTTCAAAGGTTGAGGACAAAACCATCTGGTATTTCACGCCCAAACCGAAATAAACGCCCGCCTTTTCCTTTTTGCCGAACTTATACTGATAGACCAGCATTAAAGGTATTTCGACAAAGCAGGTTTGCTGATTTTCCTGCCAATTTTGCAGGTGTAGATAGTAATTGTAAAGGTCTCCCTCATCATCAATCTGATTTTGGAAAACGAACTGTTTGTTGTTGTAACGGCTTTGGGTATTGAAGAGGGTGTATTCGCCTGCCAAAGAAATTCCCCAATGGTAATTGAAGAAATATTGCAAACCGACTGTTCCGCTGTATCCGATGCCGCTCAGGCTACTGCCCTCTTGCAGGTCGCAGGCGAAGGCAGTTTTGCCTGCCGTGCCGCCCAATGTGAGGTGCAAACCTTTTTCCTGTGCAAATGTGGTCTGCATTGCAATGAATGCTGCTGATATTAACAAAATTCTTTTCATCTTAATCTTTCTTTTTGATTTCCTTTTCCGCCCCTCTACCCGTTGAAGACAGAGGGGGTTCAAAGGCTTTTTAATTAATTAACTCAATTCTTATTTATTGCTGAACTACAATTTTTCCCGTTATCACTTCCGATTTCATGGTGGTAATCCTGTACATGTAAATGCCGCTGCTTACGGTGAGGTACACCTTTTGATACGGCGATTCCAACCTGATTTCTGTTACGTACTGACCCAACACGTCGATGATTTCCATCTTTGCACCCGCAACCTCTTCCTGCGGATAATTTTTCATATCCACCGTAATTTCGCTGTAAGGTTGGGCAGGATTGGGGTAAATGGACACCACGCGTCCCGAAGCATTGGGGGTATGTGCCTCCAACGGACAACTGACTGCTTGCGTGCCGTCTGCGTAAGTTACTACCACGTAATATGTTCCGTCCAGACCGCCCGCTTCGAGATAGGACTGGAAATTGCCGTCCTGACCAATCGGGTTGCCGTCTTTATACCATTGGTACGCAACAAACAGTTTGTCCGAATTGGGGATATATATCACGTCCGACCATTTGGTTTTGGGGAAAAGACGGCTACCGTCCACTTCCACCATTTGACTGATTTCCATGCCGCAATCGCCTGATACTTCCACAAAGTAAACGCCGTAATCGGTTGTATCGCTGCTTGTTACCGTATAGGTCGAGGCGGTTGCTCCCGAAATGAGCGAACCATTTTTGTACCACTGGTAAGACAAGTTTTTGCCATTGGCAGTTACCGACAGGCTAAATCCGTCTTCTCCGCAGATGGAGACCGATTGCGGTTGATTGACAATCTGAACGCCTTTGCTTATCCGTATCTGGAAATGATGCGGGGTTGAACTTGTGCAGCCGTTGGCGGAAGCGGTGGTTAATGTACCGTTGTAAACGCCTGCGGACAGACCGTTTGGCAACGATATTGTAATAGAATTTCCCGTCAAAACAGCATTGCTGATGTTGCTCAATCCTGCCGACAAAGCATTTGCATCAAAGGCGATACTGTAAATGACTTGCTGTTGCGGCGAGGTTGCGGTGCAGCCGATTACTGCGGTAAGGTCGCCCTCGCACAACTCTGTTATCGGGCTTAAATCCACTTCGGGCAAAGCGTACACGGTGATAGTTCCTGCCGATGCAACCACCTCTCCGCAGATGGTGGAAATGGTGTATTGCAACAGTTTTCCGCTGTCTGCCGCAGTGATGCGGGTGTTGAGCAGGTCTATCATGTAGCCGTCCAAAGACCAGATGCCAGCAACGGGTTGATGTCCTTTCCAGTTAATTGCGGGAACGGGTATCTGCAAGCGTCCGCCCTCGCACAAGGCTGGCGGGGTTTGCAAACTGATTGTGGGCAAATCCAGTACTTTCACCGTCTGGCTGATGCTCGATTGCGTACCTGTGGGACTTTCCGTTACAATTAAAGTAACGGTGTAGATGCCTGCATGGGCATAAGTATGGCTCGGATTGGCAACCATGGCTGTATCGCCGTCTCCGAAATGCCACAAATATCCGCTGACGGCATGACCGTTCGGTATGGAAATTTTGCTCTGATTGGTAAACTGAAACAGATTGCCATTGACACACTGTTGCATTTCGTTGATGATGAAATTGGCTGCAAGGTCGGTGTTTGCACTTACCATGATTGTTTTGCTGATGGCAGAAATACAACCGTCTGCGGAAACAACCGTCAAAGCAACGGTGTAAGTTCCCGATATTCCAAAGGTATGCAAGGGAGATTGAACGGTATCTGTTGTGCCGTCTCCGAAATTCCATGACCATGAAACCGCGTTGCTGCTTCTGTCGGTAAACTGAATTTTACCCAAACCCTGCACCGCAACCGCGAAATCGGCACTGACGGCAGGCAATACGGTAATGTAAGCCGTATCCGCTTCGCCGATGCAAACCACACCGTTATACCAATATTCTGGAATAATGACGATGGTTGCCGTGATAGGATTTACAGTCGGATTGACTGCGGTAAAAGACGGTATGCCGTTATCGGTAAAGTTCATTATGCCGATTTGGCTGTCCAGGCTGAAACGGTATCTGGTGGCAACTCCGCTGCAAGAAACGGGAAGAGTTGCCGTACCTGCACAGACGGTCTGCGTCTGGTTGGCAACGGCTGTAATGCTCGGAGTTGGGTTTGTACCAATCCGAACTGTGCCGTAATGGGTTTGTTTGCTGTTGCCCATTGCATCCGTGATGTTGCTGATGGAATAGACCGTGTATTGCGGTACGCTGGTCATGTTTTGCGGGATTGGCACTTTCAGGTTTACGGGTAAATCGTTGAGGCTGTTAATCAGCGTATCTACGGAAAATAAACCGTTGTTGTCGCTGATGGTTACATTCCAGGGAGATACGCCGCCCATGATGTAGGCTATTTGCACAGTGGCAGTATCGCCATTGGGAACGTTGCACAATACAATATCTTTTCCTGCCAAAATACCCGTTGGATTGCCCACACCGACCTGAACAGGAATGATATAAGTAGAAACACAACCGTATTCATTAACAGAAGTATAGGTTATTTCCGTATTTCCCGCCATAATGCCGAATACAATTACCGTATCGCCAATCAGGACAGCACTTGCCACCGCCTTGTCGGCAACGGAAATGTGTTTGGCAGCAGTTGGATTGTCATCGGTAACGACTACAATTGCTTGCGAACCTTTCGCCATATACGCCCCCGCAGGTGCAACCGAAATTTGCGGTCCCTGATTGATTGTTACCACAACCGCCAAAGAGTCCCCGCTGATGCAAACGCCGTTTACCGCTTTTGCATAATAGGTTTCCCCGTCGATTAGCAAATCGTTCGGTTGCAATTCCATGCCGTTTTGAAACCATTTCAATTGGGCGTTGGTATCTACAATTGCCTGCAAATCTGCTGCCACAGCCCCCAAACAAAGGGTTTGTGCTGCTGAACCTGTCGGTGTGGTAGGGTCTTCGCAACCGATTGTTCTGAAAAATATTTTTTCGCCAAGGGCTGGAAAAACATCGGAAGTCTCAAAAGCATAAAACATGAATGCCCATGCGTAATAATCCGTTTCAGACTGTAAATTAGTCAGTTGCTGGTTGAAAACGACTGTCTGGTCGGGTACTGAATTTGTATAAGGCAGAATGGTAAAAGTTTTGTTATTTGCGGTAAAACTGCCGTTCTGCAAATCCAATGCGGTTAATTGATAATCTGTTCCGTCCACTTTTATATTCTTGGAAAAAGGCGTAAAAGTCAGATTTGCATCGGTTTCCGCATAAATAAAACCGTAACGGCTTATCGTATCCCAAGCCAAAAGCGTATTGGGCAGGGCAACCGAAGGGGTAAAATGCGGATTGTCAATAAGCGTTACGGTGTCCTGTGCGGGATTGAACCTGCTGCGTTCAAAAGTACCGTTCAACTGAGCCGTAGTCTGTTTTATCTTGCTGACGGTGTCGGTGGTTACGGTAGAAGTCCAGCGGAATGCAAATATTTCGGGATTGAAATAATTCATGAAAACGCCTCCGCCGAGATGAATGTTCGAACCGCTGCCGTATTTGTAACCGACATTGAGAACGTCTATGCCAAAATAAGGTTCGCGTTTGGGCAGATAACCCAGATATACGCCCAAATCCGAAGAATTGACAACGGTTTGCTGTGTTTTCTTTTTGAGGAAAAGGGTAAAAGCCTTGTCCACTTCGCCGTACTGCACTTTCCAGCACTGGTCGAAATCGTAGCTTGTAGTAAACAGTCCGCCCTTAAAATACGCCATGTTTGGAACTCCCTGAATGACATCGTGTTGGGTTACATCAATCCCGTAACCGTGCGGCAGCGAAGACGACAATTCCATCGCCTGATGTACTGCGGGGGTAAAAGGGATTGCTTGTGTAAGCGTTTTGTCCATCAGAGTTAATTTGGTGGTGTCGTAAACGAGGGTGTAAGCAAGCACGCTCGCATGAACGTAACCGACAGCCAGAATTTCCACCTTTACCAAATCGCCCGCCTCTACCACGTTGGCAAACAGTCGGGAATCTGATGTGGCGAACAAAACATCGGACGAGCCTCTGTATTCGATGGGGGCTTGCGCCTTTACATGAAAAAACATGCAGGTAAAGCAAACCGCAGCGAATACCCACCGTTTGCCTTGCCTTGCAATGCTTTCCAATAAACCATCTTTCAATTCATTACTTTTCATATTCTTTTTCTTTAAAAATACTTGGTGTTATGAACTTTGCCATAACACCAAGTATTCAGATTGATTAATTGCATTTTTCGTTTATCCACTCTTCTGCTTCTTCATAGATGATGAAGGTAGCCGAGTTGTTGATTTTTACATATTCGAGGTCAGTTCCGTTGATTTCGCCGTCTCCGCTCATATCGTATTTTGCACCGTATGCTTTTTGCGGTCTGGTTGAAAATCTTGCTTTCACGGCAGAAGCATCTGCGGGAGAAACGCTGTAATCAATATCTACATCTCCTGCTATCAATTCTCTGTGTCCCAAATTGGCATTATCCGTGATTGTGATTTTGCCGATACGGGTAACGAAGCCCTGACGGGAAATTACCAAGAGGTAAGTTGCAGGCGGAACATTGCTCAATTCGTACCAGCCGATGTTTGCTCCTGTTGAAGTAACTTCGGGTGCGTTGTCATTCGGCGTTAAGAGGCGGTTGTCGGCAACTGCTGCCGTTTTACCGATTTTCCTCCAGTCAATCGGAAGACCAGGATTGTTGAATTTACCGATAGTACCAGGATTTTTCGGCGTATTGGGCAACCATTGCGAACCGTCATAATATTTTGCGGTTGTGGTCAATACGGGCGTTGCTGCCAGAATTGAATTCAACGGATTGTTGCAATCGATTGATGCCGGGTATGAATACAGTTTCACTACCACAGGGAACAATGTGTCGAAATCGACATCACCCCTCTGAACGAATGGGAACATTGTACCTTTGAGGGTGAAGCAACTGTCGGTGATGCGTACGGCTGCACGTTCGCTTTCGCAAGATAGAGAAGATTGTGCCGCATAATAGGTTTCGCCGACAACCAAAACGGTTGAAGCAGGCAATTTATTTCCGCCGTTAGCAGCATCGTACCAAACGATAGTGAAGCCTGTTACGGTCAAATCTGCCAAAGTTTGCTTGTTGCCGCCGCATGTAGTCTGTACAACAGGTGCAACGGGTGCTTCTGGTGTAGATAGGTAAACGGTAACGGGTGTGCGTTTGTTGCTTTCGCAGTTGCCTGTTTTGTAAGCGGCATAATAGGTTTCGCCGTTGATTAAGGAAGTTTCATCTGTAATAACAACACCGCCTGTTTTTGCTGAATACCATACAATTTGATTGTTCGGAACAGCAATATTGCCGACCAATGCACCTTTGCAGAAATATTGCGGGCTGGCAATGCTGATGCTGTCTGCCGCAGAATTTGTGAATGTTACAAAAACTTCTGCTCTTGTGATGCTTTGGCAAGTTCCGCCTGCGGTGAATGCTGCGTAATAAGAAGTGCTGTCGGTCAAAACGGTTGAGACGGGCAGAATATTTCCGCCTGTAATATCGTCAAACCATAGGATGTTGGTGTTGCCGTTGGTGGCAATATCCGCCAAAGTCAAGGTTGAACCACCCAAATTGCACAATGCCTGATTGAAATCGAAACTTGGCGCATCTATCACAACATTTGCATTGATGAATGCTTTTACAGCCGTACGGTTTTGGCTTTCGCAATTTCCGACAACCTGTGCTGCGTAGTAAATTCTGCCTGAATCTAAAAGGGTGTTGCTGTTCAATGCCAATCCGCCATTGGGAGTTGCATACCATTTGATGCCGATGCCTGTTGCCTGTAAATTAGCAACCGTTGCACCTGCACAGAATGTTTGCGGTGATAATGCTTTAGGTGAGACGATTACACCGTTTTCTTCCATGTTTACTTCTGTATTTTCGTATTGGCAATTTGCGGTATCTTGCAACAAAATGTCGTAACTTCCTGCAAGTACGTTGCCGATAGTAATTGTGGTGGAATTTGTCCATGCTGACCATGTTGCCCCATTGTCGATGGTGTAACGGTAAGGTGCTGTGCCTCCGTTTACGGTGAGGATAATTTTTCTATCCTGCGGATTGGTTGCACAACCAGTGTTGTCCACTTCGGAAGCGAATGACAAACCGCCTGCTCCGTTGGTGATGATTATCTGTTCGGATACTTCGCCGCAATTGTTAAATACGCGCAAGTGGTGTGTTCCTGCCAATAATCCGCCGAAAGTAATCGGGTTGTTGTGTACAACGGCTACCGCTGGCTGACCGTCAAACTCGTATTTGTAACCTGCTGCTCCCGATACCGTAAAGGTGAAACCACCCACGCTTGCACCGCAAACGGAATGAACAATGCTGTTCACGTTTACAGCAAGTGCCGAAGTTTTTCCAACAATACGTTCTTCTCCGCTGGAGGCTACGCAGTTGTCGTTTCTATCCATTACTTCTAAAATATACACGCCTGCGGGTTTGGTGTAAGTGTTGTTTACAGGATTTTCCTGTACGCCGTTCAAGGTGTATTGGTAATTGCCAGAGCCGCCGCTTACAGATACGTATAATTTTCCATCAGAGGAAGCGCAAGTGCTTGCAGAGTCGGAACTTAAAGATACGTACAGACTGCTGTTGCGGTTAATCAATGTTACCGCATTGCTTATGGCAGCGGCACAGGTGTTGTGATTTGCATCGCGGACGTAAATCTTGTAAGTTCCTGCTGATAAACCTGTTATCAAACCGTTTTGATATGCACTTGTGTAATTTTGACCGTTCAGACTGTATTCATAGACACCGCTTCCGCCAGTGGGGTAAATCTGAATTTCGCCGTCTGTGCCTCCGCATGTTGTCGGGTCTTTGGCTGCAATGACAGTACCGATATTTACAAGCGGAAGTGTTTCTCTGTCAATGCGTATTGAATTCCATTCAAAACTGCAACCGGTTGCATCTTCTACCCGTACGTGATGTATGCCTTCGTTCAATCCGAAAATGGTAGCCGTGTCTTTACCTGCTGCAAATGAAACAAATGCACCGCCGTTCAGACTGTATTTGTAATCTCTTGTGCCGTTGCTTGCCGTTAATAAGATTTTGCCCAAAATGGAGGAATTGTCGCAAGCAATTTGCTTGTTTTCTGCATTGATGGCAAAAGCGAAACCGTTTACGCCGTTGGTGATAATGATTTGTGCCGTTCTTTCCGCACAGTCATCAAACACCCGCAAGGTGTGGACGCCTGCATTCAATCCGCTGACGGTAACGGGATTGTTGTGTGCAACCGTTACTATCGGCATGTTGTCCATTTGATAACTGTAAGTGGAAACGCCTGTTACAGTGAAAGTTGCCGTACCCACGCTCGAACCGCAAACCGTACTTGAATTGTCGGTAACCGTCAAAGCCAGGTTGGAAGCGTTGGAACTGATGCGGACACTACCGCTGCTTGCAACGCAATTGTCGTCATTATCCGTTACGTTTACAATGTATAAGCCTACGGGCAAATTTTGAATTGTGCCATTGACAACGGTTACAGGATTGCCGTTCAAGGTATAATTGTATCTTCCAGAGCCGCCGCTTACAGATACATGCAATTGACCGTCTCCAGCCATTGTTGAACAGGTTGAAGCCTCAGAGGAAACAACGGTTATGTTCAGATTTGTGTTGCTGTTATACAGTACGATGTCTTGGATTTGGGCTGCTGCACAGGTTAAATGATTAGCGTCCTGTGCTTTAACGATGTAAGTGCCTGCTGCCAGATTGGCAATCAAGCCGTTGGCAGATGCCGAAGATATGAAGGTTTTTCCTGCATCGGTGCTGTAACTGAATTTGTAGTTTCCGCTGCCGCCCGTTGCCTGAACTTGGATTGAACCGTCTGTGTTTCCGCATGTTGGGTCAATCGTTGTAAACGATGCCAAAATATTGAGCGGTGCTGCCACTTCGCGATTGATTTCGATTTTGTTGATTTCATACGTGCAATCATTGGCATCTTTCACCTGTACGTAATAGGTGCCTGTACTTAAATTCGGTATTGTAACCGTATCTTTGCCTGCTGCAAAAGCATACCAGTGAAGACCGTCCGTACTATATTGATATTGATGTACGCCCTTACTTGCTGTGATGAAAATGCTACCGTTTACAACTTGATTGTCGCAGGCAACAGTCTGATTAACAGGAGTTGCCGAAACTGCAAAACCGTTGAGGTCTATATTGCGGATATAAATTGTTTCTGTTTTTTCCAATCCGCAGGTGTCGAATACGCGTAAAGTATGTTCGCCAGCCGTTAAATTTTCCAATATTATCTGATTGTTGGAAGTTTCCGTCATCACGGACATGCCGTCCAATTGGTAACTGTAATAGTTAGAACCTGTTACCTTGAAATAAACTGCACCCGACAACAAACCGCAATCGGAATTGTGTACGCTGTCCACCGTTAAGTTCAAGATTGAGGTGTTTGCTTCAATGCGTACTTCTCCGCTGGCAGCAGCACAAGTTCCATCGCTGACATTCAAGGCATATACGCCTGCAGACAATCCCGTAATTTGATTGTTCTGAACGTTGGCAACCGAGCCGTCTTTCCATGTATAAATGTAGGCATTGCCCGAACCGCCTGTTGCGGAAACATGCAATATTCCGTCTTTTGAAACACAGTCTGTTGCATGGGTTGCTGCTACGGAAAGGGCTAAATCTGTGGCTTTGTTGTACAATATAATTTCTGAACTGACTGCCGCAGGATAAAGCGTATCCACTGCATCGCGGACGTAAATTCTGTAAGAACCTGCTGCCAAACCAGCAATTAAACCGTTTGCATTATCAGCATAATTGATGCCGTCCAAACTGTATTGATACGAACCGCTTCCGCCGATAACATGTACCTGGATTGAACCGTTGGACTGTCCGCAATCGGGGTTGGTTGCCGAGAATGTACTTGCAATGTTCAAGATTTGCGAAGTGGTAAAGGAGTCTTTCACACCGATAAGCGGATACTGTTTTGAAGTCTCAAACGCATATTCGGCGAAAGCCCACAAATAATAAGTGGTGTTTGGTTTTAACCCTTTCACCGTATCTGCGTAATTCTGTTCGCGTATGGAAGATGAATTGCCCGTTACGGCAATTTTAATGATGTCCGTTCCTGCCGTAAAATAACCTTTTGCAATATCGGTATCGTGAGGGAACGGATATTTAACACCGTTTACAAGTATGGAATCCAGATATTCGGTGTACGCCATATCAAGATTGTTTTCCGTATAGAAAAATCCATAACGGACAATGGTATCGTTCAAAAGTTTCCCTGTCTGTCTGGAAACATCTGAAACAGAATCAAATAGGTTGTAAGCGGGCGGCATTTCACCGCGTTTGAACAATCCGTGAAAAGTAGCCACGGTTTCGGCAATATCCGTTACGGTCTTCGTCTGCACGGAAGAGGGCGAACGGAAAGAAAACAGATTGGGGTT
>Ga0268262_10003255_pt1 | contig 17757 bp, 19 predicted proteins | sample TergutNc150P3_FD_190354 | JGI IMG/M metagenome (GOLD analysis project Ga0268262, IMG submission 190354) | Nasutitermes corniger P3 segment gut microbial community from laboratory colony in Florida, USA - Nc150 P3 (SPAdes) (version 2) | ecosystem: Host-associated > Arthropoda: Insects >...
CCCCTCGCCGAGGACGAAGCCGTCGCGGTCTTTGTCAAACGGGCGCGAGGCCGTCGCGGGGTCGTCGTTCCTTGTCGACAGCGCCCGCATCGCGCCGAACCCGCCAAGACCCGTCACGTTTATCGGCGCCTCCGATCCGCCCGCTATCACCACGTCGGCCTTGCCCAGCCTGATCAGGTTCATGGCGTCTATAAGCGCGTGGGACGACGAGGCGCAGGCGCTAACCGTGCCGTAGTTCGCCCCCCTGAAACCGTACTTCAGCGCGATGACCCCCGCCGCGATGTTGCCTATCATCTTGGGCACCATAAACGGCGAGAAGCGCGGAACGCCGCTCGACCCCGCGAACTTGAACAGCTCCTCCTGAAGCGTGGCGATCCCCCCGATCCCCGAGGCGAAAATCACGGCTTGCCGGAACGGGTCGCCGGATCCCGCCTCAAGCCCCGCGTCGCCGAAAGCCTGCGCGGCGGCGGCGGCGGCGTACTGCGTGTACAAGTCCATCCCCCGCGCCTCCTTGGGATCAAAGTAGGCGGCGGGGTCGAACCCCTTAACCTCGCAGGCGAAGCGCGTCTTAAACTGCGAACAGTCGAACCGCGTAATAGGCGCCGCGGCCGAGACGCCGCCCAAAAGCGTCAGCCAAGAACTGGAGACGCTGTTGCCCATAGGCGAGACCATGCCGAGGCCTGTCACCACAGCCCTCTCAAAGCCTCGTTCGTTTGTGCCGTTTGGCGAGTTCATTGTCGTTTTCTCCGGGTATCGGGGTCAAGGGTTTAGTGTTTGTTGGGATCAGATAATAAAAATAATAAAATGTTGAGAAATACATAATAAAAAAATTTGGTTTTTGGAAGTTAAAATAGTTATATTATATTAGTTATAGACATAAACACAATTTCTTAAATAAGGGGTATATAATGAGCGTTCAAGTCGCCGAGCCAAGGGGTGAGTCAGCCGTATTGGAGGATTCACGCGATGGCGTAAAGGTGGATCCTGATATATTGAAGCTTTTGGGAGACGCGAGCCTGAGTTGGCTGCTCCCGTCCGAGGCATACCAGTTGGGAGTCATAGACGGGTGTAATCGGGTTATAGATAGCGCCAAAACCAACGCGATGAGGGCGATGATACCTATCGCGGAAATGTTTTATGACCAACTGAAGAAGATTGTGCCTACGGAATCCATTCGTCAGCACCGTATAGGGATAGACGAAAAGACGGGGGTGCCGACGTCGCTTACCGTTATTTCGGCTGTCCATGAGAAAGATTTGGATAGTATTAGGCACATAGCTAGAAAACTTGAGTTAGCGCTATTTCAGTTAAATGAATTAGATTACAGTTTTTGGGTAATCACAGACAGATGCCTCGATCAAGATTTGATTGAGTTGGACTTTCCTTACTATAAGAGCAATGTAAATGCCGTCGAGTGATCAGCACACAAAACAAGCGACCCACAACGAAGGGTTGTTGTCGCTTCTCCAGCAACAAGCCAGACACATAGAATACGGTGACTGGTTCGTGACTGTCGCTTTTTATGCGGCGTTACATCGTATTGAAGCCATGCTGTACACAAAAAAATACGTAGTGCGTGGTTCCGCTGTTAGACATAGTTCCGACGCTAGAAAGATATGGGGTTCTCTGTCTGACCATGGCGCAAGAGAATTATTGATGAAACAGGTATTCAGCGCACTCTACGACCCGTATGTTACTTTGTATGAAATGAGCCAAATAGCTAAGTATAGTTGTCATTTACATAGCGAGTTTGATTGGTCTCGAGCGGTGAGCCTTCTAGAACTCATAAAAAAGATGTGTGATCTAGTGTGTGGAAAGTCGGGGTAATATATTGATACAATGGGCGCAGATTTATTAAACAATCATCAAAGGAGTATCTATGAGTTGGTTTGATCAGCGGGGACGGATGCTGTTGTTTGCGGCGGTTGCGGTGATTGGGGCGCAAACGGGATGGGGACAGCAACAGCAGAACTACACGGGCAACGGCGGTAAGGGGATAAGCCTCACTATTTACGTTCCGCAGTCAACAGGGCTTGCGAAAGAACAGAGCTACATACCAGCGCTTGTGCAGGGGGAGTTCGTCAGCAACTTCTCAAATTACTCAGCTATTTCTATATTGGATTGGGAACGATTAGACGATATATACGTTAAACTTGTCAACGAGGCCTACGACGATAACGCGGAAGCGAAGCGTGATGTTGTACTTGGACGTTTAGCGCCTACGAGCCACTTTTTGACCGGAAACATAACCAAGACAAAAACGGGGTATAACATTAAGGTGAACATTACCGCGACCGCAGACAAAATGACAGTCGCAACATATTCGGGAACATTCAACTTTGCGGAGTTGGACAATCTAACGGGGGTGCGACGCGCGTCTCTTGAATTGCTCCAAAAGGTGGGTGTGGAGCTGACGGAAAAGGCGCGGCAGGAGCTTGCGGGGGCGGCGGACGCAAATCAAATATCGGCGCAAACGGCGCTGGCGCGAGGCGTTACCGCGCATAGGGCGGGGACGGAAGTGGCGGCGCTCAGTTACTACTACCAAGCGGCGAGCTTTGATCCGGCGCTGAAAGAGGCGGTGAAAAGGTCTTCGATAACAGCCGCCAATATTTCAAGCGGGAATATCGGGGCGGATTTGAGGAATGATATTTTGTGGAGGAAGAATTGGGTGGCGAGGCTAAAGGAGACTGAGGAGGCCTACTATGCAATGATCGGCGCTACCGACCCGCCGTTCACGCTGACTTATTTCACTGATATTAAGACCGAAAACGTAAACTATAAAACGGAAACCGCAGACCTGAGTATAAACACATACTTGAGCCCCAATCGGGCATGGTTCGCTGCGATGGAGCAGGCGCTTGGGGCGGCTAAGGCGGTATATGACGGATTGGAAGCCACAAATAGAAAAAAAGATTGGGGGCTGGCAAGGTGGCCTTATGAGGGCGTGTCTGACAAAAATCCTTTTTACCATCCAAGGAAATACAATATTGAGGTGGTTTTTAGGTTGGTAGACCAAGAAGAACAAGTGATAGGCAGTCGGACAATTGAGTTAAATCCGGAGTTCAGTATTAAGCATACCGATGATGGGCGGTTCGTGGTTGACGCTACTGGATATGGCATTGGTATTATAAACTTCGAGGGCGTTAGGGCAAACGATATCAGCGATAACCTTACTATCCGTGTAGCTACCGTAAATGGGGCGCCGCCGCAAAATGTACGGTTTACGATAATGGCAATGACGTTGGTTGAAAAATCGCCTCCTTTTACAGATAGCAGAAACGGCAAAAGATACAATACTGTGAAAATAGGCGGTAAGACGTGGATGGCTGAGAACCTGAATTATCAACCGCCGAAAGGCAATTCGTGGTGTTATAGCAACAATAATGCCAATTGCAACAAGTACGGCAGGTTGTACGATTGGAACACCGCGATGACGGTGTGTCCAAGCGGATGGCATTTACCCACACGTTTCGAATGGGATGAGTTAGTTGCGTTAGCTGGTGGAAAAAAAGATGGGGGGAAAAAACTGAAGGCAAAGAGCGGTTGGAACAATAACGGTAATGGTACGGATGATTTCGGATTTTCGGCCTTGCCCGGCGGCGGCCGGTACTACGGCGGTTTCGGCGATGCCGGCGACATCGGCTGCTGGTGGACGGCTACGGAGGGTGGGAGCGGCAGCGCCTACAGCCGGTACATGCGCTACGACCGCGGCGATGTGGGCGAGGACGACGACGGCAAGGGCAACGGGTGCTCTGTTCGTTGCGTTAAGTACTGAGCCTGGGGAGGCCGTCAATCGGCCTCCCCCTTATAATATGCGCCATCGCCGTATTGCCGCGCCGTCTCCGGCCCGCGCCCCCCTCAAACCGCATCCGCCCGCCAAAAGACCCTAATCTTCACCGCGCGCGATATATTTTATGCTATTGGGTGGAAAAACCGATATATTTTATATGTAGCCGCCCCTATGAGCGTGTGCGCGGGGGAGTCTTGGAGAGGGCGAAGGGGGCTGGGGATGAGCCGTAAACTAATCATATATCTTGATACGTGTTGCTATAGTCGGCTATTTGACGGTAAAGCAAGCCCGGAAGTAACAACTGAAGCCGGGCGGATTCAGCATATTATACAGAACCGCTTTTCCGGCGTATATATCATTGTCGGAAGCGGTATTGTAACTACGGAAATCCGTCAAAACCCCGACACCAAAGAGCGCCGGATTATTGAAAGGCTATATAATACAATCATAAGCGGCAAAGCGAAAGCGTCCGCACGACGCAGGACACGCGCCGCCGAGTTAGAGACTAAAGGACTGAAAACGATGGACGCCCGTCACCTTGCGGCGGCGGAATCGATGGACGCCGATTATCTTTTGACGGTGGACAAAGAATTTTTAAAAAAGGCATCACGGCCAAATTTTACGACGGTTAAAGTTATAAACCCTATACTTTTTTGAAAGGCGGTTATTATGGCGACAGTAAAAGCAATACCCGAAATCATAACGGGCGACGCTGAACTTGATGAAGAAATTGCAAATTTTGAGAAGCGCGGCAATTGGGTGGAAGACCGTAAGGAAATATTAAAAAACCTTACCGGCGCCGAAATTGACGCTATGGCCGAGCAGATAGAAGCCGAACACCCGGAGGAGTATTCCACGCCGGAAGAAATAATGGCGATGGCCAAAGAGGGATTTGAAGAGCCGCGGACGGTCGGGCGCCGCATCGAACTGGTGAGTGCGTGATATGTAATTAGGATGCTATAGCGGCGGGTCGAAAAAATTTAAGAATTTGGCATTTCCGCCGCCGATATATTATATTTAATTCATACCCAAAGGAGCATCGGTATGAACGAAAATGTCAAAACCGAATTAGACGGAATCGTGAGTGCGCTGGTCGGAACCGGCATTATATCGAAGATAATTCTTTTCGGCTCCTACGCTCGAGGCGAGGAGACCCCGGAAAGCGATTTTGACTTATGCGTTCTGACACCCGTAAAGGACAGGCGCGAGATTGATATGATGACGGATTTTCGGATAATGTTGTGCGATATTCAAAAAAGGCCCATGGATTTGTTTGCGTACAACAAGGATGTCTTTCTTTTTCACGCCGAGCGTCCTACGTCTTTTGAGCATTTGATTGCCGATGAAGGGGTAACGTTATATGAGCATACGTAACATAGATACGGTATAGGTTTTTATAAGAAAAGCTGCGAGGTGAGGATGGGATGAGCGGACGACAGCGCCGCTTTCTCCATAGCGTAAAGCGAAAACCGCGTCTCCTTGGCTTGCCGGCTTACCTTTTCCGTTTCCGCCGACAGTTTTGCGTACTCCTCTATGACGCGGCACGCTTCTTGGGCGCGTTTGAAGTTGGCGCGGAGGAGATTTTCGGCGTCCGCCCTCTCCATCTCTTCCGGGCGGGATGCGGACGCGAAGCAGTCGGACTCCGTGTCGCGGCCGTCCAATAGAGAAGTTTGGCCTACGGTCTTCTCCATATCGGCGAGCGAGTGTCTCATAGCTTTCAGTTTGACGCAGATCTCCTCATCTTCGCGTATGAAGCGGTAGTACTCCTCAACGACCCTTAGCGCCTCGCGGAGGCGGTTGAAGTTGGCGTCGAGTATGCGGAATGTTCGGTATTTATTTTTATCGTTTGACATTGATAGCCTTTAATTTTTAAAAGCCAAATCTTTAAAATCAAATTCTTTTTTAGACGGAAGGCTTCGCCTTCCATAGATAGTTCGGGGGCTAAACCCCCGAACTTCAGTCAAAGTCAAAAGAAAAAAAGCCTTACTACTGTTTTTTTTCGTTCCCGTTGACCGTCTTAATCGCTTTGAGAAACATTTCGCGCGAGCTGTGCGCTTTTTGTCTCATCAGGCGCGCGGTGGCCAATTCGCCGTCCGTGTTCTCCGCGTAGTAGTAGGCCTTGAAGAGGTGGCATGTTCCCTTGAGGTCTTCCATGGCGTCGTTCACTAACTTTGGGGCTCCGGGGTATTTTTCTATGGTCGGTTTGGAGTCGTTTACCTCGTTTAGGAGCGTTTCGAATTTCTCTTCCACGGCGTCCGCGCGCGCGACCAGCTGTTCGCGGGTGTAGGAGGGGTTGTAGAGCTGTGTGCGTTCCAGTTCGGCGGCGAAATTGTCGGCGCCCTCAAGCAGCGCGGCGAGCTGCCGCGCCTTGTCCTGCTTGGACGGGAGCATGTCTTTCAGGTTCAGCCGGCGGTTTTCGCCGCGCGCGTCGTCCTTGTCGACGGCGGAGTATTGGAGCGTGAAGAGCCACACCGTTCCGCCGAAGAGGCACGCGGACAGCATGGCGGAGATAGTGAAGCGCCACTTGCCGCGGGTGTTGATTGTGGTCATCAGCGCCAAGACGGTCGTTGAGGCTATCACGGCCAGCATTAAAAAATCCGTACTCATTATGCCGCTTTCTGATTAAGATTATAGGATCGGCCGTACCACCAGCACAGACTCTATCCTGGTAAGGCCCGAATACATAATATAAAAATTGCTGCCGCCAATGTCAAAGCGTTCGCCGGTTTTCGGTATTCTGCCGAGGTGGCGCGTTAGTAAGCCGTTTATGGTTCGGGCGTCTTTGATCTGCGCCGTCAGGCACTCCGGCAGCCACTCCGTTATCGCGTCTATCTCCTGCAGGCCGGTGAAGACGCGGGCGTTGCCGGGGCTTCGGGATGGGCGTTTGGGCGTCGCGCTCACTACCTTGGAGAGGCCGTCCATAAGCGTCAGGGCGCCGCTTAGCCCGCCGAACTCGTCTACCACGCAGACGATTTCCTGCTTTTCGGCGAACATGAATTTGATCAGGTCGGCCGCCGCTATTGTTTCGGGCGCCCATTGGGGCGTTGCGGCCAACTGCCGGCAGCGGTCGTTCGGCGCGGCTTTGAGGAGGTCGGATATTGTGACTATGCCCGTTACCTCCGGGTTGCGCGGTCCGCGGGTGATGAGCGCGAAGGTCTGGTTGTGCGCGGACAGTTCCGAGAGCGCCTCCGCCGCCGTGGCGTAGTGCGGCAGGAACGGTATCCTGGAGCGGTGGGTCATTATGCGCTTCACCGGCTGCGCGCCCTTATCCAAGAGGTTCGTTATAACCCCCTGCTCGGATTTTGATATGACGCCCTTCTCAAACGAGCTTTGCACGGCGGATTTCAGTTCGCCTATGGTTATGAACGGGGCGCTGTCTTTGAACCGCGGCGTGAAGCGCGCGAGCAAGACGCGGTTTACTCTCAGCGCCACGTTTAACAGCGGCGAGAGCAGCTTCATAAGGTAGAATAGGATGGGGGAGGCGAAGGCGGCTATCCCCTCGTTTCTGCGGAGGGCGGCGTTTTTCGGCAGCACTTCGCCGAATATGATGATTGACGAGGTTGCGGCGATGAAGCCCCAAAACGTCGCCTCGCGGCCCAAAATGGCGCTCATGAGCGAGTTGACGATGCCGGCGAGGGTGATGTTCACGAACAGGTTCGCTAAAAGTATGAACAGGAGCGTCCGCTGGCCGTCCATGAGGAGCTCGTAGATCAGCCGCTTGGAGCGCGCCGCGTGTGTTCTGAAAGACTCTATGCGCTCGCGCGGAATGGAGAATATGGCCGTTTCCGACGCCGAGAAGAAGGCCGACAGCAATAGGAACAAGAGGCAGGGGGCCGAGAGGATTGCGATGTTGGCGTTCATAATTGATATGTGGCGCCCGCGTAAACGGGCGCCGTTATTGGCTTAGAACGGCAAGTCGTCGTCTCCGCCCGAACTTCCGCCGGAGCTTCCGCCTGCCGGAGCGCTTTCGGCCATGGTTTCGGGGAAAGAGTCGAAGTACTCGTCCGGCTGCGACGGGGGCGGCGGCGGCGCCTCTCCGCCGCGCGAGCCGAGGAGCTGCAAGGACAAGCCCACAATCTCCGTGGTGTAGCGCTTCATCTTGTCTTTGTCCTCCCAGGAGCGCGTGGTGATCCGTCCCTCAATGTAACAGGGGCTGCCTTTTTTGAGGTACTGGTTCGCCACCTCGGCCTGCCGATCCCAGAGCACGATCTTGTGCCACTCGGTACGCTCCTGCTTCTCCCCGCTCTTGCTTGTCCAGTGCTCCGTCGTGGCGAGCGAAAAATTGGCGACGGCCCTGCCCTGCGGCGTGTAGCGAAGCTCGGGGTCTTTTCCGAGGTTGCCGATCAGGATGACTTTGTTGATACTAGCCATTTTAGGGAATCCTCCTAATATGGTTAAGGTTTGTGGGTAGGGAGAAAGGCCATCGCGGCCCGAACGGTAGACGTTAATAAAATAATTGTTTGGGCGGGCAAAAGCAAGAGGGATGTTTTTTTTTTGCTTTTTTTTGACATAGACTCTCCCGTATGGTATATTATATTTATAACGTGGCGTTAGCGCCCGCCCCGACAGTATGCCGTCATATTGCGGGGAAAATTGTCTTTTGCCTGGAGTTTACAGAAATGCCGCATCCGTCTTCTTACGCGTTGTTTGCCCGCAAGTTGTCGTCCGCCGCCTTATTGGCGCTTGTTTTAGCCGTAGGCGCTTTTTCCGATGGGTTGCCGGGTGAGTATCTTGTCACACAGCGCTGGCGCGCGCTCAACAACCCGTATTCGCCGCTCAGCAACCCGGCCAACATAGCCGAGGAGAACTATATCGCCGTGAGGGCGGCGGTGGCGCCGGTGCTTCAAGGGGCGTACACGCTCGTTGAGTTTGGGGCGAACGTGCCCCTTTCGCTTTACCACACCGCCGGATTCACCGTGCTGATGGAGGGCGCCGGGGAGGTCTATGAGAACGTGGCCGACGAGTATGGAAGGCTCGGTTCCGACGAGGGGTCGGCGGTGAGCAACACCAACCTCATGTTTTCGTTCGGGTACGCTTGGCACGTTTGGCAGCGCCTCATTGTGGGGGCGAACCTAAACGTCGCCTACCAATCGAACTTCGGCGACCCTCTTATGGGGTTGGGCATAGACCTCGGCGCGGCCTACCGCCTGTACAAGCACCCTGTCCTTGGCGAGCACATCGTTGGGATCGCCACGCAGAACCTCATCGCGCCCTCCATGGGCGCCACGGACGAAGCGTCGTTTTCAGAGTACCCGCGCAACCTGCGCCTCACCGGCTACTCAAAGTTCTGGGAAAGCCGCATAGAAAACTATCTGGAGTTCGACTTGAAAGACTTCTTAACCAAGGCCGAGAACTTTAAACCGTCGTCTATTGACGACGCCACGGCTTTAGCTACGTCCATGGAGTGGGAACTCAACTGGCGCATAGGCTACTGGGCTATGCGCATGTTCAAGGCCTACCTCATCTTGGGCTTCGACGAAAACGTTTTGGGGCACTGGGGTTTAGCCCTCGGCGCGCAAATGCCCTCGTTCAACCGCGGGCGCGACCTCGCCGTATACTACCAATATAATGTAATGAACGAAGAGAGCAGCGACGCGACGAGCCACTCTTTCTACTTCAAAGCCGACTTCGGGCGGCACCGCGAGGAAGAGTTCGCGCGCAAGGTGGCGCGTATGGCCTCGCTCAACCCCAACGAGCTATACAACCGCGGCCGCAAACTCTACGCGGAGGGTAAGTACTGGGAGGCGTTCTTCGTATTCAGCCGCCTGATGGTCGAGTTCCCCGATTTTTTCAGGAACGACTGGGTGAGCCTCTTCCGCTCCGACTGCCAAGAGCAGCTTGATATGCGCGAACGGGCCATAGAGAACTACAATAAGGTAAAGGAGACCTACGCCAACGGCGAGGTCGTTCCGTACGCCGATCTCGGGCTAATGCGGGTATACTACAGGAACAACGAATTTCCGCAGGCTACGAGCCAGTTCGTAGAGCTGAACAAACCCGGCGTCCCCGACTCGCTGCGCTTCCACGGCACGTACATTATGGGTCAAATATACCTGCAGAACGGCGAGTTGCGTAAGGCGCTCCAAGCCTTCTCGGTCATACCCGACACCCACCCCGACTACATCTTCGCGCAGCACGCCGCGGCCGTCACCCACGCGGTATTGGGCAGCGACATCAAGGACGTTATAGCCGCCTTGGAAAACGCCACCAACACCGCGCCTAAAACTAAGCAGGCCCAGGAAATGGTCAATAGGAGCTACCTCTTTATGGGATTCATATTCTACGAGGAAAACGCGCTCTCCAAGGCCGTGACGGCTCTTAGGCTGGTCCCGTCGAACAGCTACTACTACGAGGACGCGCTGTTGGGCCTTGCGTGGACGGGGCTCAAAGCGCGCCAGTGGAACGACTGCATAAGCGTTGGAAAAACGCTGCAGAACACGACGCAGCACCAGGTTTTGCGCGCGGAAGGCTTGCTGCTCCAAGCTTACGGGCACATGCTGCAGAAGGAGTACCCCAAATCGCTTGAACTCCTTAAATCCGCCAACGTCATTTGCGAGAAGCTTGGAGCTCCGGTGGAAGACTCGCTCACCGTGCGCACCTTGCGGTACGACAACAACCGCATGGCGTACTCGCAGCTCGCCGACCGTGTGGAGGATTACTCCCAGATAGGTCAAACGTCGCATCTTACGGGCGTGCTCGACAGCCTCAAGAACAAGAGCGCCGACTTCGTAAAGGGCTTCCATGAGTACCAACGTTACAAACACGAGTACCAGCGCTCGTCTTTCTTCTCGCGCACCATAGAGCAGGTCAAGGAGGACGTTGAGTACGCTATGGCTAAGGTGCAGAAGATTATGGGCGTAGGCGGCGCGGGCGGTTCGAGCGGCAAGAAGGCCGCGGAGACAAAGGATCTCGACGCGGAGATAGAGAAGCTCAAGAAGGAGATAGGGGAGTAGCGGTTATGCGGTTGACGTTTGATAATGTATGGGCGGCCCCACGCGGCCGCCCTTTCTTTATAAAATACTGTATCGATGTCAAAAAACACGTAAAGGTTACCGGCTAATGTGCCGATAAATATAATAAGGCGATTTGTCGCTGCCGTCACAGTAACCGATTACAGTCACAGTCACACGTTTGAAAGGAGTTTATCATGAGTTCATCCACGGGGAATGTTAACGGTTCGGGGGCCACACAGGCCTATTATCAGAATTTAAACGCCAAGAGGGGCGTCAGCAAGCACGGCGCGTCCGGTTCCGCCGCCGCGGTCGTCGCCGACCAATACACGGCCGGGGCCAAGGCGGAGGGCAAGACGGGCGGCGTGGGCTACTCCAAAGAGGCCGCGCTCCAGAAGGCGCAGAGCATGGCCGACGCGCACTACGCCTCCATGCGAGGCATGGTCGAGAGCCTCATAGGCGGAACCTCCGGCCCCCAAGGCCAGGCCTTTTGGGCGACGGCCGCGAATAGCAACGGCGGCGGCGTCAATATCAATGACTTCCAGGTCAGCGACGAGACCCGCGCCAAAGCCCAAGAGCTTGTGGCCGACGACGGTTACTTCGGCGTGAGGAAGACGACCGACCGCATCATGGAGTTCGCCAGGGCCTTAGCCGGTTCCGGCGCCTCCGACGCCACAATCAATAACCTGCGCAAAGGCGTCCAAGCCGGCTTCGACGCGGTGTCCAAGATGTACGGCGGTTTCGACAAACTCCCGCAGGTATCAAAGGATACCTACGACTCCATTATGAAAGAGTTCGACAGCTGGACGTCGGGAACGAAGTTAGATAGCTGATGTATTAATTTGATGGAGATCGTTTAGTAGGGGCGGCCCCGCGCGGCCGCCCTTTTTGATTTAGTCATCCGCCGCCCATGAAGTAGACGATCTCCAAAACGTCGTCGTCGCGAAGCGGCTCCGAACCGAACCCCGGAGCCTTTTTGTCGACTATCTCCCCGTTCTTCTCTATGGCGACAAGCCCCGGATCGTAACCGGTTGCTTCTAAAAAGCCTTTTAGGGTGATAACTTCGCCGCCTTTTGGCAGCGCGGTCTGTTTTCCGTTTACCTGCATTTTAAGAAAATCCCCTTTAATTGCGCGACTTCGCGCTGTCCACCACCGTTATCATCCCCGGTATCATCCCCATCCAACAAGAGTACGGCACCTTTCCAACCCGGGTCGGGGTGAACTCTATCACGTTCTTGCCGGGCTTAAACGTGTACTCTATCCTGTATTCCGGTATGATTATCCTATTGTTGCAGCCGTTTATGCTGAACGGCGCCGCCTCAATCTCCCACCTGACCGGCCGGCCTAGTTCCACGGTTATGGAGGGGTAGGCGGAGCGCGGCTGGAGGGTGCTGTTCACCAGCAGCGGGCCGCGGTCTATGCCGAATTTGCCGGTGTCGATTGCCGGGGCGGCCGGGGTCTGCGGGGCGACGGCGACGGGCGGCGGCGCGCTCTTGCCGCCCTGATTTTGTTCGGGTGGCCGGCCTTCCACCACCGTTATCATCCCAGGTATCATACCCATCCAGCAGGTGTACGGTACCTTCCCTGGCTTGGTCGGGGTGAACTCTATCACGTTTTTGCCCGGCGCGAAACTGTGCACTATGCCGTATTCGCGTATGAATATCTTGTTGTTGCAGCCGTTTATGTTCTGCGGCGGCGCGTGTATCTCCCACCTGACCGGCCGGCCGGCCTCCACGGTTATGGAGGGGTAGGTGTATGGCAAGAGCGTGCTGGTCACCAGCAGGTGCCCCCCGCGTTCTATGCCGGGATTGACGGAAGAGTCTTGCGGGGCGGTGACGGCGGCAAGCGGCATGCCGCCGGAGGGCAGGCCGAAGAGGTTCCAGCTCTGCGACAGCATGCAGAGGCCGAGCACCGCCACCATCACGGCGCCGACGGTCATCACGCGCCGCGACGCCCGGCGCCCGGCAAACGATCCGAACGTCCCCAGCCCGAACATGAGCGGCACCGTGCCCAGCGAGAAGAGCCCCATGGCCATCCCGCCCTTTACGGGGCTGCCGGTGGAGAGGGCGAAGATCTGCATCGCCTGCAACGGCCCGCAGGGGAGGAACCCGTTGAGCAGCCCCACGATCAGCGGCCCGCGGTTCGACGGCGCGCCCGCGCCGACCCACCGAGAGACGAATTTGGGCATTTTTGGGACAAAACCGCGCATCCGCGGAAAAAGATCGAGCATACCCACCCCCATGATAACCATGAACACGCCGGCGATAAGCTTCAGGACGCCCTGCATGTTGATGGAAAAGGTGACAGCGGAGCCCACCGCGCCCGCGACGGCTCCAAGGAGCGTGTAGGAGATCACGCGCCCCGCGTTGTATTGCAGCGACGGCCACAGGAACGATACGCGGTTGCCGCCGCCCGCGTTGGATTTAACGCCGTCGCCGGCCGTCAGGCACTGCGAAAGGTTTATCCCGCCGCACATCGCTATGCAATGCACGGATGTGGCCAGGCCGATGAAGAATATGAGCCCGTAGCTCATATCGAGGTCTTTGAGTTGCGGCGGGACGAGCATGTTCAGCAACCCGAACCGCTGCAGCGCGATGTAGACGGCCGCGATAATGACGATCATCCCCGCCGCGCGCTTCCAATTTGTGCCGGGACGCGGCACGGCGGCGCACTCGCCCAACGCTTCGTAGCCCAAATCGTTGATCACGGCGTAAACGGCTTCGAGTTTTACCGCGCCCGGGGCGTAGGTGACGGCGGCCGTCCCCTTGTTGTAGTTGACCGCGGCGCCGGAGACGCCTTTTAACGCGAGAAGCTTTGCGCGGATCGTCTCCTCGCAGCCGTGGCAGAACATGCCGGCGACGCGGATGGTGGCGGTCTTTGCCTGGCCCTTAGCCTCAGCCGTCATTTTATAGGCCTCCGTGTTTATAGGATTTCGATTTATTGATATAATATAATAAAATGAAGCCTTTAAAATCAAGTTCGACGCCAATATCAACAATAGGTTTGTATATCCGGCGGCGTATGATGTATATTACCTAAACGCCGTAAGTTTGAATCGGAAAAGACAAAGAAAAATGCACCGATATTGGATAGCCCTAAACAACATTCCCGGCCTAGGCCCCACCCGTATAAAACGGCTGGCGGACGCTTTCGGCTCGCCTAAGGGCGCGTTGGAAGCGCCGGCGGCGCTGATGCTCGAGAAGAAGCTCATTCCGCCCTCAAGCGCCGCCGCCTTCCGCGATAAGGAAAGGCTGCTCGCCGAGGCCGACGCGCAGATTGAAAAATGCCGCGGGGCCGACGTATCTATACTGATACAGACAGACGGCGGCTACCCGATGTACCTGAAGGAGATATTCGCCCCGCCGCCCGTGCTCTACGTGAGGGGCGACCTCTCCGCCCTTAGCGGCCACGCGCTCGCCGTAGTGGGGACGCGCAGACCCACCTCTTACGGCGTCTCCTGTACGCGCTCCCTCACCGCCGAGCTGTGCAAGAGCGCCGTGATCGTCAGCGGGCTCGCCGTAGGCGTGGACACCGCCGCCCACGAGCGCTGCCTCGAACTCGGCGGCAAGACCGTAGCCGTCTTAGGCTGCGGGATAGACCGCGTCTACCCGCCGGAGAACAAGGGTCTCGCCAAGCGTATATGCGAACACGGCGCGCTCGTCTCGGAGTTCCCGCCCGGCACAATCCCGGAGGCGTACAATTTCCCGCGGCGCAACCGCGTGATAAGCGGCATCTCCTGCGGCGTGATAGTGGTGGAGGCCGGCGAAAGAAGCGGGGCGCTCATAACCGCCTCATACGCCCTCGAGCAGAACAGAATCGTCTTCGCCGTTCCCGGCCCGATAGACTCGCCTATGAGCATGGGCACGTTCAAATTGATAAAAGACGGCGCGGTGCCGATAAGATCCTCGTCGGACGTCTTCGAACACATCTCCGCCGCCTCCTTCGCCCCGCTCTTAACCGCCCCTCCCCAAAGCATAAGAAGCGAACCGCCGCCCATGCTGCCGGAAAACGAAATAGCCGTTTGGGACGTGCTGTCGAACGACCCGCAGCGAGTGGATACAATATCGGAAACAAGCGGAGTGGACATCCCGCAATTGTTGGCGATATTGCTGAACTTGGAATTAAAAGGCTTTGTTACGCAGATAGGGGGACAGCAGTTTAGGAGGGCGCTTTCTTGAAAAACAAAAAACGCCTTTTAACTATAGCCGCCGTATTTGCCGTCGTAGCCGTCGCGTTTATCGTGCTGACATTCATGAATCAAGGGTTCTTAGACATATACCGCGCCTACAAGCAAGACCGCGAGCTCACCCGCAAAATAGAAGCCGCCCAGGCCGAGGTCGACTCGCTTAAGGCCGAGAAAGAGAGCCTCAAAAGCGACACCGCCTACATAGAGGGTATTGCGCGTGAGAAACTCGGCATGGCGCGTAAAGGAGAAAAAATAATCAAATTCACCGCGGAGGGAAAAGATTAGCGCCGAAAAAACGGAATCGATCATCCTCTCCGCCGCCCCCTACAGAGAGACAAGCAGTATATTGCGCCTATTCACACGCTCTCGCGGATTAGTGCACGGAATAGCGAAAGGGGCGCGCCGAGGCGGCGGCAAGTCCACCCCCACGCCGCTCGACAGGGGCCTCCTGCTTGAGGCGCTCCTCTACCACAGACCCAACCGCGAACTGCACACGCTCGGAAGTTTGCACGTGACAAATTTCTTCCACGGCATCCGAGCCGACATAACAAAGTCGGCGCTACGCGACGTGGCGATAGAACTGTACCTAAAGTCTATAACCGAACCGTCGCCGCACCCGGAACTATTCGATTTACTGCACGATTTCCTCGCCGAATTAGACGCTGCCGATAACCCCGTTGATACAATGAGCGATAATGCAAACACAGCGTTCGTCAAACTGTGGCGTTTTATCGGCGGCTACTGCGAACATACCGGATTCGGCATTGATGCCGAGAACTGCAAAGATAGCGGCATTGATTCGCGTACGGTAAAAATCATAAGCGCCGAAGAGGCGGCGCGCCCGCAATATCGTTATTCCATGGGCGAATGTATAAACGTAACGGAGCGCTTGCTGCGATACTGCCGCCTTCATTTTGACATCCGCGCGACATTTAATTCAATGGAGTTTATTCGGGGGTTAAACCAATAAAGTCAAAGTCTTTAAAATCTTAAAAAGATTTAAAAAAAAATTTGACTTTGAACAATCACAACTATTATATTCAATATATAGGTTTGCCATATCCTCAAAAACCTAAAAAGGAGGTTTTATGCTTGCTGTGCACGGTTTATATGAAAACGGGATCGTTCGAATAATGGAACCCGTTCCCAGTTGCGAAAATTGTGAAGTTATTGTAACGTTCTTGCCAGACGCGTATGATGTAAAACACGTGAAGCGAGAAGATGATTTGCTTTTGTCTAATCCGAAATTAAATACGAAAAAAGAAAAGTTAGACGCTATAAATAGTTTGATTGGCATTTGCAAGGGTAGTACGCTAACGTTAGATGATATTAAAACAGAACGGCTTAAGAGATGTAAATGATTTTGCGAGTTCTATAGTTCCTGCGGTAACACCTGCCGATTTCTTGAAACAGAATCAGAATGACACACCCCGCGACCGCCGGACATGACGGCGGATGAACAAGACTGGGCGGACGACGGCAAGATCGGACTAGGTTGCGTTGACATTGCAGGTGGTTTACGAGTTTGCTGAAACTGCCGCATCCTCAAGATTCTCAATGACTTGTCCAATTACTTTACATAAAATACTTTCACTTCGTTGCAAACAAGACTCAATAAATTCGGGATTTAAATCTATACACTTATCAATTTTCTTAAGTTCATTTGTTTCAGAATCATGTACCTCAAATTGCTCAATCGGTACGTTCAGCGACATATTTCTTATTTTCACCTTTTCGTCAGTTGTTTTATTAGATAAATCGCCACCTTCTTCCGCAATAAGATTACGTATCTCCTTTAGTTCACGCAAAAAAGTTTCATCTTGTTCGTCAAAACTTACTCGCCCATACGTTTTTATGTACGGTACTGCACCCTCAACATTACCGATATCTACATAATTAGTAGTTTCGGATGTTTCAGGAATGATAAGAGATGTACATATTCTGACAAGGTGTTTTCTTATTGTTGTGTGAATAGAAAACACCATTGAATTACAAAAATTTACTCTTAATCTTTTCAGTACAAAAAATTCATCACTATAGTAACCTTCGCAACCAAACGTATCTTCCATATACCATAAATGTAGCTCATCTAATTTTCTTTGAGAAAGTACTTTCGCCACGCTTGTATATTTTTGTATTTTCTTCATACCACAATTATAGCTATTAACAATCACGTTAGTCAGTAACTTATTTCCATTCATCATATCCTCATCGTCTTCCACATTGTCAAACGAATGAAGTATATTCGCTTTAGCTACAGAGGCTGTTCTTTTTGCCTCTTCTTGTTTTTGAGATATAGTTTCCACCTCATAGCTATGCTCTTTCTCCAACTCTTCTTTCGCTTCTTTATAACGTTTCTCAAGTTCAGAATCTTCGTGGATCATCAGATTTTTGAACTTGTCAAGAGCCATACATAAAGTTCTGAATTCATCAGAAATTACACTATTTTCGACAGACAATATGGTTTTGGCTACAGAAATAGAAGCTTCCATGTTTTGGTTTATAGGCATCTTTTAGTTGTCGAGTAGACAGGCTCGACACCCCTTTCCTAGTTAAGTTTGGCGAGATGGGACTGTCTAGGTCCCATCTCGATATTGATAATTGGTATTGTCGTAAAACGTAACCACTTTTACAACGGTTGATGTATTAAAAACTACCACATACAAAGTCTTTGTCCGCTATCCGGTTCTAAGATATCCAAGTTCTTGTTCACATAGTTCATATGCCAACGAAGTTTTTTATGTAAATCGTCATCATACAAGGGCAGTGCCTTTGATTTAATTATCTCAAAACCTTTCTTAGCGGACTCACCTACTAGTGGCCACATATCC
>Ga0268262_10003256_pt1 | contig 17756 bp, 14 predicted proteins | sample TergutNc150P3_FD_190354 | JGI IMG/M metagenome (GOLD analysis project Ga0268262, IMG submission 190354) | Nasutitermes corniger P3 segment gut microbial community from laboratory colony in Florida, USA - Nc150 P3 (SPAdes) (version 2) | ecosystem: Host-associated > Arthropoda: Insects >...
CTTCTGAAAGAGTTCCTTTTAGTAATAATTCATCAGTTATAACCGAAATGGGGATAGTAGGATCGTTCATTTTTTTACCGATATAATCAGGGTTGGGATGACCGAATATTGTTAAATCCTGACTGATTAAAAATCCGTAGCCGTTATCTTTTGCGAAAGCGGTAGTAGCGATTTCTTTTCCTATATAACCTGCTCTTACATCAATAGCGACAACTCCTATAAAAGCGCCGTTTTCGGCAAAAAGAGCTCGTGAATATGTTAAAACGGTTTCACCTGTTACCGTATCTGTATACGGCGCTATTTCGGCAATGCCGCCTGCGGCTTCAATGGCGGCTTTGTACCAGGGTCGTTCCTTCGGAAAAAAATCATTAGGCATTTCCCACCCAATGCCATTAATAAAAGTCGGTCCATTTGGAAGTTTTTCGATATAACCGAAAGGACCGTTAGAACTGAAAGCTCCAATCTCTTTTGAAATTAAATAACTTGATATATCCTTGTTGTAAGAAATCAATTTTTCGGCGTTATTACCGTTACGGATTAAATATTGTATGGATTGCGCAAAATCGTCCAGTATTGTGCGTGATTCAAGGAGTTCGGAATTGATTTTGCGTTCCATAGAGTCAAGTTCGCTTTCCGCATAGCGAGCCATATTAATCCGTACGATTTTGGATGTGTAAATGTAACTTAATACAATCATCAATAAGAACGCAAAAACGGTAAAAATCAATTGTACATACAGAGGGCGTCTTTGAAATAGATTAAGCGTTGTAATATGCATTACCCAACCTCTCTTCTATGTATAATAAACTTGTTCTATGCTTTATGCAACCTTAATTAAAGCCATTTAACCTCGCCGCTATGTATGTCATAGTAAGCGCCGACGACTTTAATTCCCAAATGTTTTATTATTTCATCCGATTCAATTTTTTCTACCATTATTTCTACATTGTTATGGATTACTTTATCCAAATCGCCGCCTTTTTCCACCGCAGGTTTTATAAGTTCTACAATACGCTTGATGTTTTTCGGAAATTCTCCGCTTGAGTATGCCGCTGTTACAGCGCCGCAATGCCTATGCCCGCATACAACAACCAATTTGGTTTTAAGATGTTCAACTGCATATTCAATACTGCCAAGAGCTTCCGTGTCGACAACATTGCCGGCATTGCGGATAACGAAGATATCTCCCAATTTCAGATCAAAAAATATTTCCGGCGCTACTCGTGAATCGGAGCAAGTCAGTATTACCGCAAAAGGGTCTTGCTCTTTGTCTAAAACTTCACGCTCTTCTTTGTAGTCCGTTTTTTCCGTAAGTTTTCCTTTTAAATAACGCTCATTCCCTTCTTTTAGCATTTGCAATGCCACGTTTGGATCCGCAATGATTTCTGTAGGCTGATGAATTTTCATAATCAATCTCCTATGATATATTTTAGCATGATATAAGAAATTTGGAAAGCATTTTCCCGTTAGGATATTTCCATCTTCAGGCTTATAGTTTGCGTTCCTTTGCTCATGCCCGTGAATACTCCCCGCTCAATTGAACTGTCGGCGCAATCCCGTCCCCTTGAGACGGCGATGTAGGCTTCGTCTGCGAGTTTGTCTCGTGTTGGGTCTGCGGCGCAATAGCGGTTTCCCGTCCATGCTTCTACCCATGCGTGAGTTTCGCCGTAGCCTGAGGCAAGACCTGCGACATAACGGCAGGGGATTTTATCAAGGCGAAGAAGGGCGAGCAGTATTTGCGAGTAGTCTTGGCAGACACCCTTGCCCAAGTCAAACGCTTTTGCCGCAGGAGTTGAAAAAGAGGTTGCGCCTCGCTCGTAGAGCAGACGGGTATGAACAGCGTGCGAAAAATGTTGAATACGCTCCAAAATATCGTTAGGGGCGGAACGGCTAACCTCATTGTAGAAATCGGTTAACCCTCGATGCGCTCGTGTCAATTCGGTAGGGTAGAGCAGTATGCGTCTAGGCTCGTCCGCTTCCGTGTACGGTTCGTTTGATACTTCCGCAGTTCCTTCTATTCCGAAACGGAAAAAATCATGCGATGCGCTTATTTGTCCCGCGACAGCATGGTTGCCGAAACCGTCAACGGTTTTCCAAATTGTGTCGGGAGTCGGGTCTACATACCAAGATAAATTTATTATCTGCTGCTTGTTGTCGTTTTGCGGCAGTATCCTGAGCAGAAACTGATGATCCGACGCAGGCGATGAAAACACCAGTTCCGTTTGATATTGAAAACGAACGGTTTTCAAGAGGGGAACCTTCGACCTTTGGTCTCGGTTGAGGTTCAAGCGGCTTGCTCCTCAAACAACCTGTTTAAGCTGTCGAGCACTTCGTCAAATCGCTCTTTGTAATTTTCTTCTATCGCTAGAACTTCAACCAGTACCGCCAAATGCTGGGCGTTGAAAAAACCTTTGCGTACACGGGCAAGAACATGGCACAGTTTTTCATACTCGCTATTGATAAGTTTATAGTCGTAAGCGAACCTGAAGTACAAGTCGAGCCGCTCGACGAGTTTGCCGCACTTTATTATTGTGCGTGCCTCGCCGCTTGTGATTTTGTCGTCTACACTGCCCCAGAAGGCGAGCAGGTAATCAATGACGGGCATCAGCGACAGGCGCAGGTTTTTTGCGTCACGGCTGGAACGGAATTTGTCAATCGCCAGTTGAATGTAGGCAAGCGCTTCGCTGCCGATCACATTTCTGCAGACAAGAGCGTTGTCGTACGCAAAGCGAAGCGTCGATCTAACCGTGAAGCTGTCTTTTTCATCAAACAGATATCCCTTTATAAAACTGCTGTGATCTCCGTACTTGTCCTCGATGTCCAAGTTGTCAAGAAATTCCCTGTAGGAATTTTTATCCTTGTCGAGTGATTTGTCATGATGATTGAAGAACGTATTGAGCGTGGTATATGCCCGCTCCGCGTATCTTCCAAGCCAATACAGATTTGAACTGTACTCTACCGAAATAGTACCCATGTGTCTTTGAACCCTCCTCCCTGCGAAGAATTAACAATAAACGATCCCTTGACTCGCGAGAAACGTGTAAGCCCGCTTGCCCACACACGTGTTGTTTTGCCCGTCAGCACAAACGCTCTCAAGTCCGCCTTTCGGCTGATAGTGCCGCCGTCTTCTTCCATAATGTCGAGATCGATAAAATCTATAACTTCCTGCGAAATGAACCGTCTTGGTTCTTTAATAATAGTTTCTTTGAGTTCGGCTAGTTTATCTTTTGACAATTCACTGCCGAATACAACTCCGTAACCGCCCGCTTCCGATACATCTTTTATGACAAGCCGCTTGATATTCTCTAGCGTAAATTTCATGTCGTCCTCGTAGTAGGGCAGATATGTCGGAGCGTTTTGCAAAATAGGCTCTTCGTTTAAATAATATTTTATCATCTTGGGCACAAAGTAATAAATGCCCTTGTCGTCCGCTACGCCGTTGCCGGGCGCGTTGATTATCGCTACGTTGCCCGCACGGTAAGCCTCCATAATATGCGGCACGCCGATAAGAGACTCCGCCAAAAATGTCATTGGGTCGAGGTATTCGTCGGAAATGCGGCGGTACACTGCGCCGACCTTCGCTTTTACGCCGAGATAATCTTTCATGTACAGGGTTGCGTCCTCAACGGTTAATTCCGAGGCTTTAACAAGCAATGCGCCTGTGCGCTCGGCGAAATACGAATGTTCAAAATAAGCGGCGTTGTATCTGCCCGGCGTAAGAATCACATTCAGTCCGCCCCGATTTACAAAATCCATAGTCTCGTGCAGCATATCCGAATAGTTGCGGTTATCCCTTACATCGTTGTTTGAATAAGCGTCGGGATCGGCAATTCGGCTGAGTTCCCTTGCGATAAGCGGATAGGATGCGCCCGACGGTATGCGAAGATTATCTTCCAGTATGTACCATGCGCCGTTCTTCGCCTGAACAAGATCGATCCCCGAAATGTGGCTGTACACGCCTTCAGGCGGAACGATAGAAGAGCATTCAGGCAGGTATCCTTTGGAGATATAGACAAACTCTTCGGGTACAACTTTGTCGGCGATAATTTTGGCGTCGGAATAAATGTCTCTTAAAAAGCAGTTCAGGGCGTCTACTCGCTGGATAAGTCCCTTCTCCAAAGTCGCAAACTCGCTTTGCGAAATAATGCGAGGTATAGCGTCGTAAGGAAATAGCTGTTCGATGAACTCGCCGTTCTTATAGATACCGAACTTTACGCCGTACCGAGACATGAGTTTGTTAATTTCATGGGCAGTCGCTACCGACATTTCCATTCAAATTACCCCCTCTTTACAAAAAAACAATGGCGTCCGTTTATATGAGCGCCATTGCTCATATATTATAGTAATATATTTTATAAGAAATAACAACATATAATGTATTTTTACCTTGCTTACAATTCTCGTGTAAAAGCCTTTTTTCAATTGCAATTTTAGTTTTTTGATGATAATATTTCCCAATAAGCATAAAAATAATAAATACAAGAAAAAAGGATGTGTATTTATTATCTGTAGGAGAAAAAAATGAATGTTATAAAAAATGAAAAAAAAGGGGTTCGTATAACCATAGGGTTAAAAATATCCGGTATAGCCATTTTTTTTGTTCTTTTAGGTGTCGTTGCACTGACAATTTTTAGTATTGATTCCATGCAAGATGTGGGTCGCGAAAGCGCTGTTATGATGGGAAAAGAAAGAATCAAAGGCGATATAGTGTTTTTTAAAACAATGATAGAACAAAAATACGGCGAGTTGCGCCTCCAAGACGGCGAACTGGTAGATCAGCGGGGTAATTCTCTTCACTATCAGTATGAGGTTGTTGACAACGCATCGGAAATAATGGATATTGTGGCAACTGTTTTTATCAAGGAAAAAGATGATTACCGCAGAGTAACCACCAGTATTAAGGACGCTTCTGGAAAGCGTGCGGTAGATACATTATTGGGAGTTAAAAGCGCGGCATATCCGTCTGTTCAAGCCGGTAAAGAATATATCGGTAATGCTGTTATTTTTGGTAAAAATTATCTCGCAGCGTATTATCCGTTATTTCAGCCCAATACAACAAATGTCATGGGCATTTTATTTATCGGAATAGAAATGTCATCTATAGAAGAACTAATTTCTCATAGTATTGATACGGAAATAAAAACTATTGTCATAATCGTGGTGGTTATTTTATTGGTTTCAATTCTGTTGATTTCACTAATCAGCAGATTAATTATTATAAAACCAATCGTCAATGTAGTGGATACTTTGAAGGATATTTCAGAAGGCGAAGGAGACTTAACCCGTTCTATTAAAGTTGGTTCCAATGACGAAATAGGCGACCTTGCTTTATACTTTAACAAGACGCTGGAGAAAATTAAAAATCTGATTATTGTTATCAAGGATGAGACGGCTAAACTGTCCGATTTGGGCAATAACCTGTCCAGTAATATGACCGAGACTGCCGCGTCAATCAACGAGATTAACGCCAACATACAAGGTATTAAAAGCCGTGTTATTAATCAGAGCGCCAGCGTAACCGAAACCAACGCTACAATGGAACAGGTTATTACCAATATCAACAAACTCAAAGGTCATGTAGAAAATCAGGCGGAAACAATATCAAAACGATCCGCCTTCATTCAGGCAATGGTAAATAATATTAATTCGGTAAATCAGACTTTGCAAAAAAATATAGAAAATGTACAAACCCTCAAAGAAGCCTCAGAGGTTGGACGCGGCGGTTTGCAGGAAGTGTCAACGGATATTCAAGAAATATCCCGTGAGTCTGAAGGCTTGTTGGAAATCAACTCGGTTATGGAAAACATAGCCAGTCAGACCAACTTGCTTTCGATGAATGCCGCTATAGAAGCGGCGCATGCCGGTGAAGCGGGCAAAGGTTTCGCCGTAGTCGCCGATGAAATACGCAAGTTGGCGGAAAGTTCCAGTGAACAATCCAAAACGATTGGTTCGGTACTGAAAAAAATAGCGGAATCAATCAAAAAGATTACAAGCTCTACGGACAATGTGCTTGCCAGATTCGAGGCGATTGATTCAGGTATAAAGACGGTAGCGGAACAGGAAGAGGTAATCAATCATGCGATGGAAGAGCAGGCTGAAGGAAGCAATCAACTTCTTCAGGGAACCACCAATTTGAATGGAATTACCCAACAGGTAAAAGCCGGCTCCGAAGAAATGCTTGAGGGCAGTCAAGAAGTAATGAAGGAAAGCCGTAATCTTGAAAAAGTAACGCAGGAAATAACCGGCGGCATGAACGAGATGGCTTTAGGAGCGGAACAGGTAAACATTGCGGTGCATAATGTCAACGAGTTGACACAAAAGAACAGCGAAGGCATTAGCACTTTATTGCGAGAGGTTTCACGGTTTAAGGTGGACTGATTAAACACGTAATGAATTTACGATGATTTTCTTTGCTCCTGCGACTTTGGCATTTTCGGCGTAAATCCTTTTTTTGTAAGACGGAGGCTTTGATGATAAAACATGTGTCTGTGGCGGCTCTGCCTGTCGCTGAGGATTTCATTATACAAAAGAACCGCATCGAAAATAACATAAGTCATGAAAGCAAGCGTGTCTGCGTTGTTACAGGAACTCACGGCGATGAATTGGAAGGGCAGTATGTCTGCGCTCAGTTGGCGAAAATCTTGGGCGATGAAAAACAAAAACTGTCAGGCATCGTAGATATTTATCCCGCCGTAAATCCTCTGGGGATCGATTCCGTCACACGGGGATTTCCGATGTTCGATTTGGATATGAACCGCATATTCCCCGGTTCTCCTTCGGGGCTTCTTGCGGAAGTTGCGGCGCATGATGTCGTCCGAGACATTGAAGGCGCTGATATGTGCATAGACATTCATTCAAGCAACATTTTTTTGCGAGAGATACCGCAAGTGCGTATCAGCGAAAAAAACGAAGCCGCTTTGCTGCCTTACGCTTTAATGCTCAATATTGATCTTGTTTGGATACACGCGTCGGCGACCGTATTGGAATCGACGCTTGCGCACTCGCTTAACACGCGAGGTATAAAGACACTGGTTGTCGAGATGGGCGTTGGAATGCGTATCACGGAAAGTTACTGCGTTCAGCTTGTAGACGGCATACTTAATCTTCTGCGGGAACTTGGAATGTGGAGCGGGTCGGGCGGACAGACGAGAGAACCTCTTGTTTCAAAAGATCACAATGTCGGCTTTTTGAATTCCGACGCAGGCGGGATTTTTATTCCGCACGCTACGCACGGCGCTCATGTAAATTCGGGCGACTGTATCGGCGTTGTCATAGACCCGCTTACAGGAGCGGTTGTTGAAAAAACGCTTGCGCCCTGCGATGGCTTGTTGTTTACATTGAGGGAATATCCCGTAGTCTTCGGCGGTTCGCTTCTGGCGAGGATTTTGGAGGATTCAAAAAATGGTTAAAGATATTTTATATTCGATTAAATCCCCCTACCGTCAGAGCATGGATATTGTAGGGTACACTTTTGGATCGGGCGAGCAATCTTGCTGCGTGGTGGGCGCAATGAGGGGCAACGAGATTCAGCAAATGGCAATCTGCGCACAACTGGTAGATACGCTCAAGCGTCTTGAAGAAAACGGATGCGTTATACCGGGGAAGAGCATAATGATCATCCCGTGCGCTAACAACTATTCCATGAACATTGGCAAGCGTTTTTGGACAATGGACAACACCGACATCAACAGAATGTTCCCCGGGTACGATCAGGGCGAGACGACACAGCGCATTGCGGATGGACTGTTCAAATCGATAATGGACTATACCTACGGTATACAGATGGCGAGCTTCTACCGTGAGGGTGATTTTTTGCCGCACGTCAAAGTAATGGATACCGATTGCAGAAACGCCGAAACCTATGATTCGCTTAAGGATTTCGGACTGCCCTATGGTTTGATTAGGATACCGCACCCCTATGACACGGCGACGCTCAACTACAACTGGCAGATTTGGGGCTGCCAAGCCTACTCATTATTCTCAACTTACACCGCGCACGTCGGAAGGCAGTCCACGCAAATCGCCGTGAACGCCGTTCTGCGTTTTCTTATCGCAAAGGGATTAATCAAATGGGCTCTGCACGGCGGAATGCACACCCGCATAATAAACGAAGGATTAATAAAAAACATTCAAACAAGCCGCGCGGGATTATTGAAGAAACACGTTTCGGTAGGCAACGAAGTAACCGAGGGCGATCTTCTCTGCGAGATAATTCATCCCTTGGAGGGGAATACGATAGATCGAATATTGTCGCCGACGGACGGAACAGTATTCTTCGCCTACAACAAGCAATTGGTAATGGAACATACCGATGTGTTCAACATTATTCCGCTTTCCACTCTCTCGTAGCGTTAGCGTAAATTAAAGGGCTTTAATATTTTGTCAACCTGTATGGGTTTTCCGTTTGCGTCGTCAACTGTTACCTTTGCGAAAGTCCAACCCTCAATTTTGTCGGGGACTATTCCCGCGGCGATAAACGGTTCGGGATCAAGGACGAACACCATGTCTTTGTCGTTAGTCGTTAGATTTTTCGCCCACTCAAACATATTGCCGCCTCCCAGATTTATTCCGTAGTGATCCAACTGCCCGTGATAGCCGATTGCGCTTCGTTTAAGTTTTACAATCTGTTCGTAGGAGGCAAGCAGCGCAGCTTGTCCTTCATAACTTAAATTTTCGTATCCGAGTTTCGTTCCCACTAAGAATACGCTGTCTCTAAAAATAAAATTATCGGGAAGCCTTGACGGATAAAGTCCTGCCGCAATAAAAGGATCGGCGTTAATTTCCATCATCACATCGTAGAGAGGGCTTTCGGCGAAGTTTTTACTCCAGATAAAGCGGACACTGTTGTCAGGAGCGGCAATAGACCAACCGCCGTTTGCGCTGTCTTCCGATACCAACTGCGGTGAGCTTTGCAAAAGGTCATTGAAAGCGCGGACGGAATCTTTACCCACCACATCGAGTTTTGAACACGCCGTAATCGCAAGTACGGTAAAAAGCGCCGTCAGTTTTATTATCGTTTTCATTTTTATTTCCTCCATATTATGCTTTGAATGTTTTTAGCCGCAATGCGTTAGACAGCACTGACACTGAACTTAAACTCATGGCGGCGGCGGCGAAGACAGGATTAAGAAGCGGTCCGCCGAAGAGATACAGCAAGCCTGCGGCAATTGGAATGCCAAGCACATTGTAGCCGAACGCCCAGAACAGATTTTGTTTTATGTTGCGGATTGTCCGCTTGCTTAAATTGATAGCCGTGGGAACATCGATCAAGTCGGAGCGCATAAGCACGATGTCGGCGGATTCCATAGCGACGTCCGTTCCGCTTCCTATGGCTATTCCAATGTCCGCCTGCGCAAGAGCGGGAGCGTCATTAATCCCATCTCCAACCATTGCTACAAAATGCCTTTGGCATTTTGTAGCTTGGGAGAAAAACTTACGTTTTTCTCCACGGCTGTTTTCAATAGGCGTTTCTTGCAGTTTCTTAACTTCGGCGGACTTGTCCTGCGGCAGTACTTCCGCAAGTATGCGATCAATTCCCACTTGTTTGGCGATGGCGTCTGCGGTTTTTTTATTGTCCCCTGTTATCATGGCGACTTCAATTCCCATTTTGTGAAGCCTTTCAATTGCCGCCTTGCTGGACGGCTTTAATACGTCCGCTACTGCGATAATCCCTGCGGACCTGCCGTCAAGGGCGATATACATCGGCGTTTTTCCTTCGCCGGCAAGGCGGTCGGATGCGGCTTCAAGTTCAGCTAGGGGAATATTTTTTTCGTCCATAAGTTTTCTGTTGCCTGCCAAGACCAAAACGCCGTTAATGGTAGCTTCAATGCCTCTGCCCGTTACCGCCAAAAATTTTTCTGTATTAAAAAATGTAAGCCCCTTGTTCTGCGCTTTCTGTACAATCGCCTGTCCAAGCGGATGTTCGCTTCCTTTCTCGGCGGAAGCTGTAATTTGCAAAAGATAATTTTCTTCAGTCCCTGCGGCGGTAATTATATCGGTAACTTCCGGCTTGCCTTCGGTAATAGTACCCGTCTTGTCAAATACAATCGTTTGAATTTTGTGGGCAGTCTCCAGAGCTTCGCCGCCCTTGATCAAGATGCCGTTCTCCGCTCCCTTGCCTGTCGCCACCATGATCGCCGTGGGTGTGGCAAGACCGAGGGCGCAGGGACAGGCGATGACCAGTACGGAAATAAAAATCGTCAGAGCGAATTCGGTTACGGATTTTCCGGCGGGCAGATTGACAACGCCGAAAGAAGCGGCGGCAAACCATGTGATACCTGCAACAAGCGCAATGGCGCAGACAACGGGAACAAAGTAACCTGAAACAATGTCCGCCATTTGCGCTATCGGCGCTTTAGAGCTTTGAGCGTCTTCAACCAGTTTGATGATCTGCGCCAACGCCGTTTCGCCTCCGACCTTTTCCGCCTTAAAGCATAAACGTCCGTTACTGTTAATCGTAGCGCCGTAAACAGGATCGCCCGCTTTCTTGTCAACGGGCATACTTTCCCCTGTTAGCATGGACTCGTCAACCGCGCTGTGCCCTTCTGTTACAACTCCGTCTACGGGGATTTTCGCTCCGGGTTTTACAACGATAATGTCGCCGGGGATTACTTCATCAATGGGGATTTCTTTTTCTTCATTGTTGACTATAACGATAGCCGTCTTGGGCGCAAGCCCCATAAGTTTTTTTATAGCCTCGCTTGTTCTGCCTTTGGAGACCGCTTCAAGAGATTTACCAAGAAGAATAAGGGCGATAATCACCCCTGCGGTTTCAAAGTACAAGGATTCAACGGCGTGAAAATTGCCTGTTGTAATCTGAAACAAATTGTAAACGCTGTAAACAACCGCAGACGTTGTTCCGATAGCGATAAGCGAATCCATGTTTGGACTGCGCTGTAAAAGATTTTTGAAACCGACGGAATAAAATTTGTTGCCGGCGATAATAATCGGTATGACCAACGCAAGCTGTACAATGGCGTAGACAAGAGGAAAATTCATCGGGGATAAAGAGGACGGGAAGGGCAGGGTAACCCATTTAATCATTGGAGCCATTGCGATATACAGAAGGGGAAGCCCCAAAAAAGCGGCGATGATAAACTTTGTCCACAAGATTCTAATTTCTTTTTCCTTGCGGAGCTTGTCTTCGTCTAAAGAATTTTTTGAAGCCTCGATGACTTCAAATCCCGTATTGATGATTGTTCCCTTGATTGCCGAAAGGCGCAAGGTTTGCGGATTGTAAACTACAGTCGCCTTCTCCGTGGCGAGATTTACCGAGGCGCTTTCAACTCCTTCCAGTTTGCGAAGCGCCTTTTCGATTCTTGCGGAGCAGGCGGCGCAGTGCATACCGCCGACTGTCAATGTTTCGGTGTTCATTAATCAACCTTCTTTTTCGGGTTCGGCAACTACGGTGATAGTGCTTCTTATCATGCCCATCCAACAGGAATAGCGGAACTTGCCAACCTTTGTGGGAGTAAACTCGATTACATTTTCACCCTGCTGAAAAACATATTCAATGCCGTATTCGTTAAAAATGGCGGCGTAGTTACAGCCGTTAATACTGCCCGGCGGAGCGTTGATTATCCAACGTACGGGAATGCCCTGCTGTACGGTTATCGCCGGATAGCGGTTTGACCTTAATGTCGATTTGACAACCTGCACGCCGTTTTCAATTACAGGAACAAACGGTTTGGATTCAGGCGGATTGTTATTAGCCGGAGCCGACAGCGATTGTTGTTTCTCTTGCGGAGCCGCTCGGGGGTTAGTGTTTTCGCTGTTCGCCTTTCGCGCGTCGGCGGCTGCCGAATCGTTAAAACTTGAAAGAGTCAAACCGCTTGAGAACATAACAAGTCCAAGCGAAGTAACAAGGATAGCTCCTACTTGCATAACGATTCGGGAAAACGATTTCTTTTTTGCGCCGCTCAATGCCCCGCCGCTTAAAGCGGAACTTGCCGCTCCGAGCGCAAACATCAGAGGGATAGTTCCGGCGCAGAACAGAAACATGGAGATGCCGCCTTTGATGGGGCTTCCTGTAGAAAGAGCGTAAGCCTGCATTGCCTGTAAAGGTCCGCACGGCATAAAGCCGTTAAGGAAACCGACAATCAACGGACTGCGTTTTGTTTTTTGTTCGTCAGTCTTTTTGGCGAATGTTTTCGGCATTTGCGGAATGATACGGCGCAAGAACGGAAACAGTCCAAGCATATTAAGTCCCATGAGTACCATGAAGATTCCGGCGGCAAGTTGTACAACTCCCTTAAAATTTCCTGATAAAGTAATTACCGAGCCCAACGCGCCGACCAGAACGCCGACCGCCGTATAAGAGACAAGCCGACCGCCGTTGTAAAGAATACCCGGCATGAGTAAGTTGAAGTTAAATGATGGTTTGGAAACTGCTGTTTCGGAAGCAGCGTCTTCTTTTTTTAAAGTTTGCGAAAGGTTGATTCCCCCGCACATGGCAATACAGTGAACGCCTGTAAGCAGACCGATAACCAACAGCATTCCGTATCCCATGCCTTCTTGGGCAAGCGGGAAAGAGGCGGCTAGTTCACTGGTTGTGAATGTCCGCAGGAGCATAAAGAGAGCGAGGATAATTACCAACGTCCCTATGGTACGCAGGATTATTTTGCTTTGAAAAGCCGCTTTCTCCTGTTCCTCAAGCGGTTGATACCCAAGTTCTTTAATTATCTCATGAATTTTATCAAAGCTGATTACAGTCTCATCGTAAGTGACAGATGCGTGTCCTGTACGGTAATTTACCGCCGCCTTTTTAACACCGTCGGCTTTTTTCAGCCCTTTTTCGATAAGGTACTGACAGTTTACGCAGTACATTCCGTCAATGCGGAACGAGCGTTTTTGTAAACCTTGTTTTTCCATAGTTTCCATATCAATCCTCTTTATCTATAATATCATATTTTACTATTAATAAACATTCGGCGGCGGCATATCGTTACAATCGTAGGGGGCAAGGGCGGCGTCAAAGTCTTTAACGATATCCTTGTCTATTTTTCCCGCATCTGCCATTTCATATAGTATCTGTATTGTATCCGCGTGATTTCGTTTTGGGTGGTAGGGTCTTTCTTCGCTTATCGCCTGATACAAGTCAAGGCATATCAGCAATCGGGAATTAAAATCTAATTCATCGGCTTTTTTCCCAAAGGAGTAACCTGTGCCGTCCAGTTTTTCATGATGATTGGACGCCCACTGGCATATAGTCTCGAATCCTTCAACATCTTTAAGAAGTTCCCATGTTAAATGAACGTGTCTTTTTATAATTTCAAATTCTTCATTGGTAAGTTTGCCGGGTTTTTCAAGAATTTCGGAAGGAATCGCCAACTTGCCGAGATCATGCAGAGCCGCGGCAAGGTACAGTTCCGAAATTTTTTCGTGATCATACTTGTAGTGCTTTCCCATAAACCACGCTTTATTTGCGATCTGTGTTGAATGTTTCTGCGTAAAAACCGATTTGTAGTCGATAATTCTCGCCACGAAACCCGCCAACCCCAAAACAGTTTCCGTTTGTATATCGACAATCCACGGAGACAGGGAATCCGCCGCCGTTTGTTTAATGACATCGTCTTTTAGCGACATAAGAACAGGCAGGTCGAGAATTTCCAACATGGCTTGCGCCGCTTTTTTACTGTAGCGTTTTCCTGTTTCATTGACAATTATGTTTTTAACAGACGGCAATTCTTCGGGCGCAAGTCTTTGAAGATGATGCGCTACATCAAGAGAGTCGGCAATGGCAATAAGTTCCGCTTCAAGCGGACATTCTCCTTCCCGTATGCCGAACGGTCCCGAGCCGTCGGCGCGTTCATGGTGATACAGAACAAAATCTTTTACATTTGTTTTGAAGCATAGAGCGTCTACATTCCGTTGACCTATCTCGCAATGTTTTTTCATTGCAAGCTCGCTGTCGCCGTCCGTTTTCTCGGAAAGAATATATTCGGTAAGGGCGCTGTCATGCAGCAGGGCGCAAATCGCAAGGGCGGTAATTTCCTCGGCGTTTTTTCCCAAGAATTTTCCCATCTTGGCGCACAGAACGGCGATTCTTTTGCCGTGATTGGTACTTGCTCCCACGAGGTTCCCTTCCACAATATCCAAAGCGACGGCGATAGATTTGATAAGCGAATCCATTCGTACTTTTACCATAGATGTTTTAATTATATACCGATTATCGCTTTTTATAGAAGGTATTTACAATAATTGTTTATCTTTATACTATAGAAGTCTGATATGACTAAAATCAAGTTTAATAAATATATATTACTCTGCTTTTTGTTTTTCTCTCTGGTTTTTTCCTGTTCCACTTCAAAAGGCGCAAATGGTTCGGGGGCAAAGAATAGAAAAGCCGAGCCTGTTATGGCTTACTACGAAGGCGATTTACTCAATGTTTTTTTTCATGCCCTGATTGCCCGTCCTGAGATTGGGTTTAAGGGGAACAGGAAAGACCATTATAGAGAATGGTTCGTTACCGCCGATGAATATAAAAAAATATTGAATGAACTGTATTTTCAAGATTATGTATTGGTTGATATCAAGGAATTTTATACCGTAACGTATATAAATAATATAAAAACTGTCAGGGCGAATAAATTGCTGATTCCCATAGGAAAAAAACCGTTTGTTTTATCGGTTGATGATTTATCTTATTATGATACCAACAGAAAAAACGGGACTGTGCATAAACTTGTAATCGATAAAAAAGGCGGCATTGCCGCATGGACAGATAATCCGTTCGGCGGCGAGATATCCTATGATCAGGATATTATAACCATTACGGAAGATTTTATAAAAAAACATCCCGATTTTTCAATACGCGGGGCGAAGGGCATTATTGCGCCTACAGGATTCCAAGGGGTACTGGGATATCGAACACAGGCGAAAAATTCAGACTCTGCGGAGTATAAAAAAGAAGTGCAAAACGCCGTTAAAGTGACAAACAAATTAAAAGAATTAGGATGGCATTTTGCGTCGCATAGTTACGGACATTGGAATCTGCCCAAAATATCTATGGCAAGATTTGTAAATGACATTAGATTATGGGATAAAGAAGTAAAACCGATTTTGGGCGAGACGGATCTTTATATATATCCATACGGAGCGACGCTGGAAAAAGATGAAAGCAGACATAAAATACTGCGCGACAAAAATTTTAATTTGTTTTTCGGTGTCGGCAGCGGATACGGTTACAGGGTCGGTCCCAAACAAGAATATATTTTTTTAACCCGCAGAAATATCGACGGTTGTTACTTTAGGTTATTCAGAAACAGCGACAAGAAACTGTTTGATATTGACAAGGTAATGGATAAACAAAATCGGGAGATTCGGTAACTATATTTCGTAATGCCAAAAATCCAGTTGATCCAGTTCTTTGTGAGCGGAAATGTTACCGCTGCTTTTATACTGCAATTCGGGATTTTTTACGCTGACACGGGTGTTTTCGGGAACAGACCGTATTACAAAAGCGTTGCCGCCGACTACTACGCCTTCGCCGATAATTGTATCTCCGCCCAAAATGCTTGCGCCTGAGTATATGGTAACATTATCGCTTATGGTCGGATGGCGTTTTATTCCCTTTATGGTCTGCCCGCCCTTTGTTGACAGCGCTCCAAGCGTTACCCCCTGATACAATTTTACATTGTCCCCGATAACGGCGGTCTCTCCTATTACAGTTCCCGTACCGTGGTCTATGAAAAAATATTTCCCTATCGCCGCGCCCGGGTGAATGTCTATTCCTGTGGAGCTGTGCGCGTATTCGCTCATGATTCTTGGTATCAGCGGAACGGACAGCAAATAAAGCTCGTGCGCTATTCTGTAAACCATTGTGGCGTAAATGCCCGGATACGAAATGACAATTTCTGCCTTGCTGTACGCGGCAGGGTCGCCGCTATACGCCGCTTCAATGTCTTTTTCCAAATAATCTTTTATTTGCGGAATCTTTAAAATAAACTGGCGTGTTATATCCCACGCTATTTTATCAACCTCGTCCTGTTCCGTATCCTTGTAGCGTAAATCGTAACGCAGAGCCAGTCTTGTCTGCGCCGCCAGATCGTGGGAAACCTCTTCCAACATTACATTGAGTTTGTTTTTCGCCGAACCGGTTGTTAAAACGCTCTCAAAAATTCCGGGAAAGAGTAAATGCTGTAACTTGCCGATTATTTCGATAATGATCGATTTAACCGGCTGTTTTACAACATCACGCTTCTTCTGAAAGTCACTCAGTAACTCAGCGGCTATTTGTTCAATTTCTTGTTCAATTTCCATAAAATTACGCCAGTTCTTTAACAGCGCAAACTAACTTATCAATTTCTTCGGCAGTATTGTAGAACGCTATCGTCGGACGCACTGTCGCTTCCAAACCGAAGCGGCGTAAGATAGGCTGCGCGCAATGGTGACCGGCGCGGACCGCGATACCGTGGCTTGCAAGATGTTTGCCTACCTGCTCAACGCTTGCGGTGTCCATTATGAAGGACAGAACGCTCGCTTTTTCCGCGGCAGTGCCGATAAGGTGCAGACCGTTTATGCGCTTGAGTTCGCCTGTAGCGTAATTAAGCAACTCATGTTCATAAGCGCTTATGTTCGCTATTCCAATACTTGAAACGTAATCAAGCGCCGCGCCAAGACCGACTGCGTCGGCAATGTTGCCTGTTCCCGCTTCAAATTTAGAAGGAGCGGGATTGTATACAGTGCGTTCAAAAGTTACATCCTTTATCATGTTGCCGCCGCCCTGATACGGTTTGGCTTCTTCAAGAGCGTCCTCTTTTCCGTACACAGCGCCAATGCCCGTAGGAGCGAAAATCTTGTGCCCTGAGAACACAAAAAAGTCCGCGTCCAACTCACTGACATTAAGCGGCGTATGCGCTACCGATTGCGCTCCGTCGATAAGAATACGCACTCCGTTACCGTGCGCTATTTGAACCATCTCCCTAACCGGAGTAATTGTTCCCAACGCGTTTGAAACATGGGTTATGGAAACAAATTTTGTACGGCGGCAAAAGAGCTTGGAGTACTCGGACAAAATAATCTGTCCGGTATCATCAACGGGAGCGACTTTTATTAACGCGCCCGTTTCCTGCGCTATCATCTGCCAAGGGACAATGTTGGCGTGGTGTTCAAGAATAGTGAGTATTATTTCATCGCCCGGACTAAGCAGGGGCTTAACGTAACTTTGAGCCACAAGGTTGATACCTTCCGTTGTTCCGCGCACAAAGACGATATTGTCTTTTGAGGGAGCGCCGATAAATCTTGCTGTTGTTTCCCTCGCCGCTTCGTAAGCGTCGGTGGAACGGGCGGCAAGATCATGAGCGCCTCGGTGTACATTTGAATTTTCGTGTCTGTAAAAATACGAAAGACGTTCTATCACGGCGTTCGGTTTTTGCGTAGTCGCTCCGTTGTCCAGCCAGACAAGCGGTTTGCCGTCCGCAACCTTTTCGTTAAGAATAGGGAAGTCGCGGCGGATATTATTTACATCGAAACTGCCCGCTCCCAAAGGAGATTTTTTAAAACCGCCTTCGGAAGGAGAACTGAAAGCCGCGCTTTTATACGGAGCGACAACGGGAGAATAAGCGGTTGGAGCGTCTTGGTCTTTTTCCGTCTCAATCTTTTTTTCCTGAAGTTCGGGAAAATAAGTTAACGCCCACCGTTCAAGCTCTTCCGGGTCGGGTAATCCGTATCCGTTAGCTGTAATCATAGTAGTTACCCACTTCCACATCTTCAAGAACGGCTATAGAGTCGTCTGAAAGAATTGCGGCTGAGCAGTA
>Ga0268262_10003257_pt1 | contig 17752 bp, 18 predicted proteins | sample TergutNc150P3_FD_190354 | JGI IMG/M metagenome (GOLD analysis project Ga0268262, IMG submission 190354) | Nasutitermes corniger P3 segment gut microbial community from laboratory colony in Florida, USA - Nc150 P3 (SPAdes) (version 2) | ecosystem: Host-associated > Arthropoda: Insects >...
TATGAATGAAATATATAAAATTATTTTTTTGTTAATCAATATTCTGCTTGGTATTATTATTTTCTTTGAAATAAGAAAATATAACCCATTATTTTTTAATGTACACTCCGTGACTGTCACCTCACCCGCAGTGACAGTCACCTACTCTCTGATGTCTGGCACTTCCAGTTTCATTCCCTCAATCTTCTTCAAACCGGCAAGACTTATTTTACATAATGTACCGTCAGGAAATACCGTTGACTTAGCCATACTATACATTGTATCTTTGCCATCGTATTCATAAATCAAATAATCCGCCGTATCTGTATAATAATGTAAATAAATTTTCTTATCAACAATTTTTTCAGTCTCGCCTATGCGAGGTATGGCGAGTACTATCCGGCAAAGGTTGTCTATTGTTTCCGCATACGCCCCATAATAATAAAGGATTTTTTCTATTTGTCGGGGCGGTATAAGCCTTGAAATATCATCAGGTATATTTGGCTTTTTTGGTACCCACCTTTCAAAATCTACCAATCCGGCTATCCCCTTGTCCCTGTAAAACGCGCCGGACGCTTTCCACGCTTCTGGAGACTCCGCAAGCCCAACAACTACGGGATTTTGGTTAATATAATCCATTACAAACTCATATTCCTGTAGATTTTTTACAGCTCTGGCAAAATACCTCTCGCCCCATACATGGTCTTTAGAGCCATGTATAAGGTTCCATTTTTTAGCCGAATTTGTCTTAATCCACTGCATTATCCGGCTAAGGTTTGTCCCTTCTTTCGGTTCTATTAACAAATGTATATGGGTAGGCATAATGCAGAAATTTGCAAGCCGAAAACGGTATTTTTCCTTAGCGTCCTGCAAAGTCATTAGCATTATTTTTCTTCCAAACCTGTTTTCAAAAACCCGAATTTTGTCATTAGTCCGACTGGTAACATGGTAGAATAAATCCTCAATAAACTCACGTTTTTTACGCATACTTTTCCTCCGCGTCTGTTTACAAACAGACACTATATATGGCGTGAAAGTACCGTTTTGCTTGACTGATTTAAAAAAAATTGAAAAATATCTGTCACCGTGACTGTCACCTTACCCTTAGTGACAGTCACCTATCCAATTGCATCTTTTAACAGTATAAGTCTATAATAATAAAGGAGAAAATATGTATAAATTATCAATTCACATTATAAAAAAAATTAATGGATTAAAAATCACAGCCGCTTTTTTATTATTAGCGGTCTTTACGGCCGGATTTTTATCGGCGCAATCTCCTTCACCCGCGGATGTTTCCATAATTTTTACCCACGATATGCACTCGCATTTTGACGCGGAACGTTGCATGATTGACGGCAAACCTGCGGAACGCGGCGGTTTTGCGCGTATGAAAACAGTCATCGACCGGATAAAGGCCGACAACCCGGATACCTTCCTTATAGACGGCGGCGATTTCGCGATGGGTACGCCTTTTCAGACAATTTATTCAAGCGAAGCTTCGGAACTGCGCATGATGGGGCTTTTAGGTTTCGACGCGACTACATTGGGCAATCATGAATTCGACTACCGCACTCAGGGACTGACGGATATGCTTAATACCGCGATTGCGAGCGGCGAGCGTCTTCCGTTTATTGTAACATCCAACATTGACTGGGACAGGACTCTGGCTGATGAAAAACGCGCGTCCAAAGCAGCCGAACTTCAGAAAGCATTAAAGCTTTACGGCGCGGCGGAGTATACCGTTATAGAGAAAGGCGGAGTAAAGGCGGCTTTTTTCGGCATTTTAGGCAAACAGGCCGACAGTTACGCGCCATTAAGCGGACTGTATTTTAAGGATCAAATTGAAGTTTCCAAAAAGATGATCGCGAAAATTAAAGCTGAAACTTCCGCGGATATAATAATCTGCCTGTCGCACAGCGGAACCGATGATAATCCCCAAAAATCGGAAGATGAACTGCTGGCGGCCGCCGTACCGGAAATTGACGTTATAATCAGCGGCCATACGCACTCAACGCTTAAGGAACCTATTATTATCGGTAATACAATTATTGTATCCTGCGGAGAATACACTCACAATATAGGCCGTCTTACGCTTACCCGTAACGGAAACCGTTATTCGCCATCAGAATACAAATTATTGCCGATAAGCGGCGATCTGCCGAAAGACGCCGCCGTTGAGGCCACCATACAGAAATTCAAGTCCTTGGCGGATAAAAATTACTTCTCCCGTTTCGGTTACAGTTATGATCAAATAATTTCATATACGGATTTTGATTTTATCCCGGTGGAAAATTTCGGCAAAGTACAGGGCGAGGATACTCTTGGCAACCTGATTTCCGACTCGTATATAGCGGCAATTAAAAAGACCGAGGGCGATAACTACCGCAAAATTGACGTCGCCGTAGTACCAAGTGGCGTTGTCAGAGGGTCGTTCTCAAAAGGGCCGATTACCACAGCCGACGCGTTTAACGTGAGCAGTTTGGGCATAGGACCTGATATGATTCCCGGTTATCCATTGGTCAACATATACCTGACAGGAAAAGAATTAAAAACCGTGGCGGAAATAGACGCGTCTGTTTCAACGCTCATGGGCGAGGCACGGCTGTATACGTCCGGATTAACTTATACTTATAATCCCCGAAGGCTTCTTCTTAACAGGGTAACGGATGTAAAATTAATGAATCTCGATGGCAGTTTATCAAAATTGAACAACAAAAAATTGTACCGCGTAATTGGCGGTCTTTATTCATGCCAGATGTTGGGGGCCGTAGAAGCCCATTCTTTCGGGCTTTTAAAAGTTCAGCCTAAAGACGAAAACGGAAACCCAATCACGGACTTTGAAAAGCATATCATTTATAACGGCGATATGGAACTTAAGGAATGGGCCGCGCTGGCGGGTTATCTTGAATCATTTGATAAATCAGACGGCGTTTCGAAAATACCTGTATATTACAACCAACTCCACGGACGCAAAGTTGAAGTAACAAGCAGAGCGCCCTGGGCGATCCTTAAAAAGCCTAACAAAATATTTTTTATGCTGTTAGGTGTAATTATAGTGATATTGGCGATAATTGCCGTTCCGGTTTTCTTTATTATCCGTGCCGTACGCCGCGCCAAGAAAAGGGAAAAATAGCGTTTTTAACCTTGATCCCTCTTTGTGAACCTCAACCGAGACCGAAGGTCGAAGGTTCCCCTCTTGATCTTTGTTCCTTCGTGAGCTTAGTGAGAACTTTACGAATAAAATGAAACACTTGTTGATTTGTAATAAAAAGAGTATATTAAGATAGAGGAGTTTTTATGGTTGCAGTTAAGGGAATATATCAAGGCGGAGATACGGTTAAATTGGACCCTTTTTCTGTTCAGTTTACAGAACCATACGAAGTAGTAGTAGCTTTTTTGAACCCTATACAAAAAATTAATAAAACAGAGGCAGATAATAAAAGAAGGCAAGAGGCATTTGAACGTTTTATGAAGTACAGCGGTACTTTGCCCGCCGATTTTGATTATAAAAAAGAATTGAACGATTACCGTGAAGAGCGCTATGGACATATTAATTGATACCAATGTAATACTGGATCATCTCTGTTCGCGTCAACCGTATGCCGCCAACGCGGGAAAGATATTACGTTTGTGCTTTCAACAGGATTGTAAAGGTTATATTGCCGCGCATAGCATTACTAACATTTTCTATATTCTTCGTAAACAATTCTCTGTAACTGAAAGAAAAGGAATGTTATTAGACCTTTGCGATTTTATTTATGTTGTTGGTATACAAAAGAAACAAATTATTGACGCGCTTAAAGATAATGAATTTACAGATTTAGAAGATCGTATACAGTTTGAATGTGCCCAAATTATTAATGCAAATTACATCATTACCCGTAATATTGATGATTTTCCTAATTCCCCTATACCGGTAATTTTACCGGAAGATTTCTTAAAAATAATTGAAGAAAAACATACCTAAAATGACCAAAATCGATTTGGGTGTCAGTAATACCGCGCTACCCGTTAAGTGATGCGCCACGTATTATTTTAATTTAAATCTTTTTACACAATATTCTATTATTTCTTTTCTCCTAATATCCACATTCTCTTTTGTATAATTTCCATTTTGTATTTCGCCAGCTATATTTAAGGTATTAGATACAGCTGATTTTAAATATATTTTTACTTTATTTTTAGGTGGATCATTTCCTTTATTAAGTTCTTGTTCTAATAATGTAAGATTTCCTAATCTATTCTTTTCATAATCATAATCTTCATTAAAACCATAACTTGAAGGATCATAATTGGGCTTTTCGCTGAAGATATGTTCTACAGTTAATTTACTATAATCATCAATATTTGGATTATCATTATTATATTCAGACAAAATATACTTAACAGCATGATTTCCGTAAATATCCTCATTTAAATAATTACGAAAAGAATGATCATTCATAAATTTTTCACAAAAATTAATTAAGTGCTCTTTTATTTCATCGATAGTTAAATCATTTTCAGCAACTTCAGAACTAAGCCAATACATATCAGCAATAGGATTAGTTCCTTTTAATTTATAAACTCTGACTTCAATAGTTTCTAGTAATTTTAATAATTTATCTAATTTATTTCCTATGTATAACCTTACTATCAGTGGATATAATGTAGCTGTAAATCCAAGATAACGAAATGGTTTTTGAAAATTATTTTTAATAGAAATATCTTTTATAACATTTGAATAAGCGATGGAGAAAATTTCAAAATCTTTTAAATATTCGGAAATATAATGATTCAAATCTTTTGACTTATTTTTAATTTCTTCGCAATGTAATTTTAAATTATCAAATATTGTATCAGCACCATCACGATTACTCCATGTTGATGGAAATAATCTTCTTGACGAATAATAATGATGTGTAAATATAGTATTTTCATCAAAACGTCCTAAAACATTCAATTTTTCTATAAATACTAAAATATCATCATAACTATCAAATATTTTTTCAAAACTAGAATTAATTGTATCATTTAATTTTCCTTTTAAATGAATTGTTGAATACAACATTAAAATACTTTTTGTTTTATCAAGTATTCTTAAAGGAAGTCCTCTATCATTTATTATCGAAAACATTTTCACTGCCTGCTCTTGACTCTCAACATTAAAAACAAGAACATCTATTCTATCTCTAATAAATATTATTCTTTTTTCAATTTCTGCTTCTGTAAAGCCTTTTACAAATGATGAAAATATATTCTTTGCTGAATACATATACTTTTGACTTCTTTTATTAATTAATTCTGGTTTAATTTTCTCAAAATGAAAAATAATTTTATTTAGAAATTCACCATCGCTTCCTAATGGATGTAATTTTAAATTATTTTCAGAGCCTATGAATGCATATAATTGCTCGTTTTGTATTTTTTTATTTTTTATTTTCTCTATCAAAACATTTAAAAGAATAAACAATGTGGTAATACGTTGTTGTCCATCAATTATTTCATATACTTTGTCTGTTGTTAGACCATTAGCTTCATTTTCTTTAAAAGATAAAGTTCCAATAAAATGATTCATATTATCCTTTATACTTTCTTCAATATCTTGCCATAAATCAGTTATCTCATCGTCTGTCCAACTATACTTTCTTTGATATGTGGGAATAATAAATTTATTACCTTTGAAAATTGAACCAATTTTTTCTGTCTGGCTTTTAGATATTGACATAAAACAACTCCATGTTAAATCTTAAGTGTATAAATAAGTATACACTTTATAAAACGTTTATAATTATAATATACTTAAAATAAATTGTCAAGTGTTGATATTTATCAAAAATACATATAAACGCTCTATTTTCAAATAATAATGGAAATAATTAACTGGCGTTTTTTTGTACCTGATAAATTCATACTCCGTATCTGTCACCTTCGTATCTGTATAATAATGTGAATAAATGCTTTTTTCAACCGCTTTTTTTCTCACCAATACATGTTATAGCCGGTAATATCATGCGAAGATTGTCTATTGTTTCCAATTTGCTTCTATGTAAATGAAGATTTATTTGTTATTCGTTTCTTCCTCCACTCCGCAAACATCTGAACCCCGGGCCGTAACGCTATAAAAACAACAACCAATCCCATAATAATCGACGCAATCTCTCTTGGAATCTGCCGCAGCTGCATCAAGGGCTGGGCGGACTTTAACATTCCAAAAAGCAGCCCCATAATCGCTATTCCCAGCGCGGAACAATTACCCGCAAGGGCGACCGCAATGCCGTCAAAACCGTAATTGTCAAACGCCGTCAATATGCGCCCGTAATTGAACAATCCCAGCGAAACAACCGCGCCGGCAAGACCCGCAAAAGCGCCGGAAATTGCCATCGCCGCGGTAATATTTGTTTTTACGCGCATACCGGCATACAGAGCCGCGTCTTTGTTAAAACCCGTGGCTTTAAGAGAAAAGCCAAACGCGCTTTTTTCCATAATGAGCCAATAAATTATTACAGCCGCAATGGTAAACCAAAGACCGTCATTCAGGCTTGATCTGTTTGTAATTGCAGATAACGCAGGATTTGAAAGAGTCGCGGTTACGGCAAAATTCGGAGTTTTAAAAGTGTTACTGCCGGGAATGTTTAACGTTACAAGCCTGTGAATAAAAAAAGCGATATAGTTCATCATAATTGTAGCGACAACTTCCGATACCTTATACCTGGCTTTTAATAAACCGGCAATACCGCCCCACAACGCCCCAAAAAACATAGCGCCTAACACGGCGATTGAAAAATGAAAGGGAACCCGCTCGCCTGTAACGCGCACAAAACCTACGGCGATCAACTGGGCAGCCGTTAATCCCGCTATGTACTGGCCTTCAGCCCCAATGTTGAATAACCCTGCGCGGACGGAAAACCCCATGCTTAAACCGCATAAAATAAGCGGCATGGAAATCACTATCCATTCACCTATATAGCGCACATTCCATGCGCCGCGTGTTAAATCAAACCCGCTGACAACCTGCAGCAGAGCCTGATACATAACCAGCGGATTTTTCCCGATTAAAACGATAAGCAGCGTGGCGACAAGAAAACCAAGAAACACAACTAAAGCTGAGATAACGGCATTCGAGCCTGTAAAAATTTCAAGAACCTTGTCTTCTATTCTATTAATTTTAGTCGTCAATTGCCCTTAAATTTTTCGGGAAACCCGGCAGACGCATTGAATCCGCGAGAGTCGCCGCGACTTTAATATTTCCGCTTGAGACTTGCGCTTTAACAAGTTCCAATCTGTCGATAATATTTTGTCCCAGGGCGGAATTCGCGGCGGAATAGCCGACGCCTTCCGCTTTTAAATCAAAAACTATAACGCTGGGGTTAAAAGTATTATTTTTAACAGCATTAAGAGCGTAAATAACGCTGTTCTCCACGCGCTTAAGCATCGATGTAAGAACTGCGGAATCTTTTGAGTTATAAAGCCCGTCTTCATATTGATCGGAATCCACACCTATCGCCCAGACATTCTTGCCCATTGCGCGGTATTCCTTCGCCTGCGCGATAGTCCCGTTCCCGCTGTTTCCCGCCGCTGAGAAAATCGCGTAAACGCCGGAGTCATACCAAATCATCGACTCCGTCTTTGCGAGGGCGGGCTCGTCCCAGCTATTTACATAATAATCCACTATTTCCGCGTTGGGAATAATGGAAAGAATACCTTGCACATAACCCACTTCAAACTTGGTAATAACAGAGGAAGGCATTCCGCCGATAAAACCAAAACGCGGCGAAGTTACGCCGTCTTCAAGCGCTTTTAAAGCCGCGGCGACGCCGACAAGATAAGAACCTTCATGCTCCGCGTAAGCCGCCTGCATCACATTACCGGCCTCGACCCAATCGACATCGACAATAAGATATTTTTGAGAAGGATTATCATTGGAAACAATAGTTAACGATTCGTCCCATGTAAAACCATTTACGATAATAAGATCGTACCCCTGATCTGTAACCATCCTGAGATTGGGGACATACATACTTTGATCCTGAGTTACAACCCAATCATAAGCTTTTCCCTTCTGTCTTGGATTTGCCGCCGTATCGCCGTAAAATTCAAGAATACCTCTCCAGGCGGCCGCGTTAAAAGACTTATCATCAACGCCGGAAGAATCCGTAAGAAGACGGACAGTCACGCCCATATCAGCGGCAGATCCGGAAGCTCTGGATTTTTTTTGACACGATATTGATACTATCGAAATCAAAACCAAACACACGCAAAATAACTTTTTCACAATTAACTCCTTATAAAAAAAACATGGGCACACCCGGATTCGAACCAGGGACATCTTGCGTGTAAAGCAAGCACTCTAACCAGCTGAGTTATGCGCCCCTAAAAAAGCGGCTGATGGGAGTCGAACCCACGTCTCCAGCTTGGAAGGCTGGGGTAATAGCCGTTATACGACAGCCGCCGGATATGGACCTATATCGTCCATCGGACATAAACCTTAAGTTGATACTTACAAAAACGGCAAAAAATGTCAATAGGGGGATTTATCAGTTTTAATTACAAAAGCAAGCGCTTTTGCCGCCGCTTCCCAGCACCATACAGGGATAAAATCGCCCGGTTTTGCGCTTGTATCCAGCAGGGCAGCCAGAGCCGCGTCTTCCACCACCGCCACTCCGGCCTCCTGCGCGATATCAATTATCCGCTGCGCTTCCCTGCCCCTGCCGGAAGCCAAAAGTACGGGGGCGGGATCTCCTGATGAATAGCCGATAGCGGACGCAATCTTCCTCTTTTTCATACTAAACAGCCTCATCTATTGAAGAAAAATTTTCCATAAAGGAAGCCTCATAAGGAAAAGGTTCGGTTCTATTTACTATATTGATATGTTCAGCAGGTATTTTAAAAAGGTTCGACAACTCACTTTTAAACCCGGAATTACTTTTTTGTGAAAGCCCGCCTTGAATGTAGACTGATACGCGCAAAGGCTTTTCATTTACGGACTCCATCACAAAAAGCCATCTTCGCTCACGGTTTGCCTCTCCGCTTAATTGCTCTTGTGTACCATCATGCTCAGAGGCAGATTCAATATTTTTACTTTCTAAAATATCCAACGCCATACAAACAGCGCGATCCAACAAATTATCATCATCAAGCAGTACCCTCATTGAAACATTGAATTTTTTTTCGTCTTCGACAAAATCAAAGGGAAGTACAATCCAGCGCTGTCCATTTTTACATGGCAGCCTGTTAAGAATTTCAAGAAGCGGATTTTGCTCCGCGTTTTCAAGAGACATTTTTTTAAGACTGTCCGCAGTAAAAGGCTGAGGAGAAGAACTCTCTCCGTATTGCGGCTTTTTAACACCTTCGCTCTTTAAAAAAATTTTCTCCGCGTTTTCATCCTGTTCCCTATTGCGCCGCCTTCGCTGACGATCATCGCCCTGCCGCCGCGATTCGGGATCAACGGCCTCGGTATACGATTCAAGTCCTTCTTGGGTAAGCTCCACCCCCTTGCTTTCTGCCGCGGCGGCTGAAAGCGAAACCGCCTGACGTGTTTTTTCCGCCGTCAAAGAAGCGTTAGTATCCCCTGCGTCTAAAACCGCTAACGTGTTTACGTTTGCAGGAACTGTTTTTGCGACTGCGGCGTTTGCCCTGGCTGCTTCAGCCGCAGAAGACTGATTCGCATTTTGCGAAGGCGGCGCAAGAGCGTACCGCCGCAAATTAGCCAGCAACTGGGGCTTTAAGGGGAGGGAAAAAAAACGCGCAAAAGAGATAATAGCAGACGAGAGTCTATCCTGCGGCAACCCCAAAGCAGCGGAAAGAGACGCCGCAGATCGTGGTATGTTAGACGCAACAGTACCGGAAGATTTAGCAGATTGTGTCGATTGTGGCTTTTGCGATTCATACTGGGTCTTGACGGTCTCTGTTTTTCTAGCAGCCAATTCAGAATTATTTATATGTTGATTTATCTTATTTATCATTATTTATTATTTGCTATTTCCAAAATCATCTCCGTAATTTTCTCCGGCGTATTATTATCAGTATCAACAATTAAATCCGCGAAACTATAATCATTGGTATCAATGCCATAAATACGCAAGTACCTGTCATGATCCTGTTTGTCGCGGCTGGCCGTAAACGTGGCTACTTCCTCAAGAGAGCCGCCTTCCCTGTTTACAATCCGCGAAGCCCTTGTCTGCGGACTTGCGTCAAGGTAGACTTTTAAATCCGCATCTTTCAACATCCAAATCGCAAGGCGCGAACCTAATACGCAGCCGCCGGCTTCGCGGGCAAGTTGTACCTGACGCGCGTCCAATTCCTTGTCCAGCGAATCATCTTTTGCCGCAAGTTCAAGCATATCTTTTAACTCTACATTTCGTTCTTTCGCCAAAGAGCGGAATGTAAAATTGATAAAATGTAAATTTAATTTTTCCGCCACCATCTTGCTGACTGTCGTATTTCCACAGCCGCTTCTTCCCGAAATTGCTATTTTTATGTCTTTCTTCATCTCTCCCCCGTAAAGCGTTACTCGATATTTCTTAACTGCTCCCTGATGTTTTCCAGCGTTTCTTTCATTCTTACAACTTCGTTAGTAACTTCTATTATAGCGCTTTTTGAGCCGATTGTGTTAATCTCACGGTTAATTTCCTGACATAGAAAATCAAGTTTTTTTCCGGGACGCGGATTCTTTTCCATCTCCGCCCTGAATTCCGCAAGATGCGAAGTAAGGCGGGAGATTTCTTCGGAAATTGTATACTTTAAAAGCTGCGACGCCGTTTCGGCAAGTATTCTGTTTTCATCAATCTGATTCCCAAGCAATTCCGCAAACCGCGTTCTGATATTCTCTTTTAAGGTTTGTTCAATTGTCGGAACAAACGAAGAAACTTTTTTTAACGATGATTCTATCGCTCCAAGATGAGATAAAATATCATCCTGTGTGTGTTTGCCCTCTCTTTCCCGCTCTTCGCAAAAACTTTTAACAGCCTCATTTAACAGAGGTTCAATCTCCCGCCAATAACGCTCATCATCGCGGTTTTTTTCTATTTCCAAGACGCTCTCCATTCCCAAAATTGTTGACAGCGCCGGTTTTTCCTTTATGCCGAGTTCTTTTGCCATTTCGCTAACCGCATTATAATACGCCCTTGCCGCGTTTTTATTTACGCTGATACTGACAGGAGCGTTATGTTCCCTAATGCGGATAAAAACATCGGCCTTCCCCCTGCCGCAGTTAGATGAAATCTTTTCGCGAATCTTTGCTTCCAGCGTTGAAAGCCACGGCGGAAAATTCACTGATATTTCCAGATAGCGGCTGTTGCAGCCTTTAATTTCCACCGAGACGGAAAAATCCTGCCCTGATTTTTCGCGGTACGCGTAACCTGTCATACTAACCATGTTTTTCCCCATTTATTGAACTAAAATATTTAAAAAGTTTAACGCCAAGCGGCCAGTTGTTTCCGGCCCCCAGCGTGATAAAAATGTCGCCACTTTTTAAAGTTTCACATAACGGATTGAACGCGTCGTCTGTTTCGTCAACATAGAACGTCTGTCCTTTACCGGCGGCGGAGCGGACGGCGGATGTTTTTTCGTAGAGCGTGCGCCCGTTAACGCCGCCCTTATAATTTTCTCTTGCGGACGCGTAAATTTTATGCAGGTAAAGAATATCGGCGTCATTAAAACATTCTGAAAATTCGCCGAGTAAAGCGGACGTACGGGTGTATGTATGAGACATAAAACTCACAATCAGCCGCCGATTAGGATAAAAACTTTTAATACCGGCAAGCGTCGTTTTTATCGCGGTGGGATGGTGTCCGTAATCATCCATAAAAATTATTCCGCCGATTTCGCCTACTATCTCGCTTCGGCGTTTGGTGCTTTTAAAATTGATAAGAGCGTTTTTAATGGACTCCAGTTGTTCTTGATTTAAACCGGTTCCATTTACCGCGCCATCATTTTTTGCCAGCGAAGAGGCAAGCGCCAAACCTGCCGCAACATTCAAAGCCTGATGTCTGCCGGGGATGCGTATGTTAAATTCTTCGGGAAATCCCGCGATGGAAAAAACGCCTTTCTCATTTTCAACTTTATACGAATTTATTTTAAAATCGCCCTCCGCGGCAAATCCGTACTGAACAAGTTCTATCCCGCGGTTATCATTTTTTATAATATTCGCGACTTCGCTTGCGCCGTGATCATCGGCGCAGTATATCAACTGCCCGCCTTCGGGAAGCATGCGGCAGTATTCAACAAACGCGTCGCGGATTGATTCATAAGTGGAAAAAAAATCCTGATGATCGCTTTCTACCGCCGTTAAAATGATTCGTCGCGGATGAAAAGACAAAAAATGCTTGCGGTACTCGCAGGTTTCCGCGATAAAATATTTGTCTCCAAGACTGATTGTTGACCTGCCGCCAAAATCAATTACCGCGCTTCCGACAAGTACCTGCGCGGGGAGACGGGCTGCTTTCATCAATATGCCGCAAATTGCCGTTGTCGTGGTTTTTCCATGCACGCCGCATACGCCGGTCGAGTCAAATTTCGCCGACCACGCGCCAAGGGCATCGGTATATTTAACCATTGGGATATCAAGTTCCTGCGCCCTTTTAAGCTCCGGATTTGTATCCGTGCCGTATGCGGCGGAATAAATTACCATGTCGATATCTTTGCCGATATGCGCCGCGTCAAATTCTTCGTAGTATGGGATTTTAAGATCCTGTAAAATTTCGTCCGTATAAAATTTTTCGCTAATATCACTGCCTGAAACTTTTATTCCTGAGTTATATACAAGCTCGGCAAGGGCGCATACTCCTGTCCCTTTTATTCCGACAAAATAAACATAAGAGTTGGGCTTAAATAATTCCTGCGTCCCCATAGTTCATTTTACAATAAATGGACTTGTTCGGGAACATGCAAAATCGGATTATTCTTTCCTTAATATTATTATCCATATTCACCATACCAAATATCGGCATTTTAAAAATAAAAAATGTTTTTCCCTATTATTTTACCCTATCACTATATGACAGGGTAAATTCATTATAAATATAATATGGCTATTACAGTCCCCGAAGGAGTTTATGAACTTGTTAGAGAATTCATCTATGGTGTATAATTTGGATATGCCCAGAAAAACCCTTCCCAAGACCGCCCTCCCGCGGCTCTACTTTATTGACCGTGAAATCGCATCGGGTAAATATCCAAACGCTCCCGCGCTGGCGAAAAAATACGAGACCAGTTTGTCCAGCATTAACCGCGACATAGCCTATATGCGAGATATGATGAACGCGCCTATCGACTATGACTTTTATAAGAAAGGTTTTTACTACACCGAAAAGACATTCAGGCTTCCAGCCGCTTATGCCACAGCCGACGATCTGCTGGCTTTGGGCATGGCCAAAAACCTCCTTGATCTATACAAAAATACCCCCATACACGAAGCCGCCTTAAACCTTCTGGAAAATATTTTAACGCCGCTGCATTGCGAACAAAACACCGGATGGTTTCTTGACCGTATTATAATCCCTAAAACAGCTTCGGCTCCCGTAGACGCGGAAATATGGAATAACATCGTAATAAGCCTTAGGGAAAACAGGGTAATTACTTTTCACTACGAAGACGCCGAAGCCAAAAGGCTTTACACCAGGGAAAAAACGCAAAAACAAAAAATTGATGTCCGCCGCGTTCAGCCCTATCAGCTTATTTTTGACCGCAGCAACTGGTATCTGTATGCCTTTGATGAAGACAGGAAAGATTTAAGGTTGTTTTCGGTTGCCAGAATGAATGATGTCGCGCTAAAAACTGAAAACTTCGCGATTAAAAAGGATTTTGACTACCGCAGCATGGAAGGCATAAGTTATTTCGGCATATACAAGGGGGCGCAGACAAATAAATTTGTAATAGAAATTTCAGGTGACACAAGGTGGATAAAAGAACGCCAATGGGCTGATGATCAACAGATACAAAAAACAAAAAGTGGAATAAAATTGACATTTACAAGCAACCAGTTTGAAAAAGTTCTGGAATGGACTCTTTCGCAAGGCTCTTACGCCCGTCCCCTCGCTCCTAAAACGTTTGTGGAACTTTGGAAGTCAATAGTCGGCGAAATGGCAAAAATCGCAAAGCGATAAATTAAAGGAGATAAATATGGAAAAAGAAAAGGAATTATTCGCAGTTTCGTGCGTACATTGCAACAAACAGATTTTTCAATTTTCCAGGAATATATTGGAAGACAATAATCATGTAATATTGCATTGCCCGAAATGCGGTGAGTCTACTCTGGTAAATTATGACAGCATTGACGGCGTTACAATAAGGGCGTATTAATAATTTATTAAAAGGAGTGGTAAATTTTATGAATAAAGAAACAAAAGAAGAGTATATTGAAAATACAAAAAAACCTTTAACTGAAAGAGACATTGAAGACGTTACCTTCGATAAAAAATTTGTAATTAAGCAAATTAAAAGCGAAGAAGATAAGAATATGTTTTTTGAAGTTTTTAGAAAAAATTCAAAGTAATATGAGATAAACGTATGAAAGATGATGTCTATGAATCATTGTATGCCTACGGCGGCAAAAAGCTGGTATTAATCCCTTTCGAATCCCGCACTCCCGAACTTTGTCTTATCGCCATGCGCTGGGATACTAATGAATTCCGCCATGTCCCTGATAATTTAAAAACGCCTGAAATATGCTTGGCTGTTGTTAAGCGGTATGGTTCTCTGCTGGAATATGTCCCTGTCTCTTTGCGGACAAAAGCAATCTGTATTGCCGCTGTTCAGGAAGAAAAAAACGGCAAGCTCCTTTACTTCGTACCTGAAGAAATTAAAACCTACGATTTTTACATGGAAGTATTTACTTCCAAAGAATATGACAAAAAAGCTGATGATATTCTTGACGGTGGTGAATTTTTTGACTTAGGGCGTTTATTTACTTCAATGAAAACAGGAAAAGAAGATCCGGACATTTTCATATTAAATCATGTCCGCAATGAATGGAGGACGCCTGAGCTGTGTATGTCGGCGGTTAAATCCGACGGCGCAGAACTCAGATTTGTACCCGATGAACTGCGTACCAAAGAACTTTGTTATGCGGCAATTGAATCAAATTATTTTGCGCTGGATTTTATTCCGGAAAGGGAAAAGGGCAGTCAATTATATTTGGATGCTTTCAAAATCGACTGGCGGGCGATAAGGATTATACCCAAGCAATATATAACATGGGAAATGTGCAATATCGCTGTAAATAAAAATGGGGAAAATCTGAAACATGTCCCCGGCAAATTCAAAACCCCTGAGCTTTGCCTTATCGCGGTTAAAACTGACGATGAAACCCTTCAGTATGTGCCGGCAAAACTAAGGACCGCGGATCTATGCCTTGCCGCCGCAAAGGCATCGGGGAAGAACTTGAAACATATCCCTAAAGAAATTATAAATGCCGAATTATGTATGGCGGCTGTTCAATCCAACGGCGAGAACATTAAGTACGTTCCGAAAGAATTTAAAACTGCCGAACTTTGCATGGCGGCCATTCAATCCAGCGGCGAGAATCTTAAGTACATTTCGAAAGAATTTAAAACTGCCGAGCTATGCATGGCGGCTGTGCGATTGGACGGTAAAAACCTTCAATACGTTCCTGAAGAATTTAAAACCGCTGAAGTTTGTCTTAACGCGCTAATTCAAATTTGTTCCGATAAACCCTACGAATTCGATGAAATTGTAAAATACGTTCCTAAACATTTTAGAAATTTTGTTTCCAGGAAAAACAGGAAGATTCCATGAATTTATCCAAATCCCGCTACTGTAAAGGAATTCGATGCCCAAAGATACTCTGGCTGGACGAGCATAAAAGCGAAGTAAGGGATGAATCCGTATTTAACAAAAAAATTCTTGAAAGATTGCGGTAAAAGGGGAAAATAGAAAATATTATTGTATCCTTGTAAACTCTCCCACCCTTAAAGGAAGTATGCTGTTTGCCAGTTCCGGGTTTTCTTTAATCGCGGTGTCAATTTCGAGTAACGGATAAAGCAGAGGCTCGTTGCTCAAGGTGATAACGCCAAAGTGCATGGGAATTGAAATCTTTGCCTTTGTTTCCCGCGCCGCCATTAAAAACTCTTTTACGTTCATGTGCGCGTAATGCATGAACCAGCGCGGCTCATAAGCGCCCGCTCCCATAATGGCATAATCAATATCCCAGCGGTTTCCGAATTCCTTAAAGCCTATAAAATAACCCGTATCGCCTGAAAAGTAAATTGTTTTTGCGCCTTTAATAACATAGCCGCCCCATAAAGTACTGCCGCCTTTTTGCCCTAACCGCCGCGACCAATGCTGGGCAGGCACAAACGTATATTCAATGCCTTCAATAATGATATTCCGCCACCAACCAAGTTCATGCACTTCCTTTGCGCCGTAGCCTGAAACAAGTTTTTTAAGACCCAGTGGGACGATAAAGACCGCGTCTTTTTTCGCAAGCTGTTTTATCGAATATTTATCCAGATGATCATAATGATTGTGGCTTATTAACACCACAGGCTTTTTCGCCACTTTGGAAAAATCAAACTTAATTTTTACTTTTTTTGGCACTATCGCCGCCGCGTCGGAAAAAAACGGGTCAGTAATAATTGTCTGTCCGTTCATCTTGATAATTATTGAGGCGTGGCCGGCATTGGTAATACTGTCAAAAGCGTTATCTGAAAGATAGGAAAAATCATTGGGTACTGCTCCGTATTTAGCATTAGACGGCTCTTCAAATTGTCCTTTGGTTCGGGTATACATGCCTTTTCTTTTATCCCTCTCCAGCCAGGGGTTAAAAAACGTGCCGTCGGCGGTGACATTATTTGCGTATAAAAGAGCGGCATCAGGCGCGTGAGTTTTTTCATACCAGTCGTCTTCTGAAAATTCAGGCGGCTCAGATGAACAATTGGAAAAAGAAGAAAGCATAATCAATAATAGAATACTTCCGTATATTTTACCACTCAATATTTACACCTTCGCTTTCCAAACGCGTAACCAATGCGCGATAACCAGGACAAATGTCTCCCAGAGAAAAGAGTTTTTTCTTTTCATGATATGCCGTAATAGAATGTATGGTCCCTATTCTCGTATGTCCGACTCCATGTTTTACTCTTGTAATGTCGTCAAAAGTAAATGATTTTGTTTTTTTAAAATAAGACGTGTATGTTATCTGCTTGTCTTTAATTATTATTTTCCACCTGTTACGAATAACAATAAGGAAAGGGCCAAATAATGCAAGAGGCAGGAAAAGTAACACAGCAAACAAACCATCAAGATCATTATTATTATCAATAAACATCCAAATTATAACGCCAAAAATACCCATAAACATAATAGTGATAATTATGTAAATTACAAGGGCGTATACCGGCTGGCGAATGGTAAAATTGTTAGGGTCTATTTTTTCTTCTTCGCCTGTTTCACAAACGCCCTCAATCTCCGTATGTCCGAATAATTGTTTAACCAGCTTTTTAGAAAAGAAAAACATTATAAAGGGGACTGTAAACATTATTACTTTTTCAAAAGTGTATGACGCTTCAGCCATATTACAAAATACCAGCACTTCAATCACCACAAACGCGCATTGATAAACGGCAATGACCGTAAAAATGGAGTTGTAATTTAACGCTATTTTAAACCAATTCCCCCATGTCTTTTTGCCGCTTGCTTTAAGATACACATTACCTATTAAAACCATAACGGCGGGAAAAATAAAAAAGTATACCACAGCCAATAACACAAATTGCGCTAAAAACGGCAAATCGCCGAATCTCAACGGAATAAAAACGTTAACAGAAAACGC
>Ga0268262_10003258_pt1 | contig 17748 bp, 19 predicted proteins | sample TergutNc150P3_FD_190354 | JGI IMG/M metagenome (GOLD analysis project Ga0268262, IMG submission 190354) | Nasutitermes corniger P3 segment gut microbial community from laboratory colony in Florida, USA - Nc150 P3 (SPAdes) (version 2) | ecosystem: Host-associated > Arthropoda: Insects >...
CCATCCTGCCGATTAAATAGTCAAGCGCCCATTCAAAGGTGCCTGGCAGCAATTGCTCGTTCAGGTTAACAGAAAGAAACAGCCCTTGCGAATTATCTGTGTATTTAAATCTTGCCATAATATGCCATTTTATCAAGGTTATGAAAATATGTCGACCTTTTTTTTATTTTTTGTTTTATATTTCTTTAATAGGCGCATTAGGTACTTTTCCGACAGCCTCGTTATGTGCAGTTTGGGCCTATTTCATTTTTTATATTTAATCTACTTTCTACAATATGTCAATTTTTAAAATTAGCCATAATATTTTTAACCTCTTCAATTTTATCCTGTTTTAATAATGCAACCATCCGAGGAATAAAAGAATTTTTATATTCTTCATTAAATGTTCCTTCAGCCTGTTTGCTGAAACTTTCCGTCAATAATGTTTTTGCGTCATTTTCTTTTCCAGTTTGGACACGCTCAAGAATAAATCTTAAAAATTTTTCCTGTCTTTCATTCAAAACCATAAAACACCCCCTTTGTTTGTACTATACGAAATAATATTTTATGTCAACCAGCCTTAGTACAAATATTTTATTTAGCCTATCCATAAATCCTTTATATTACTTTTCATTATATTTTACTCCCTTAAAATTTTTTCCATTGATTTTCCCTTTGCTAATTCATCAATTAACTTATCTAACCAACGTATCTTTTGCATAAGGTTGTCTTTAATTTCTTCTACACGATAACCACATATTTTACCCGTAATTTTTAAAGTATTTTGATTGATTTGTGGTGCTTGTGCAAAAAAAGTTTCAAAATCATTATTATTGTCAATTTGTTGTTGTAATGTTTCTTGGTTATAACCTGTCAACCAGCAGATAATAGTATCTACTTCTGTTTTTGTGTGTCCCTTTTTTTCCGCTTTTTGAATATAAAACGGATAAACACTTGCAAATGACATTTTAAATATTTTTGGCTTTTCCATAATTTTATTTTAAACCTATACAGCTATTTTGTCAATATATTTACAATTCATTTTGGAAAAATTTAGCCCAAATTGCCCATAACGATAATTATATGAAATGAAATTCACTATTCATTATTAACTTGCATGATAAACAAGCTTTGTTTTACATTGTTTATTATTAAAATCTGTTTTCAAAAACACAGATTTTAACATTAGTTCGAGAGGTAACATGATAATACATACATGATATGAATTCACGCTTTTTCCGCATATGTATTTATCAAGCTTATTACTGCATGAGGTTTCATTATTTTTTGAGCAAGAGCAAAAAACTATTTTACAAAAAACCACGCTAAAAGTAGCTTGGGTTATAAAAATTGAACATTACGAAAAAACAATGTCAGGCACTATGCGTGACAAGCGTATACTAAAATAGAACGCTACGGAAAAACAGTGTCAGGAACCAAGCGTGAACTTTGTTATCATTACTTAACTTTCTTACCATCTATCTTTTTTACGGTAACCGCTTTGTTTTGATCTTGATATTCAACATTACTACCTATCTTCAGTTTATATTTTTGTTGCAAGTAGTTGCTAATAAAAAAAGTGTTCCCATCATTCAATGTAACATGAAAACCATTAACAGTTTGTTTTCCATCACTTACTTCAATTTCCTCGTAGAAATAATTTGCATATATCCCATATTGATAATTGGGAGACATCCCTGTTCTTTCTCTTAAATCCGTCGGCCATGGAACTTCTGAACGATCATCTGTTGTTCGTGGTCTTATTTCTCCCTTCAATGTATAAGAATAAATAGTTTTATACTTAGGAACTTCTATAGATGATTCTTCAATACTTGTAACCCTTGAACTTTGAACAGGTATGGAAGCACATGCAATACTTATTAAGCAAATGGAAATAATTAAAAAAAGCAAAATCTTTGAAACTCTCATATCTTCTCCTTTCTAGTTTAAACTCATTACGGAGGAATCATTTGTGATTTATGTCGCCGCCGACATATTAATACTTCAATTCCAGAAATAAATTATCGTTTACAGCCACAGCAAGCCACGGGGTAATAAACACATTGGCTTCGCCTAATAAAAATACCTACCAAAGCTTCTAACACCAGCATAGTAAAGGTTGGAAATGGCTAAAGCTGTAACAACATCTACCTTATTTGCTCTAAGTGTGTCATAAATTCCATCCTTTAGTTTTTTGTCAGCTACATCCTTGTCAACCTTGTTATTGTAATCACGGTCATGTGCATCACATACGTTCCTAAAGCTAATATATCTCCCGTTATAGCGGATACCATCGGGAGCAAAAGAACAGCCGTCTACAGCAGGGTCATCGCCAGCTTCCTCGGTTGCCCAGTCAGAAACCATGAGCCAAAAATCTGTATTTAAAGCAAAAGCCGAAAGTGAACAAAAAAAAATTATTGAACATAAAAAAACTATTCTTTTCGTCATTCTTAATCTCCAAAAAAATTGAATTAATACCAGTAGTAACACAGATATTTTACGTACTTAAATTGCTTTTAATAAGTTAAAATTCACCACCTTACTTAAAAGAGAATTTAGCTCCAATAAAAACCTTATCACCTGTAATATCAAAAGATACAATGTCAGGTAATTGGTTATCTATCATGGCGTAATATGAATTATCTTCCTGCATCGCCCCAAAAATTACCAGAAGAAGACCACCAACGGTAAACAGTGTACCAGCGCCATAAGATAATAAATATGTACTAGTATCAGGTGCGTTAAAACCTGAAGAGGAACCTATCAGTGAGGGCAGAAAGAAAAAAAAGAGACCTGTACCAATACTGGTTCCTCCGGTAGTGATCATTGTTTCGTTAGCAGCAAAGACGCTGGATGTAGCAAAAACTGTCAAAATGAGAAGTAAACAGATTACCTTTTTCATAAAAACCTCCTGTTTGAAACGACTGGTAAAACAATTCAATACATGTGTATCCTTATCGTATCTCCGTCACTAATTATTCCATTACCTTGGCGCATTATTAAAAACTCGCCACTTTTTAATCGTTGCCATGATGTATAATAATAAAGACCATTACTGTAAACCGTGTAATCTTCTGTTTTTTGAGGTCTTATCATCCGTTTTTCCACTACGAAATTCATAGATGACTCTGTTCCAGTTATGCGTAAATCTAAATATCTATAATATTCCGAACCACTTTCATCGTTATCATTAATAAAGACTAAAGTACCACCTTTCGGAACATGTGGTGAGGGTGTTGGATTATAACTATAATCCGTACAACTGATTAGTAAAATTCCCAAGGTAAATAAAAGCAATAACAACTTTCTTTTCAGAATCATTACAATTACCCCTTTTTACGAAAACAGTAAAATACCATTAAGATTATTGCATTCTAGTTCTTGCCCATACCCAAATTACACCATCGCTGCTTTCGAATGTTTCTGTGTCTATTATTGTCCATGTTTCAAAACCACCGGAATAGAAATCAACATTAACCCGCCTTCCGACGATGCGATATGTGCCTGTCGCCCCAACGGAGCCATCGGGTTTATATATTGTTACATTATTCCTGTTACCCCAGAGATAAACAGCGCCAGAACCGGAAACAATGTTTGACCGATAAACCCCTTGTTTCAGAATGACATTGTTCTGGGCATATAACCCACTGGCAACGATGAATAATCCCACGAGAACAATTACTACCACAGCATTTCGTTTCATAAAAATCTCCTTTGCAAGTTTCGCCTCTTTTCGGAGGCTAAATAACAGCCCATACAGGCTATTTCAGGCAAACAAATGGTGACGGTCCATTTTTGACACCTTGCTTAATCGTTTTTAACCCACATAGCCCATTCTGAACCAAAAAATGACCCAAAAAATCATTTTATCATACAATAATGACCTTTTAACAAATTGTCAATACTTATTAAGTAATTAAACTCACTTTAGATGTCCTATGAATGAAACATGACTAGCATACGGAAACTTTTAGCGACAAATATAAAGTTATTCAGAAATGAGTCAGGGTTAACACAAGCAAAGTTAGCTGAACTGGCGGGTACTGCAACGCATTACATTGCAATGATTGAGGGGGGCAAAAATTTCCCTTCGCCTGAAATGATAGAACGGATTGCCGGGGTTTTTGGCAAAGACGCACCTGAATTGTTTACAATAACTCCTATACAACAGAACTGGCAAGAAGTTCTTCTATTAGATATTGAAAAACTGATACAAACACGCCTTCTTGAATTAAAAACGAATAACATCTTAAAAAAAGCAGAAATAACGGAATAACATTGGTGTAAGAACGCGCACGGTGTCTACTTCATTCTTAGGTCACCAAAATTCCATAGCGTACCAGCCTTAGACCTGCCCCACCGGTAGACAAGTCTCCTTTTTACCACCTAATATCTTGAACCGTTCCAACTTGAGGCGCTAAATTGGCGCCTCAATCTGTGATTTCGCTTTTTGTAAAAGGTCGCTGTAAAACATGACTTTCTGTCCCCGAATTTCACTCTTGATGACAATTTCCAGCATTTTTTCTTCTTAAAAATCAAAGCAAAACAAATCTCCGTGCAGTATATAGAATGAGGCGGCTTCAAAAAGCCGTGAAAAGTTATATAATTAGTTTGGAGATAGAGCATGGAAGTAACACAGATAACCAATCCTCCCAGTTTTGAGTCCGTGTGGGCGATTTTGCAGGAAGTAGGCAAAAAACAAGAAGAAACCGCCCGTCAAATGCAGGAAACTGACCGAAAAATGAAGGAAAGCACCGCACGGCTTAACCAGGAAATGAAAGAAAACGCCGCACGGTTTGACCGGGAAATGCAGGAAAATGCTGCACGGTTTGATCGGGAAATGAAGGAAAGCGCCGCACGCCTCGACAAACAGCTGGGGAAACTCGGCAATCGTATGGGCGAAATTATTGAACATATGGTTGCGCCCAATCTGCGTCAAAAATTCAGAGAGTTGGGTCTTAACTTTCCCCAAGCCACTCAGAATTCCGATGTTGCTGATTATGATAACAAAATATTCCTTGAAATTGACGTTAAACTGGAAAACGGCGATAAAGTCATGCTTGTCGAAGTAAAAACCAAACCCACCGCCAAAGACGTGCAGGATCATATTAAACGCCTGAAAAAAATGCGTGTATATGCTGATTTGCATGGAGACAAGCGTACTTTTTTGGGTTCTGTTGCAGGGGTGGTAGTAACAGCCAACGTAAAAGAATATGCGCTGGGAAAGGGATTATATGTTATAGAGCCGTCCAGAGGGGAACCTTCGCCGCTTTGCGGCTCGGTGGAGTATACCGGAGAAACTTTCAATGTTATTCCTCCAAACGGTCAACCGAAAGAATGGTAGCTTTTTCGTGATCGTACCGAAGTTACACCTAATGCCCTACCTTCGGTTCTGTAGCCGTGCCTTAGTGTTCTTCGTGCCAAGAACCCGAAGGGTAGATAAAATTTCAAAGAATCTCCTTTAGATGGTTAATCACCGCCAACCCGCTTTCCCTAAGCCGCTTCCAGCTCCTTTTTGCCCCTTTTTCGCCTGAAATTTGCTCCAGGGAAGCGTAAAACTTATTTGCGTCCATGCCCCTGCCTTTATAAGCGGCTTCCAGCAGGGCGGCTATTTTTTCCGCTTCGGCTTCTCCGGCTGTTATTAGCTTCCTGTCGGCCAGTCTGTAGCGCCAAAATAAGGACGCGCTTTTTTCGGTGCTTCGCCCCTGCCGCGGAATTGTGCCTAAAAACAAAACCTTGCCGCTCTTAGGCTCTGCCATAGGCTTCGCCGCCCTGGCTCTGTCCCGAGTACGGGCGTATTTGTCTAAAAGGGCGGAGACAAGATCCAGCGGAACCGACGGGGCTTTCACCTTGAAAGAAAAAGCGGAACTAACTGGCATTTCTGTAACACCGGCCATCCACGCGCCAAGCAGAGTTTCCAAGCCCTCGCCGTATTTATAGAATTTTTCCTCGCCCTCAAAAGAAAGATCGTTTAACGCAAAGGTGTTAGGGCTTTGTGAGCAGTCGCCTTTTACCCTTAAGAGCGGGTGAAGGCCGCGCTCTTTTTCGGCGTAGATTCGCGAGTGGCGAGTAAAGATGAACTTGTGCCAGAAAGCGGAGTCCAAAAGCCCCTCGGCAAAGAGCTGCCTTAGGGTTTCGGCGGAGTTGATCAGCTCTTCTTCGTCCTCGTCCCAGTAACCGTAGATAAGGTAGGCGTGGGTTAAAATCCCCGCTTCCTTAAACGCGGCCAGAGCGCTTACGGCGCTTTCAAGATCGATGCCCTTGCCCAGCCGCTTAAAGCCCTTCTCGGTGGCGACCTCAAGGCCCGCCGAAACTCCCAGTAGTCCGCCTGCCGCAAGTATAGCCGCGGTATCCGGGTCGTAGCTTTTTTCAAAACGGATGTTGCCCCAGAAATTAAGGGGAACGCCGTCCTCGCGGTTTAGCAAGGCAAATTCCAAAAGCGAAGAAACAGGCGCGGCCTCATCGCAAAAGTGAATACCCCTGACGCCGGTTTTTTCCGCCTGTTTTTTTAAATGCGAAAAAAGGGCGGGCGCGTCAACCGGAATAAAGTTTTTGATGTAATCCAGGGTAACGTCGCAAAAGGCGCAAGAATGCCAATAACAGCCGTGAGCCAGGTAAGCCTTGAGCCAGTGCCCGTCAGACCAAAGCCTGTGCATGGGGTTGGCGTCATCGACCGGATAAAGGTAGCGGCTGAAATTCACTTCCGAATAGTCGGGAAAGGTTGTCTTTACAAAGGAGTCTTCTGTTGCCTCATTTGTTTCAGTATGTTCCAGAATGGAAATCAGCGAAGCATAACCCTTATCAAAAGAAACATAATCGAAGTAATGATTAAATTCCTTGGAATTTAAAAAGCGCAATTCCGTGTTTACATACCCGCCGCCAGCGACAGTGCGAACCGCCTTGCCAAAGTGTTTCTTCGCCGACTCGGCACAGACAAGCGCCCCCGAAAGGCAGCCCGGAAATGGAATGGTAACGCCAAGCAAAAACTGACCGTTTGCAATGCCTGAGTCTTCCAGTTTTTTCCATTCCTCTTCAAGCAGGGGGCGGTAAAAGTTTTTCATGATGTAGCCGTCGAGGGTTTTTTGAACGGCGGAGAAAGAGCGAAAACAGGCGTCCCCTGCCGCCCTGTAACGGATAAGGCTGAAATTTTCATCCAGGGTGAAGGTGATAAAATCCGCCAGGTCGGCGAGGAGTTTAGTCGCGAGAATCCCGGCCTCGTTGACTGACACCTCCCCGCCGCGCTCTGCGATGAAGGCGTCAGTCCGCCTGCCGCCGGGGAGGCAGCCGTTGGCAAGTGCAAGGAAATGCCCCCACTCGTGATCCTTCCGGCGGAGAAAAGCGATGAGCCTGTCTATTGAAGCGCACCACATATCCCTTTCGGACAAAAACATTTTTATTGAAGTGTATTTTTCCGTTTCGTTTTTATAGGTGGATAATAGCGCAACGTCAGAAAAAATTCGCTCAAGGCCGGCGCGGGAAAAAATCCTTTCAAAAAGCCCGATGGAATGATCCAAGACCGTTACATGAAATCCCCTTTGCTCAAGAAAGGCTTTAAGGTAATAAGGGGCAGGATAGGGACTATTAAGCTGTACAAAAGGGGGCTGAAATAAAACAACCTCGCTTGTCAATTTTTCGATTATCAATCCCTCACTTGTCGCTCTTGGTTAGATCTTTTTGCTGAAAGGAAAAGCAGTGTTTACCGGCGGAAAGGAATACCTCCATCGAAGGCAGGTGGTTCCGGCATTTAACCCCGAACAGCGTACACGCGTGGGGAAAAGCCGGTTCCCAGGTAACCTTGTAATGTTTGCAGCGCATACAGTCAGGAGCCCTGTCGGGAATTTCCGGTGAAGTATCAGCTTTCTTCATATATATCTAATGTTTGACAGCATAACGCGCTTTGGAGTATCCTTCAATATCATGGCAATGATCATGAAGAAGCTCACTGGAATTCCGGCGTCAATGGGGATAGCGATAGGAAAGGCGTTCCTCTTTATGGAAAAAGATCTTCCTGAAATCCCGCGCTGCGATATACGCAAAAACCAGATAGAAGGCGAGCTTAAACGGTTTAAAACCGCCTCCGCTGAAGCAGCGGAAGAAATACGCGCCCTTCATGATCGGGCAGTCCGTGAGATGAGCAAGGAACACGCAGATATTTTCGCCGCTCAGCTAATGATGATAGAGGACGTGGATTTTCAGGATCAGATTGAAAGAAAGATAAAAGAGACCCAGGAGAATATTGAATGGGTGGTTTATGACACTTCTAAAACAATAGTGCAAAAGATGCTATCTTCGCCGGATCCGGTTTTCAGGGAAAGAGCGTCCGATATTGAGGACGTTTCCCGCCGGGTTTTGAGCAGGCTGCTTTCAATAAAAAGAGTTTCTCTTGCCGAATTGGACAGCGATGTAATTCTGACAGCCCATGATCTTTTGCCGTCAGAAGTGCTCACGATGAACCGCGAGCATGTGAAGGGAATTGTCATGGACATGGGGGGGAGTACTTCCCACACGGCAATCCTGGCCAGGGCTTTCAATATTCCGGCGGTGCTTGGCCTGTCGTCGGCCACAACGGAGATCAGCAACGGCGATACTCTTGTTTTGAACGCCGTTTCAGGCGAGGTCTTTATCAACCCTGAACAAAAAGAGCTGGAAAAATGGGAACGGGTAAGAACCAGGCAAAGTAAAAAGCTGAACGAATCTTTAAAAACAAGCGAGTTGATAGCGGAGACCAAAGACGGCCATCGGGTTTCTCTAAAGGCAAACATCGGAATACCGGAGGAAGCGGAGGCCTTGCACCGTTTCGGCGCGGAAGGCATAGGCTTATACAGGTCTGAGTTCCTTTTCCTAAACCCGGGGCAAGCCGCCGGGGAAGAGATGCAGCTCGACGCATACAACCGTGTTCTTCAGGCTATGGTAAAACTGCCTGTAACTATCCGCACCGTTGACATAGGCGGCGACAAGATCCTGCCGGGTTTTACCGACGTCTCAGAAAAAAATCCCCTCCTAGGCTGGCGGGCAATACGTTTCTCTCTTTCCATGCCTGAGTTTTTTAAAACCCAGCTTCGGGCCATACTGCGTTCCAGCGTGAACGGAAACGTAAAGATCATGTTCCCCTTGATTTCGGGGCTTGAAGAACTTGACGCGGCCCTCGCCCTCTTGGAAGATGCGAAAAGCGAATGTCGCAAAAGGAAACAGGCCTTCGCCGACAATATCGAAGTTGGAACGATGATCGAAGTTCCTTCCGCTGCCATGATCGCTGATATTCTTGCAAAGCGCTCTGATTTTTTTTCGATTGGAACCAACGATCTTGTCCAATACTCAGTGGCCGTTGACCGGGGAAACGAGAAAGTGAGTTACCTGGCCCAAAGCACCCATCCTGCTATACTTCGCTTTATTAAAAACACGATTGACGCGGCCCACAAATGCGGCATCAAGGCCGCCATGTGCGGAGAGATGGCTGGTAACAGCGCGGTTACCGTTCTGCTTTTAGGGCTGGGCCTTGACGAGTTCAGCATGGCGGCTTCGTCCATTCCGCTTGTAAAACGAATCATCCGCGAAGTAAACGCTAGTGAATGTAAGGCGCTTGCGAAAGAACTTTTAAACGGCGTCTCCTTCATGGCGAATAACGCCCTTCTAAAAGGGTGGATGGCCGAGAAGTTTCCAAAAGATTAACGAAACATACGATGAAAAAAAATCTACCGGTCGTTGCTCTGGCAGGCCGTCCGAATGTAGGCAAATCAACCCTCTTTAACAGGCTCTTGCACAAGCGGCGCGCCATTACCGATCCCACGCCCGGCGTAACCAGGGACGCGGTCGCGATGGACACCGTTATTCTGGAAAGGCGTCTTACGCTTGTAGACACAGGCGGCTTTAAACTGGATCGCGAGCGCGATTCAGAAGCGGGGGAGCTAGAAAAGGTTGTTGTTGAGCGCACCCTTGAAGTGTTGAAAGAGGCCGACCTAATCGTCCTTTTATTTGAGGCGGGCGAGCTCACCCCCGAAGATGAGGAGTTCATCGGCCTTTTAAGGCCTTACCAGAGCAAGTTAATCGCGGCGGTGAACAAAACCGAAGGCGGCAGGCGTGAAGCGGACGCGTGGAACCTGCTTTCGTATGGTTTTGAAAAAGTTTACATGATTTCCGCAGAACACGGCGACAATATCCTGGAGCTGGAAGAAGCGATCATAAGCCGCCTCAAATTTACCGGAGCGGAGGAGGCGGCTCCTCCAACAACAGAACAGGAAGAAGCGCCTATTCGAATTGCCCTTCTAGGCAAACCGAATACGGGGAAATCCACCCTCTCCAATAGACTCACATCTTCTTCCGCATCCATTGTCAGCGATATTCCCGGCACAACGCGGGATGTCGTGGAGGGGGCGTTTACCTGGAAAAAGCGTAACTTTCAGGTTCTGGACACCGCCGGTATCAGGAGGAAGTCAAAGGTAAACGAAAGCATAGAGTACTATTCGGTGAACCGGGCCATAAAAACCATTGACGGCGCGGACATTGTTTTATTAATAATTGATGCCAACGAGGGCCTCACGGATCAGGACAAGAAAATCGCGGCTCTGGCCCATGACAAGGGCAGGGGATTGATCATGGTTCTGAACAAGTGGGACACCATGCCCGCGATAAAAAACACTTTTGAAGCCTCAAAGGACAGAATTCATTTTCTTTTTGCAAAGATGGAATACGCCCCGATCATTGCCCTGAGCGCCCTTAACGGAAGCGGAATAGACAGCCTTCTTGATACAAGCCTGAAAATGTACGCGCAGCTCAACAGGCAGATAAAGACCGCCGACCTTAACAACGCCCTTGAAAAATGGCTGGCAGAACACCCTACGCCTTACGGGCCGCAAACCAGGTTTAAGATACGCTATGCTATACAGGCGGAGGCGAATCCTGTGAGGTTTGTTTTTTTTGTATCACGGCAAAACGCGGTAACCGAGGCCTACGTCTCGTACCTTCGCAACCGTATCCGCCGCGATCTTGGTTTCTCGCTTGTCCCGGTGGCTATCGAAATCCGGGCCTCGGCCAAACCGCCGGACGAGGCAAAGAAAAAGTCCGGCCCGCGAAAGAGGCGGTAGTATCATGGCGTCTTATAGCATCGGCGAGCTTGAAAAGCTGCTCAGGGTGAAGGACTACGTTATACGCTATTGGGAAAAGGAAATACCCCTGATCCAGAGCGGAAAAAGCATGTTCGGAAGGCGGGTATACCGCGACCGCGATCTACAGATTTTTTTCAGGCTTAAGTATCTGTTGTACGAACGCCGCTTCACCATCGAAGGCGCGCGAGACCAGCTCTACAGGGAACTTGCCGGAGAACACCAGGACTTAAGGGGACGCATCTCCGCCCTTCGTTCTGAGCTAATGTCCCTCTTTTTTCTTGTGCATGATCCGGACAGAGACAAACAGGCGGAGAAAGATTCTTGAGTTCCCTTTTTCCTCCTCTTTCGGAAGAAGCCGGCAAAACCCTCGCCGGTATTCCGGCCCTTGTCGAAAAAACTTTTCCCATACCCGCGCGTTTTCGCGCTGCCCTTCCTGCTGATGTGGCGGAACTTTTCCGCTTCCTCACTTTTGAGCGAACAGAACGCGGCGCTTCTTACATGGGCAAGCCGGCCCTTCTTTCGGCTTACCTCCGTTATTACCTGCCCTGGAACATCTACCGCCTCTGCCGTCTTTTCGCCTCCTTGCCCATCGGGTTAAAGGCCCAAGACGCTATTAACGATTTGGGAGCAGGGCCTCTTACCCTGGCGATTTCTTTATGGATAAGCCGCCCGGATTTAAGGGACACACCCCTGGAATTCCGCTGTCTGGACAAAACCGCCGCGGTTCTCGACGCCGGGAAAAAGCTTTTCGCCGCCCTTACCGCAAACACCGTCTGTCCCTGGACTGTACGAACCATACGTGGAGAGATCCACGGCTTTGGCAGGCAGCGCGGTAAGGCGTTGTCCGTGGAAATCAGGGGAAAGCCCGCGGTCCTGAGCGCGGCGGTAAACGTATACAACGAACTTTTCTGGGATTTTTCTCCCATGGATAAAGAGGGGCTTGGACGCTTTGCCAACAGCCAGGCCAGGCTGCTTTCATCTTTAACGGAGAGCGCCGGTTCAATTTTGGTCGTAGAACCGGGCATTCCCCGCTCCGGGGAGTTTATCTCCCTGCTTCGTTCCTCCCTTATAAAAGAAAAGCGCCTCCCCCTTTCGCCCTGCTCCCACTCCGGGCTTTGTCCCCTTCCCGGCGGCAGACCGGCTTCAGGCCGCTTTCAGTCCAAGGCCAAGTGGTGCCATTTTGCCTTAAGCACCGAAGACGCGCCGGAAGAGCTGCACAGGCTTTCGGCGGCCATGAAACTACCCAAGGAAAGGGCGGCGCTGAGCTTTATCCTGGCGGGAGCGGCGACCGTGCAAAATCCTGCAAAGCGCACAGATCGCACGAAAATTCGCATCATTTCGGATTGCTTTCCCATCTCGGCAGACTCGCCGGGCGGTGGAAGTAAAACCTGGGGCCGTTACGGTTGCGCTGAGCGCGGGCTGGTACTGGTAACAGGAAGCAGGAGATCGCTGGAAGCGTCCCAGCCGGGAGCGCTTGAAGAGCTGGCTTTGAAAGACGGGATGGTTGACGCAAAGAGCGGGGCGTGTATAGCGAGAAAGCATTGAGGAAAAAGAATTTCAACAACGGTAATTTCCGTATTTACAACTTTTCCACTTCTTCAGCAGAAAGGCCGGTGTCTTCCACAATTTCAGATAGTGACCGTCCTCTGTCTTTCATCTTTTTAGCAATGGAATATTTCTCTTCTGCACGGCCCACAGCGAAACCTTCGGTATGACCAGCGGCATGGCCCTCTGAGCGGCCTTCGGCGAATCCCTTGGCGCGGCTTTCAGCAAGATCAATGTTTATCTGCTGTTGCCGCGCACGCGCGTCCATTTGCCTTATTTGTACCTCAAACCAGAATTGCCGCCAAAACTTCCTTAAAGACATTCTTTTGGCGCAATATACTGCCCCTTCCAATTCAGGGTACTTACTCGCAAGCATATCGAATTCCTCCTTACTTTTACAGGTGAAAAATTTCAGCCAGGGCCACACGCCGGAATCTTCCGCTTCTGGAAGTTTGGGCAACTCAAGTATAACTATCTGCATTAAATCCGTAAAGCTTTTGTTTCCACGGTTTCTCATCTCATACGCATTAATGTAAGATGCTTCTTCATCAAGCAGTACATGATCACAGATTACAATACTGATTACCTGGCGTAATTCACCGTAATCTTTGCCCCAGTTAAGCTGATCCGATAGAAGGCGGGCGGCGTAGTACATTATCCGGCTTCTCATGTTGGATTGCTTGTCAACCTGAAGCTCAATGTGGATAACTCTGCCTGATTTGGTACTTAGTTTCAGGTCAACGACGCTCATCTTATCATGACGGGAACGGCGTTTAAGGATTGGGTTTACAATGGTAAGCTGGTCATAATCGCTTTCGGGGATATCGAGCAGGGCTTTAAGGAATGCCCTTGTGTTGGCGATATTCCGCTGGCTGCCGAATATCTGGGAAAAAGCAAAGTCGTAAAGGGGAGAGATAATTTCGTCTTTCATTATTGCCTCCACCTATATACGCATCGAAAGTGGCAAAATGCTTTGAAAAAATTTGAATTTATCAAGCCAAAATTAAAGAAAAAGAGTGAAATTTTACCACAAACCACACTAACCAACACGAACTTGCTGTTAGAAAACCATTTTTAACCTTCAAATTCCATGAAATAAGAATGAGCAAGAGGAGAATCTTCGCCCTTTGGGCTCGGTTGAGGATCATGAAGATTTTTCAGCAACCATCGGAGTGAAGGTTCTACAATCTGAACATTATTTTTTCATTCATAAATAACCTTGATAGAATTTCAGTTCCGAAGAAACTATAAATCAGGTTGGACAGTAGCGTTAGCAGTATCTGTAAAATTGTATAATTCCGATTAAAAATACCAGACAATATTTGTATGGTACTGTAAAAGGGAATAAAACAGTAATACCATTCTTCCAGACCTCTATTGTTGTAAACAGCGCCTAAAAGACTCATTGTCATTAGTACCATAATTATTGGGGCAAGAAACATCTGTGCCTCTCGAACTGTCTTGGCACAAATTGAAACAAGAGCAACTGTAACTACAATAAGGTAAGACACTGAGAATACGATAAGAAATAAGGAAGCATAATCTGACAGATTGTAAAGATCCAGGTTTATTGCCAATTTTTGAGGTTGATTATGAAAGATTGCAGATTGAACATCCAGGCTGTTTATAAGCCGGGGTAAGGATAGTATAACACCCAAAGCGCCTGATATACCACATAAAATCGTTTCTATTCCCAACCCCAGAATTTTGCCAGCGGCCAATTCTCTTGTGCTAATAGGCACAATAAGTATTGCCGCAAAGGTTCCCTTTTCTTTTTCGCCGGTTATTGCTCCTATTGTAACGGCCATAGCTCCATAAAACATGAACATCATAAGAAACATTGGAAGAATCATAGATAAAAAATAGCCAGCTTTGTCTTTATTCTCAGCTAAATCACCTCCCCCAGATTTGTTGACAATAAATTTCTTTGCCATACTCGATTCCCATGCGCTGAGAATTGCCATGAGCTTGCCATATTGTTCTGTAAAACCTTTAGTCAAGGAATTATAGTATAGCTGTATCTCTGGAGCATTCTCGCCGGAACTAACATCGTATACTGATATTTGTCTTTCAAAGTCAGGAGGAAAAATCAAAAGAAAAGCTTTACTTTCACTGGCGATAGCCTTTTTTAGAGATTCTTCCTCGACCTCCAAAACAGGAATCAAGTTTATATCTCCATATTCCAAAACAGACTGAACTATAGGTGTAGGATTTACCACGTACACGAGAAATTGTGTTGTTGTTTTTGTTAGGAGGCTCAGAGCTTGTGGTATCAAAATGGCATAGACGAAAAAGAGCATTATCCCTGGAAAGAATAAAGCGTTTACAATCATGCGCCAATCACCAAAGAAACGATCCAGCTCTTTTTTTGCAAGAAGGATATAGCTGTTTTTCAATTGGATAATTCCAAATTTCTATAAATAAGAGGTTTGTCGTAAAGAGAAAAAAAGAAATTTTCCAAAGTTGTTTTTTTATTATTTCAGAAACAGGACTACTAAATACCATCTGTCCATCAATGATAATCCCCACACAATCACAAATCTTTTCTACTAAGCTGAAAATATGGGTAGAAACGATAATCGTCTTTCCTTGTCTTTTCATCTCCAGAAGGAAATCTACCACCAGTCGAGAAGTAATAATATCTAATCCATTTGTAGGTTCGTCAAAAATAATAACTTTGGGATTATGGGCAATGGAAAGAGCCAAAGAAACTTTTTGCTTCATACCATTAGAGAGCGTTGCGATTCTTTCATGAGCGAAGGAATTAATTCCAAAATATTCAAATAACTGGTTTTTCCGTTTGGTTGTACTGTTTTTTGACACATCTCTGATGAATGAGAAAAAATCAAAAAGATAATCAGGCGTAAAAAATTCTTCTAGCTTTAAATCTTCTGAGAGGAAGCCAATCATTCGCCGAACCTCCAAAGTTTGATCGCAAACACTGATACCGTTTACCAAAACATCGCCACAGTCACCTTTTAATAACCTGCGATAATCCGCATAGCTGTTGTTTTACCTGCTCCATTAGGCCCAAGTAGGCCATATATTTCCCCTTCTCTAACAGAAAAGGAAAGGCCATTTAACGCTAATGTGGTCTTTTGGGCATTTTTACCTAATCTCATTTCTTTGTTTTTTCGTGGAAAGGTTTTAACAAGCGATAAAGCTTTCAATATTTCTTGCATGGAAGTTTTGAGGAAAGTAAAAAAGCCACCCCGCTCAGCAAAACGAAGTGGCTCAGTCGCTCCACTCTACAAAAGAAATAACCCAACGAGTGCCACTATACCAAGAGCAGCAAGTAGTCCCAAAATAACATACCCAAGAAAAGCACCAGGATTCATGACATCATCCCCCCTAAAGTGTTAAACCACCCCATACGGGCTGGTTATGCAAAAGCCTCAAAAACGGGTTTTTTGCATTTCATTACGTTTATATGCGTAATAAATAGAGAATACAATGTAAAACTACGTAACGTCAACTTAAAAATATGCTTTTTTAAGTAAAAATGAGAAAATGGCATTTAAAGAAAATCTGAAGTCAGAACTGAACTATTCAGGGTTGCTTGTAAAGGAGCTTGCGGATCTTTCCGGCGTAAATAAACGTACTATCGATAATTATCTAAATAACCATAACTGTATACCTTCTGCTGATGCTGCAGTACGCATTGCCGGGGTATTGGGGGTAACGGTTGAATATCTTATAACAGGCCCTCAGCAACATGAGCGGGATGATTCTACATTGCTTCCTGACCCACAGCTTATTTTTAAAAACATAAAAGAGTTAAATAACCGGGATCGAACAATTGTACTTAACCTGATAAATTCGCTTAAAAAGATGGAAGATTCCGAGAGAAATTATAAGATTGGTAAAAAAAATAAAAAAATTATTTGATCTCCGTGCCTACCTTCGGTTCTATGCTGTGAGAAGCGTTTTTGTTCGTGGCGTTCGTGTGGTTAGTGGTAAATTCTTCCATAGTTTTCAAACAAGGCATAAACCATTTAGAATAATTAGTATGCAATCCTCCATAACCCCCTATAACGCCAATTCCCCCATGAAACCTTGGCCTTCCCTGGCCGATAAGGCGTTTTGCCTGAATTTCTCCTCCGGCCAGACCATCTTTTACTACGACTCTGCGCCGCCAAACGGCAATCCGCCAAATAGCGGCACAACGCCAGTGCTTGTGCTAATCCACGGCCTGGGCGACGAGGCGGATTCCTGGCGACATCTTATCCCACTGCTTAATTCTGCCGGGTACAGGGTTTTGGCCCTTGACCTGCCGGGTTTTGGCCGTTCTATCGCGCCGGGCAGGATCAACCTAAAAAACCACGCCGCAGCGGTTTTGCGACTCCTTCAAGCGGCCAAAATTAAGCCTGAAAGTCCTGTTTTTTTGGCTGGGAACTCGCTGGGGGCTTTGGTTGCCGAAACGGCGGCTTTTAAAAAACCGGGCCTTGTGAAAGGCTTAATCCTGCTTGACGGAAGCATTCCGGGTGGGCCCGCCAAGATCGGCCTATTGGCCCTGGTAAAGCTCTTTTTTAGCCGGAAATGGTACAGGGCCTACAGGACTAATCCGGAAGGGGCATGGCTCTCACTTTACGCGTATTACGCGGATTTAGACAGTATGTCTGGAGCCGACAAGGACTTTTTAAGGGAACGGGTCATGGCCAGGGTGAATAGTTCCAGCCAGGAACGGGCTTTTTTTGCCACCCAGCAAAGCCTAATCTTGGCTTTTGGGACTGGTTTTTCAGGATATGCCCAAAAAATCCGGCTATTTAAGGGAAAAATAACCCTTTTATGGGGAGAGAAAGACAGGATAATGCCTTTATCGAGCGCAGAACCCATTAAATCCCTCCGCAATGACATAGAACTCAGAATAATTCCAGGCGCAGGCCACTTGCCCCAGCAGGAAAATCCCGTTGAAACCGCCAAATTTATAACGGAATTTGTAAATAAAGCTGTTGACTAAAGTTATAATAATTGCTATTTTTTCAGAACATCATAGTATGGAGTATTGCGCCCTTGTAGCTCAGTTGGCAGAGCATATCCATGGTAAGGATAAGGTCATCAGTTCGATTCTGATCGAGGGCTGTGTTTTTGCCGTGGGCAAAACAAGAGGCAAGTCAGCGGC
>Ga0268262_10003259_pt1 | contig 17748 bp, 26 predicted proteins | sample TergutNc150P3_FD_190354 | JGI IMG/M metagenome (GOLD analysis project Ga0268262, IMG submission 190354) | Nasutitermes corniger P3 segment gut microbial community from laboratory colony in Florida, USA - Nc150 P3 (SPAdes) (version 2) | ecosystem: Host-associated > Arthropoda: Insects >...
TTTATTATCCCAAAATATTCCGGCAGTTCCGCCTAACTCCGCATAAGCGCCCACTATATATATAGGCTCGTATGAAAGACTCGTTCTCAAAATTACACTGTGCGTCTGCTGTGATCCGTTCCCGCGCTCCGATACTGGCGGGTCGGCGCAGGTGTCCGCCGCCAAAATCAAGAGCGAACTGATTATAAGCGCGGTACAATTAAAAAAACGTGCCATAACTAGATTCCTTCCGGCAGGGTTCGTACAAACTCTCGCTATTAAATATATATTTAAGTAAAAATGAAGAGGTATAATTATAATATAAATCCCCCATGCACATACCGCAAAAACGCAAACTCATCAAAAATCCCCTAAAATCTGTACCTTACCTCCAAAGCCGAAAAGAACACGTCGTTCTTTGGGGCTATTTTGCTATTTTTCAAAAACCGCGTTTTTTGCTCAATTTAAGCGTTTTTTACTTTTTACGTATCGTCTTTTTTTGGCTTTTTACCCCCGTTTTCGTCTCAGGTGTCATCAAAGTGTCATCAAATTGCGCCATATAGGGCAAGGCCGACAATACCGCCGCTCCGCCTCCGGTTATGGCGTCGGTTACTGCCTCCATTGCGCGCGCTCTCGAAACCGCGAAAGAATGGCCGTAGACGTCCAGTGTCATACTGGCGCTATGGTGTCCCAGCACCTCCTGAACGGTCTTGACGTCCGCGCCGCTGTCTATGAGGAGAGACGCGAAAGAGTGGCGGAGGCTATGAGGGTGGAAGTCATCCGGGATGCCGGTGCCTTTAATTAGTACCTTGATGGTCTGCGCGGGTTTGGCTATTCCTATATACCCGCCGTCTTTGTCGGGGAACACGAGGTTGTTTTCCGTCCATAGCTCCCCCATACCGACGGCGTGATATTGGACGTCGCGCCGGTGCCGTATCAAAAAGTTCAGCAGGAACGGCGTCGCCCTAATGATACGGTTTGATGACTTTGTTTTGGGGGTGGTGACCCGATCTCTCCTGTCAGCGCTCTTGTTAATACTGATCAACCCGTTCTCAAGGTTGATGTCATTCCATGTAAGCGCCCGCAGTTCTCCCGTCCGCGCCCCGGTAAGCAAGGCCGCAAGCAACAAGCCCCTTATCCCGATATTTTCCACTTTGCCCAGCCGCTCCATAAAAAGCCGCGCCTGTTCCGGCGTTAGGGCGACGTACTGAGTATCGTCTTTTTTTGGCGTGTCGAGACGTGATACCGGGTTGACCGAGAGTATCTCCGCCTTGACCGCCGCCGTAAATATGGCGCTGAGCATTAACATTGTAGTCTTGACGGAGTTGGCGCTGAGCGGCTGACCGCCTCTCCCCCCGTTCAGTTTTAATTGCCTGAAGTAGTTAGCCAAAAACGCCGGTTTTAAGTCGCGGAGCTTTTTGTCGCCGAGCTTGTTCAATACCAGCGTGTTTATTTTTTGTTGGTAAGACTCCAAGCTCTGCGCCTTTAGTTTGTGCGGCGCGATGCTGGTATAATACCACTTGGCAAGCTCCGAGAGCGTCATATTATCGTTGTAGTTGGTGAGTCCCCTACAGGCCTTCTCAAAATTTCGGGCAAATTCCTCAGCCGCTTTCCGTCCCTGCTTCTCGGATAGCTCCGCCGGCGGCGTGAACGTCGCAGTCTTACGGATACGGGTTGTTTTGTCCTCTTTGAAGCCGAGACTTGCCGTGATAAAATACGTTTTACCGCGTTTTTTAAGGCTGGCCATGGTTAGCCCCTTTCTTTGTGGGTGTGGTTTTATTGGGTTTATTTTTATTGCCGGGCTTTAGGTCGGGATTTGTACCCAAAAGCTTCTCATATTTGCGGCGCAATAATTCAATGTTAGCGTCAAGACTCTCTATGGTAGATAGTTGGTCACGGAGACGTGCGAGATGGCCGTAGAGTTTTACGGTCAGCGTTTGCGCCACCTCCACGACACTGAGCTCATCCCCATAAACTCCTACGGCCGCTGGTATGCCTTCCTGAGTTCGACCGTGTGCAATGATTTCTAAAGACCTCTCCCGAATGTTTTCAAATAAGATGCCATGTAATAAAATTAGTATATCGTCACCCGTTTCCCGGTTAGATAAAATAAGATTAAGCACATCTAAAGGCCGCCTATGCAGCGCCCTTGTTATTTCATAGGTCGCGTCGGTAGGTGGTTCGTAACCTTTGGGGCGTGGGTGGGGCGGTTGATAGAAGCGTATAAACTTCACATCTTTCACGTAGTCGGAAAGCGTCTTCAATGCGTCCTCGTCTAACCCGTATTCATCGACCGTTTCACGCACCCCCGGAGCCTTCGATTCTGTTTCCGTGAGGCCAAGTAAATAGTCGCTCGTCGTGCCGAGTTTTTGGGCGAGCCATTTAAGCGTCGCTGCGCTAACAGTCACATGACCTCCCTCCAGCTGTCGGAGTGTTTCATAATCAAGACCATCCTCATATTCTTCGGTAAACTCTTTCTGTTTTAATCCAAGTTTTCCGCTCCGAAGCCCCGCCACCCTACTCCCAATTTTCTTGTCAAGCGCCTTGTTTCTAATTTGCCCCATGCCGCCCCGCCTTTCGTTAAAAGTTTATATTTTAAACGTTCTTCTCACTTCGTTAATTTTGACGTTGACGCCGTCACAAAACTGTGTTATATTTGTAATGTTTACGGCATTATTTTTGTATTTAACGACGCATTACCTTGGTTTAACACCTATTAATATAATATTTACATACGATAAAACCAAATTTATTTAAACTTTTTTTGGGAGGTGTTTATGTGTATTGTAGACGTAGAAGCGGCGAGGGAGGAGCGTCGAAAATATGATCGGAATTGGCGAAGGATGAATCCGTCGAAGGTCAAAGCCAAAAGCGAGAGGTTCTGGGAAAAGCACGCCGCCCCTGGTGAGGACGCAATAGCCGCCCGGAATCGATATGCTCGGGAATGGCGGGCGGCAAACAAAGAAAAGACAAGGGCAACAAACTTGCGATACTGGGCGAACCGCGCCGCCCGTAGAAAAGGCGAGGCCGGGACGGGAGGGGCAGATGAAAATTGACTTAGAAGGGGCGCTTACGAGGGCGAGCGCGGATCGGGTTTTTAGCGTGAACAAGAACGGTGTGGTTTTCCAAAAGCTGGAAGTCAAACACCCCGAGAAGCTAACCGACGCTGAAAGCCGCCAAATTCTCGACCGGCAAGCCGAGTGTTTAGATGTTTTGGAACGGCGCGACGTTTTGGAGCTTGCCAAGTGGATCATAGACAATGCGGAGGGTAGGCCGGCAAAGCGTGACGGGTTATTCGTGAACTTGTTGCTGAAGGGCGACGGGGCGACGGCGTTCAAGATGATTAAGCGTCAGGTTCGCCGTATCGACAAGGCGACGGGATATAAAGCCTGTAAGATACAATAAACCATTAACCGTTGGAGGTAAAGGTGAAAATTTTACGAGAGTTACTCAAAAGAGCAGGGGCGCGTATCGAGTTTGACCCCGACGACGTAGAGTCGCCAAGCTCCCTGTGTTGGGATTCGCGCAACCTTTGCAAGAGCGAACGAGCCTTCATGGAAACGTCGGGCGTACCCATAAAGCTCATGCAGATGTACCATGCCCGTATGGAGGCGGAGTCGATAGAAGCGGAGCTGGCCGCCTTGTTTCTCAAGAGCATGAGTTTGGAATAGCCGAGAACCGAACGGGGCGGCGGCAGTCGTCGCCCCTATTACCCAAAATCAACAGAAAGGAATTTTAACATGGAAAACGAAGCGGTACGGACGGAAAAAACGTTCGTTAATTTGCGAGAGCTGGCCGATATTGCCGAGGTCGAGGGCTGGGGGTTAAATTACAGAAATCTAAGGGTCTACTATTTAACTGGACGTCTGCCCGGAATCCTATCGGGGAATAGACCCAAGTTCAAGTTGGCGCTGGTTAGGGAGATGTTATCTGATACGAATAGTGCCCTGTACAAAAAATAATACCCTATACACCGCCATGTATAGGGTATAGAACCAAAAAAACGAAAGGTATTTATTTTGAACCGTAACTATAATATAATATCCGGCAATGCGAAAAGTCAAAGATTTTATAAATCTCTGTCGTCGCACCGATTGCCGCGCTACCAGCAACCCACCGCCGTGCCCGCCGAGACCGAAGCCGCCACAATCGTCGCGGTTATAGATCGGTATAGTCGGTGCTTCAAAAATAGCCCCGGCGAACGCTACCTGACGGAGGTTAGGGGTATCAAGATATTTGACGATCTGACCGGCACGACCGCCGGAAGTCTCGACAAATACCGCTTCGGTTATGCGCCTAACTACTGTTACAACGGAGACGGGCGTTTAATCATACCGTTGGATTATCCAAAGATTACTGACCCTACGTTTCTGACCGTCGCGGCGCGGAGACTCGTTTGTAACCCTTCGGGCTACAAGGCGCGTTCTATTCGCCACGATTGCGAAGCCCGATATAAAATTCTCCTTAATAAAGACGGAGGCCATAGAACATACCCCGGTAACTATTGCGAAGAGCTACACGCGACAGACTACCCGCCTATGCCGAGTATAGTTATTGAGGGTGAAATAGATTCATTGAGCGTAAAGACGGCTGACCCCGATGCTAAGGCCGTATCTATCGGGAACGCCGGGCGCGTAAAGGGATTTGTTGATGACCTGTTGAGGCTTAGGAGTCTGGGCGTTCCGGTTAGGCCGTTGTGGTTAATACCGGATAATGACAAAAACGGAACCGGAGTCAAAGCAATGAAAGAACTTTCGGCGTTACTTGATAGATTCAGGTTTTTGAATTGTTGGTGGGGTGACGACGGCGCACCATACGAATTAGATTTATTGCGCGGAACGAGCTTTAAGGACGTGAACGAATTTCTGACAAAGGACAAAGCGACCTTAACCAAGCGGTTAATAGCCGGTCAAGTTGTCGCTACCGATTGGGTGAAATTGTGGAAGTTTTAAGATTTGATCACGATAACCGAAAGGGAAACTAACATGAAGCATATATTATGCAAAGACGGTAAACTCCGTTTAGACACGAAAAACGCGGATTTTGTCGGTGTCCGTAAGATTGCGCAACACTTCAAGAAGCAGGGGCGGGGCGTCGCCGAATTTGTCGCTTGTATGCGTCGAATCGGAGTCCATGAGGAAATAGCCTATGCCGCGTTTAATGTGAACGGAGGGAGACTATGATCCGAAAGTATACCGAGAGCGAGAACGAATATCTTGACTTATACAATGCCGCCTACTGCTACATAAATTTAGATAACGGCGCGGCGTTGTTTACGGCGGATATGTTAGAAAAAGGCTATAGCTCCGAGGCCATAAGTAAGGCCTTCGATGACGCGAAGTGGGGCGACACGTCCACGGGTATGGACACCGCCGCCGATGTGCGCCGCGTACAAACAAAGCGCCTTTCCGATGTTACCCGGAAAGAGCTTGTTTGGCTATGGCCGAATGTGTTTTTGTGCAGTGAGCTAAATTCCATACAAGGCGTTCCCGGAGTCGGAAAAAGTTTTATCATTGCCGCAATAGCCGCCGCCGTAAGCAGTGGCGGCAAGCTCCCGACAGTATCGGCCAAAGAGGAGCCGACGACGAGCGCAATGAGCGCAGTCAAGCCGGGCAAGGTTGCAATATTGACCGACGAAGATGACCCGTCCGTAATTGCCGAGCGGATAGAGTGTTTAGGCGGCGACCTTAACGAAGTTGTAATTATTGATGAAGATGAAAGCGTCCCGCATATCGAGTCTGACGAGTTGGAGACCCTATTTGACGATTTTAAACCCGCCCTACTGATATACGATACCCTTCAGGCGAGCCTACCTCCCGATATAAACATAAACGCGGCGAACGAGGCGCGGAGCGCGTTCGGGCGGGTGCTTCGCCTTGCCCGAAAATACAACACTTGCGTCTTGTTTATTCAACACATAAACAAGAAAAGCAGTCACGAGGGCGGCGGTCATAGTGTTTTCTATGGCGTTGGATCGGGCGCTATAAACGGCCTATTCCGTACCGTTTGGACGTTGGGCAGGGTTCTTGATGACGACGGCAAGGAAACCAGCGACCGCGCTCTCATAGTAAGCAAAAGCAATTACGCGAAAGGACAAATGCCGGCAGTCCGTTTTGCGCTGACGTTCGCGGACGGGTTCCAATGGGGGGAGGTAGATTACGATATTACAACAAATGATTTATTCGGAAAGCGTGCTATTGGTCGGCCTAACCAGTGTAACGCGGCGAAGGCCTTTATTGAAGAATATTTAGGCGAGGGAATGAAGCCAACGGAAGAAGTAAGGGCCGCCGCTGAGCGCGAGGGTATTAAGAAAGACCTATTCTATAAGGCGGCAAGGGAATTGGGCGGCAAGTACGAGCGCGTTGACGGAACGTCATTTTTACGTATAGGGGAGCGTTGACAAAATACAGACAATTTATCAACTGTAAATGAATTTATCAACGAGGGGTATTTTATCAACGGCAAAATGAATTTATCAACTGGGGGAAGTGGCGTTTTTAGCGAAATTAAGCGGTTTTTGTGGTGGTGGATAGCTGTTGATGTTGTTGTTGATAAACCTACCGTATAGTTTATCAACAACAATTATAAACTGGACAAAGCGGGATTTTAGCAGTTGATACTTAAACTTTAACAAGTAGGAGGCGATACATGAAAAACAAGAAAGAGGATTCACCGAGTCAAGAAGCGCGGGCGGTCGATATGGACGGGGCGGGGCCGGATATGGACACGGGGGAGACCGAAGAGGAATACTCTCTTTGTGATGATCTTTGTCCCGATTACGACGAGTTGGAGGGATAGGCAATGGCAAAGTCAAAATATAGTATTCCGTGCCCGACAGAATCGGCTGAACAGGCTTCTTTGCTCTTGTGGGCAAATTTGGCCGCGTCTCGTATGCCGGAGCTAAATTTACTCTTTGCGATTCCGAACGGTGGATGGCGTACTCCGGCCACCGCCGCGAGATTAAAGCGCGAGGGTGTTAAGGCTGGCGTCCCGGATTTGATGTTGCCCGTCGCCCGTGGAAAGTATCACGGGTTGTGTCTGGAGCTAAAAAGACGGAAAGGCGGACACATTGACCCAGCGCAGTTACGGTGGGCGAAAGAGTTGACGGCGCAGGGTTATTTTCATTGTTTTTGTTCCGGCTGGCACGAGGCAAAGGCGGTCTTAGAATCTTACTTAGACGGTAAAATGATAAAACAATAACTCTAACTGAAAGGTGGTGACAGTATGGCAGTAAAGAAAGCAGTTAAGGGCGAGGCGGTAACAGTCAAAACGTTGGCGGCGGAGCTATGCCGGCAGTTCGATCTAATTCAAGATTTGCGTTACGAGTTGGAGGGATTGCGCGACGAGGTCGAGTTCCTAAAGTCTGACGTAGACTTTCTACGTTCCGACGTAGACGACGTCCAAGCCGGACAAGCCAAAATTAATAAAAGGAGGGTTAGAAATGGCAAAGCAAAGAGTGTGCGCTGAAAACCTAAAGGGCGTACGCGGTCAAAAGAAGAAGGCCGCCGCGTCAAAGTCGGTGCTGACGGTGGGGGGCGACGGTTCCCCCATTGCTCCGCCGCCTGACGTGTCGAGTGATCCTGTCGCGCTGGCTAAATGGCGTTGGATTGCTGACTCCCATAAGAAAATGGGATACGTACCCGCCGACGGTGATGTTGAGGCTATGGCGCGTTTATGCGTCATCTATTCCGGTATGGAGAGTATCAATAAACGTATAGACGCCGAGACGGACGGCGCGAGGTTCGCGGCGCTACATAGGCTGGTAGATTCCAAATGCCGGATAGCCGTCCAGTTAGAGGATCGGTTACTACTGAACCCTACATCGCGTATGCGGGGAATACCGAAGGGTGAGCCGGAAAAGAAAATTGACCCGCATATGCAACGTTGGATAGATGCCGGATTATAATAGTTGTGAGCGTGATACATCAAAACTAACTTTTCACTTTTTCAGAAGGAGGTAGTACCATGAGTATCAAGTCGGTAGTTGAGGGTATGGAAATGGAAAGGGTTATAAGCGTTCCTATTGATTGGAAAGCGGAGGCGACGGGCGAGGGTGCGTTACTACACAAAGGGCGGAGCGTCAAATATTTTGAGGTGCCCGTCTCTCTTGCCGAGGATACCGCTGTTTTCCTTTTGAGCTATAGTCTTACATTGTCGAAAAATATTAGAAACGTGGAGGTGGTGCGGCGGCCAAGTAGTAACGACCCGCCGGATAGTATGGCCGCCGCTTGTATTGCTGACCTTAATCTTGATCGTATGCCGAGAGGAGAACGATTGGAAAAAACTTTTACGCCGCCGGAGTTCCTCTCTTGCCATACCGAAGAGTACGGAAACGCCGAGATGTTAATTCCTCTTGCCGTGAGGGTGTTTGCGGATTTTACACTAGACAAAGGGCAAGTTATCAAGGGGAACGTTACTTTAGGGGTCGGCCACCGCAAAGACTATCATAAGTTCGTCCCGCCTCCACCGCAGCCGCGCAAAACGTTGGAGCTTGCTTTCGAGAGGATCGAGAAGCTGGAGGCCGCAGTCGCGGAGTTACGGGCGACGGGAGGGAGGCAGTCATGACAATAGGCGTCAAAAAAGATGGGGACGTGTTGGCAGAATCCGAGAGCGTGCGCATACAAATATCGGCGCACCTAAACTCGATCAACGCTGGGGCCGGGTACCGGATCAACGGACTAGTGTCTGTTGTTGCCCGTGTTGTTGTTGCGGAGTAGCCGTCCCTAACCACCACAACGGCGCGTATCTTAACCGAAACGCGCCTAATTCTCAAAGGAGATATAACCATGAAAGCATTATCAAGACTGCTGAAATTGTCCGGTACCAATACCATGCACGAACACAGCGCGACAACGGGGGCGGCGGCGTTCAGTGGGCGAAGGTGTTACACGTTCCAAAGGCTGACGCGCTCGACCCTGAAGAACTTTGTTTTCTTGAGAGTTACCAGCTTGAGATTATGGCAATGCTGGCTTTCCGAGATGCGACCGAGGAGATAGAGGGTATACTTACCGCAGAACTTTGCGCGGTCAAGAACGGGCGGCGATTAGAAGAGCAGTGCGAAGAGGAGGCGCAGTTCAGGGCGCGTGTCTCGGCGGCGGTGGATGATCTCCTGCGGTCGGTGTCGGAGTTGGGAGGGGCGGACGAGGAACCGCCCAAGAATTAATCCGCCTAGTCACCGGCGGCGCAGACGGGGAGGGGCGGTCAAAAGTCTGGAGCGCGGGCGGGCTAGACCGAACCTTCCCCGTTTGGCTTGTAAAAAGGCGTTTTTAAAAGAAATTTCAAGTCCTTACGGGGCATAAAACGAAAATATAGTCAATGACAGCGAAAAATACGAAAAAAATATGCAAAAAATAGGGTTGGCGGTAAGTCTACGGTGGGTGGCGCGTAGGTGGCAAAACGCCCTAAACGGTGTCAATTTGGGGGTTGTCTGATAATTGAAATTATTTTTCGATATATGCAAAACGAAGAAGCACAAGGGCAAGGAAAAAAACTATTGACAAAATAGGGCTTCAGTACTAAATTAGTTATGATGTGTTCGGGCTTGTTTAAGCCTTAACACGTTTTTTAAGAAAATCAAATACCTATTTGATATGTATCAAATACGCCGTTGTTGTTGTTATATTGCGATAATCTAGCAACATATAGAGAGGGTAGATATGACAACACCGTTTTCTTTGGCTCTCGCCGCCGCGCTAAAAGCCAAGCGTATGCGGCAATCCGATCTCGCCCGCGCTGTCGGCTGCGGCCCGGCAAGTATCGGGGCGTACCTCTCTGGCGCGAGTGTTCCGCGGCGGGATCGGCTGGCGCGGATTAATGAGGTTTTGGGGGTCAACCTTGTGCCGCGCAAGCGTCTGATTGTTGAGGATGTCGCGCCGCTGTTAGGGGTCGGGCGTAACACGATGCGTGAGGATATGCGGGGCGGCGCTTTTCGCCAGATCGGGGAGGCGGTGCCGAGCCGCAAGGGGAAAAGGCATAGGTACTATTTTTATCCCGCCAAGGTGCGGGAGCTGGTGGAGATTGATTAACAATATGGGATTGTGTTGCTGTCGGAAAGGCAACGGCTAACGCCACAATTTTCAATCACACCAATGCCCCGAACGGGAGCGATATAAGCAGCGAGCCCGTAACAATGATGCGGAAACTGTACGCCAAAAGTTTAATTTTGTACGGCAAGGCACGTCAAAAATATCATTCAGTACATACAACTCACCCATGAACAACAGGTGAGGTAACAATCCTTAATAGAAAGGGGTAAGTATGGACACTCACGCCGCAGAGGTCATTAAATACGCAAGCCAGCCGGAATTGGAAAGATTAAGAGAAGCCAACGCCAAATTGCGGGAATTGGTCAAACAAATGTCGGAAACTGAAGCCACAATGTCAAAGTCAATATGTGAGCTTAGAGGGTGGAACGCAGCGCTAAAAAAACAATTACAGGAATTAAACATGGTGATACCGTCGCCGGATACGCCGAATACGTGGAGTGATGCGGACATTATGAATGAAATTGATGACATGACAAAATAGAAACACGGACACATAACAAAAGGGGTCAACATGGGCGTTAAGCCTATGACTATTAGACTTGATAACTTCTTCGGTGAGGTCGAAGAACGGATCAAGAAGGCAAAGCGGAAGGCCGAGTCAAAGGCCGTGGGCTTTATGGCGAGCAAAATCAAAGCCGCCGCGCAGGTAGGCGAGACCGGCAACCTTAAAAAGTCGGTGCGCGTAAAGAAGGCCAAGGGCGGCGGTTATCAAGTCGGGACAATCCGCCCGAAAGGATCACACGCTCACCTTGTCGAATACGGCCACGACATCATTGTCGGCGGCAAGAAAGGCGAGGGCGGGGTCAAGGTGGGCACCGTTCAGCCGCGCCCGTTCTTCGGGCCTACATGGGATGCCAACGTCGGCGAGGCTGAACGGATAATGAAGGACACGTTCCACACCGAACTATGAAGCAGCGACAGGCTAGGGGGTCAAAGCTACCGAGCCGGAACCCCCTAAGCCACGGGCACCCCCAAAAGGCCATTCTTCGCCGCGCACAATATATTTTATACTATTGGGCAGAAAAACCGGTATATTTTATATGTAGCCGTCTTATAGGAGGGTGCGTGGCGGGTCTTGATAGGGGCGCGTAATGAACCCAAATAACGGCGGAACCGTCGCCCAAAGACTATATTTTATAGGAGGGGGCGAAGCGTGAACCGCGTATTAACTCTATACTTTGATAATTGTTGCAATAGCCGGTTATTCGACGATGACGCGCAACCGGAGACAAAGGCAGAGATCGACGCAATACGGCGCATTATCAATAACAGGCGGCGCGGCAGATACATCATTGTAGGCAGTTTTGCCGGAGACGCGGAAATTAATAAAATACCCGGCGACACGGCGCGGCTGGCCGCAAAACAGAAATATGACGAGTATATAGGCAAGTGGGTTAAAAAGACCGCCCCAATAATGGCAAGGGCGCGGAAGTTAATGGCGAGTGGACTTGACAGCTGGGACGCCGCCCACCTTGCGGCGGCTGAAGCTGCGGGCGCCGATTATCTTTTAACGGTGGACAAAGATTTTTTAAAGGTGTGTTCACGGTCGAAAATTACGAAAGTAAACGTTATAAACCCTATAGACTTTGAAAGGTGGTAAACTATGGCGACGTTAAAGCGCGGTAACTGGACAGAAGAATGGCGCGAGGCGCGGAAAAATACCACACTGGAAGAGATCGAGGCTATAGCCGACAGGTTAGAAGCCGAAAACCCTGAGCGGTATTCCACGCCGGAAGAAATACGGGCAGCGGTAAAACAGATGGAAGAAGCGGAGCCGGCCACGCGCCGCGCTGAACTGGTGAGCGCGTGATGGGCGGGGAAGCCCAAAAGGGCGACCGCTCCCCGGTTTCGAGAAGCGCCCGCCCGTCCCTCTTATACTCTTTGTTGTCGTATCTTGACAGCGTTTTCCGTCTTTTTACCCCCGTTTTCGTCTCAGGTGTCATCAAAGTGTCATCAAAACGCCATCTTAAAAACGCAAAATCATCAAAAATCCCTTAAAATCTGTACCTAGCCTCCAAAGCCGAAAAGAACACGTAGTTCTTTACAGACGGCATTAACGCGAAATCAATCCTATCCCCCACAAGCCCGCTCAGGCTTACTTCCGCCTCAGACAGTTCTGTGGCGAATCTGTATTGCGGGTTCCGGTATAAGCCGTTTTTCGTCCGCAGAGGGGCGGTTTGCGTGTAGCTGATCTTGGGGCAGATCGATAACATACCTCGCAGACCGCGCGACAAGTCTATGTCGGCAATGATCGGCGCGGATATCCCCGCGCTTGCAACCCTGCCCTCGTCGGTCATCCGGCGCAGGTAGTGGTAGTAGAGGAAACTGCCGGCGCGCTGGCTGATCTTAGACGGGTACGCTAAACCGGCGTTCGCCTTAACACCCAGAAACAGCGTATGCTTCTTGTAGCTTATCGCGCCGCCCTGCGTGTAGTTCAGCGCAAACGCCACCGTGTCGCTCTTCGTTTCGGCGTTGTTCACGGCGAAGATGTTCCGCGCCGTGAACTCCAGCGTCCTCATCTTGCAGTCCAACACTCCTACAGAAACGGCGTCGGTGAAGTGCCTGTTATCGTCGTAATACGTGTCCTCCGGGTTAATCGCGTACTTGTTGCGCGTGCGGAAAGCGGCCCTAAGCCGGTAACCGCCGGTCAGCCTGACGAGCGTGTTTATATTAAGGTAATAGCTCTTGTCGTCGTAGAACCCCTCGAAGCCGCCGCCGTTGCTGAAGTAGAATTTGTCTACGTCAAAGGCCGCGGATATCCCCTGGAACCGGCTGTTCCGGCGAGGTTTTATCCAAATCGCGCCGCGCAGCGAGAACTCGCTGAAATCTCCGGCGAAATTAACGCCGTCGTATTCGTATATATGATACGACTCCCCGATGTGCGCGTTTCCCAGCCAAAGCCCGGCGCTGCCGGGGGAGAGGTCAATATCCGTGTGAGCGTAGACCGCGTTCCATCCCGCGCCTTTAGAATTTGCGATCTGATCGGGCAGAAGGCCCGCGCCTACAACGGTACTGTCGACCTCCGATAAGCCGGGGTAGGCCACCTTTACGCTCGTCAGGCTCTTGTAGACCTCCGGAAACAATACGCCTCTGAAGTGGCGGTCGTATATGCCGTAGATACCGGAGTCGTAAGCCTCAAAGAAGTAGTCCGGCTGCGCGCAGAGGAGACCCGGCAGTCCGAACGCTATGAGAATCGCGCAGACGCCGAGACGTATCGACACAGCGCGGATTTTCTTGATAAGCATAGAAAACGTTCCCCCCTATTTATCCCGGCTATTGATCATTCCGTGCAACGCCCCCAGCGCCTCTTCCCTCGACGCGACCTTCTCCTCGAGCTGCAGGTCGTAGACGGTGTTCAATATCCTCCCGAAAGCCGGCCCCGGCGTAAGCCCCAGTTCAATTAAATCCCTGCCCGTGACGAACGGCTTCGGCTTTATCTGCTCCGCTTTGAAACCGGAGAGCTTCTCTTTGACAAAATAGTAGTTCTCCAAGTCCCCGTGGCTAGATAGACAATCTATTCTGTGCAATTCCAGTTCATCTAGGATCGTCTCTCTGGACAGGAATTTTTTCAGCGTGGAGAGGCGCATCTTGCTCACGTTCATGAAGTTCATGTGGTTCTCCACCATCGCCGCCGCCGCGTCGACAAGAGCGTTGGGGGCGCGCAGGCGTTTCAAGACGTTTACGGCCATCTTCGCCCCCACCACGTTGTGGTTGTTGAAGCGGATGCGGTCGGAGACGGTCTTTGTGGCGGGTTTGCCGATGTCGTGCAGCAGTACGGCCCACGCCAAGGCCAAGGAGGGGTTCTCCGGCAGGAAGCTCAGAGCCTTAACCGTATGGACGAACACGTCGCCCTCCGGGTGGAACTGCGCCGGCTGCTCCACCCCGCGGAGGTTCTCCGCCTCTGGCAGGATGTGTTTGAGCAGGCCTGTATCGTGCAGCAACTCTATCGCCGTGTGCGGATTGGGGCCGGTAAGCATTTTGCACATCTCGGCGTAGACGCGCTCGGCGGAGATGGCCTTTATGCGGCCGGCGCCGGCCCGGATCGCCTCAAAGGTCCGCCCCTCTATGCCGAAGCCTAGGCGCGCGGCGAAGCGCGCCGCCCGAAGCATACGCAGGTAATCCTCCCGGAAGCGTTGTTCCGGGTCGCCGATCGCTTCGACGAGGCGCTTCTCTATGCCGGCCCGCCCGCCTACGTAGTCGATCACCTCGTCGGCCACTGGGTCGTAGAACATCCCGTTGATGGTGAAGTCGCGCCGCAGAGCGTCGTTTTTTGCGTCGGTGTAGACGACGCTTTCGGGGTGCCGCCCGTCCGCCGCACCCACGTCGGAGCGGAAGGTCGCCACCTCGAAGGGGGTCCCGCCCTCAAGGACGATCATCACCCCGAACTGCTCGCCGACCCCCACCGTGCGGCCGAAGAGGCGGCGGATGTCGTCCGGCGCGGCGCTCGTGGCGATGTCGATGTCGCTTCGGGAGGAGGCGCCCATTACGCGGTCGCGCACCCATCCGCCCGCAAAAAACGCCTCAAATCCCCCGTTTCGGAGGGTTTTTACGACACGGACGGCGGAATTGTAACGCCCCTGCATATCTTGCATTTTTAAAAACTCAAACGAAAAGGTTGACAAGGCGCGTGGCTAAAAACCATTTTATTAGTATAGAGCTTTTGCCGGGCACGGTAAACGCTTATAACTCAATATAATAGACGCGCTTACGGCGCGTCGGTGAAACTTTAAGGAGGGTTACATGAAGTGTATGTTACGGTTGCTTATCGGTGTCGGCGCGGCGGCGTTGCTGTTCTCCTGCACGTCGGGTGAGGAGTCCGCCGGGGACAAGGCCTACGACATGGCCAAAAAGGCGACTGGCGACGTGCGCCGCACGCAGCTCAAGACCGCCTACATAAACTATCGTAAGGCCGTCATGGCCGACACGAACAAGGTCTCGACGAAGCTGCGCAACCGCTTCCTCGAGATGTGCATCACGCGCGCGAATATGGTGCTCAACGAGGGCAGCGCCAACATGGACGCCATCCCGCTGCTGATGGACGACATCGAAGGGCAGCTCAAGTCCGACGCGAACCCCGACCTGCGCCAGCAGTACTCCGCCTTCCTCGTGCAGCTCGGCGACTCAAGCGAGGCCAAAGGAAAGTTCATAGACGCCCTCAAATACTACGACAGGGCGATTGAAAAGGCCGCCGACGCGACCCCCTTCAGGAATAAGCGCACCGGCGTTATCAAGGGCGTGTCCCAAAACAACTACGAAATAGGCAGAGCGAAATTCGAAGAGGGCATCAAAGACAAAGAGACCGGAGAGGCCACCCTGATAGAGGCGGAGTACTACGCGAAGGTGGCGCTCTACTTCGACTCCACAAACGCGGACGCCCAAAAACTCCTGAGCGACTGCTACAAGGCCAACATCCACAGCCTCTCGGCGTTCCTCTCCGTGATCCTAGACTACACGGATACGGTGATGTTCAGAAAGATAAACAATTACGATATCCTGCTCTCCGTCACCAACACCCCCACCAAGGGCGGCACGGTCGCGTTCCGTATGCACAACAACTCCTACAACCCGCTCCGCCTGAAGCCTGAGCAATTCTCGCTGATAGACAAGAACGGCGTCAAGTATCAGGCCACCGGCGGGAAGATAGACCCGGACTTCTTGGATCAAGAGCGCATGGTTGAGGACGGCAGGCTGAACTTCCCGGCGACTAAGGCGGAGGTAAAGAAGATGGTCTATGAGAACGGGCCGCATTACTCGGAGAAGAATTTTTACTGAAAAAGGCTTTTTTCTTTTGATGTTGACTGAAGTTCGGGGGTTTGCCTTCGGCGAGATAAACAAGTTAGCCCCCGAACTATCTATGGAAGGCGAAGCCTTCCGTCTAAAAAAGAAGTTGATCTAAAGAATTTGACTTTATCAGAGTCTCTCTAATAATAAGACTAAATATCCATACACCCGGTTATATGACGAAAAGCTCATTCTTTCTTCCGGGGTATGGATGTCGAATATGTCCGGGCCTATGGAGGCCATGTCGGCGTCGGGCATTTTTGAGGCGAACATGGAACATTCTACGGCGACGTGCTGCAATCCGGCGATCATCGGCTCCTCGCCGTTGTAGTACTCTCTGAAGACCTCGACCATCCTGTCCCTCAGCGGAGAGACCGGCTTGTACGGCCACTCGGGGATGACCGCCGCTTTCATTTGGGCGGTGACCGCGATGGGGACAACCCAATCCGGCCCGCCCACGTGCCCGTCGCCGACCACAATAGCGCCCTCCATCTCAGTATCTAAATTTAGTAGCCGCATCCCTGCAAGCCACGACACATCAAACCGCCCCGCCCCAACCAACCCCAACTCCTCCTCCGTCGTAAACACCGCTTCAATAGGCGGATGAGAGAGATCTCTCGCGGCTAATACGGCCATTATCATGGATACGCCGCAACCGTCGTCAGCGCCGAGCGTCGTACGCTTTTGAGCGGTGATCCAATCTCCATTAATAACCGGAATGATAGGATCCCTCCCAAAATCATGCTCCGCGTCGTCGTCTTTTCTGCAAACCATGTCCATATGCGCCTGCAATATTATCGGCGGCTCGCTTTCACGCCCGATGGAACCGCGCTTCTTGATAAGCACGTTTAGCGCTTTGTCCTGACGCGCATCAAGGCCGTGCGCCCTGCCGAACGATACTAAAAAGTCGCTCGCCGGTTTTTCACTACCCGAACAACGCGGATACTTTGACAGGTCAACGAAGTATTCGTACGCCGTTTTGGCGGCTGGACGTTCGGCATCTTTGACCGGATTGTCGCACACGCAAAGCGGGATAAACGCAAACAGGGCAGCGTACAGCGCATACCGAACGATGGTTTGGAGCGCAATAAGTCGATTCTCGCTTCTTGGCGTCTTTTTCATCTTTCCTCCATTGTATTTTTATTATTTTGACTTCATGGACATTAATAATATATATTTAATCCCATACGCAATACAACCGATACGCATAAAAAAGGAATGATCTATGAGAGCCATAGTCTCCGTGGTGGGTAAGGACAGGATGGGCATAATAGCCCAGGTCAGCGGACTCCTCTTCTCCATCGACATAAACGTCATGGATCTGAGCCAATCCGTTATGAACGAATACTTCCACATGATAATGCTGGTAGACACGAGCAAGTGCGCCCGGAAGTTCGAGGAGATCTCCGCCGCCCTCGACACCCTAGGCGCAGAAATCGGTATGTCGATAAAGATACAGCACGAGGACATCTTCAACGCTATGCACAAGATATGATTGATAACGTTGTCTGAATGATGACACGGCGAGAAAGATCAACCATAATGCGCAGACTTGTACTGACTATGGCGGCGTGATCGGAGGCGGGGGCGGTGACGGGTTGCGCTTGAAATTCGGAAGGGGGCGGGGCGGCGGGATTTATATTAGATACATCAGGTTGGACGGTCATTTTCATCTAAAAGGAGGCTTTTATGGGCGGATTTATCGGGACGGCGCGGACGGCGCTGTTGTCGGTATCGTTGATTTCGTTGTTCTTGCTATCGCTGTCGGGTTGCGGCGGCAATAAGGTATTAACCGCTTCTTCCGGCAAGGGGGGCGGCGATGTGCAGTTGCTTGAAACCGTCGCCGATGATCAGGGCAACGTACAGAGGTTTGAGTACGACGGGCAAAACCGTATCGTCAAAATAAACGATATGACGATTACCTACGGCGATAATTTGATTA
>Ga0268262_10003260_pt1 | contig 17746 bp, 20 predicted proteins | sample TergutNc150P3_FD_190354 | JGI IMG/M metagenome (GOLD analysis project Ga0268262, IMG submission 190354) | Nasutitermes corniger P3 segment gut microbial community from laboratory colony in Florida, USA - Nc150 P3 (SPAdes) (version 2) | ecosystem: Host-associated > Arthropoda: Insects >...
GGATCGAGGTTTCCCGGCTGCATATCGTAAATCTCCAGAATTCTGCCGTCATAGGAAATGTAGGCAACGGAAAGCGGGACGAGGGTGTTTTTCATCCAGAAAGAAAGCATCTGGTCGCTTTGAAAAACAAAAAGCATTCCATCGCCGTCTTTAAGTTTTTTTCGATACATAAGCCCCTGCTCATGCTGAGCCTGCGTGATGGCAATTTCCGCTTTTACAGTTACCTTTCCTCCTTTGCCTTCGATTGTAAGTTCGCGTTTCTCAAACTTTTCAAGGGCTTTGCATGATGAAAGAGAGCCGAGAAGAAAAACAAATAAAAGCAAAAGTTTTATTGGATGCCTAGTAGTATATAACATCATAAGCTTTACTCCCAATAAATCTCACAAAGGCACAGAGTACACAAAGGCCACAAAGGAACCTGGGAATTTATAGATTCCGCTTATTCCTCCGTGTTCTTTGTGTTCTTTGTGCCTCCGTGTGAAGTCTTTTGGAATGAAAATGCAGTTAAAAGTCGCCAAGGAAACTCTCCCTGCGCAATGCTTCCTGGCTGTCACGGGCCTTTGACTCTGCCAGCAGGCGGTCAAAGACCGTCTTGTCGATGTACTTGACCGTCAGCGGCCTTTCAATGGAAACCCTGGTGGTCTCCGATTCCCACACAGCCTCTGTCGGGCTAAGTTCAACAGGCTCCCCGTATTTTTTTACAAAGCTGGTAAAGACCGAATAATGGTCCATCTGCCTTGTGTCGAGGGAAAATGACATGATGTAGACCGCCCCCTGCGCAAGCTGAAAAAAAGCGCGTCTGATATAGGAAAGCCCGGTAGTTTCCACCATGGTCTCTTCGCGTACAGGCAAAAAGGACACGTCCCGGTCCCCACGGAAACTAAAAAGCTTATCGGCGATAAGGGCCGTTTTAAGCTCGTCCAAGGCCATTCCCAGCGCAATCCCCCGGAACTGTCGGGGAACCTCTTCCGGATTTTCAGGGGCAAGGGATCGCCTTTCCGGCTCAGGAATAGTGAATTCCATGGTTTCCTGGGCAAAGGCCGGCGTAAGAAGAAGGAGGATAAAAAGCGAAAGAAAAGCTCCGGATTTCATCACTTAATTATCGGAATTTCGCGAAAAACTATTTATGGACTTTCCATTTAGGGCTACATTTAAGGCTGTATGAAAGTATTCATAGTTTATTGCCATCCATCTCGCGATTCCATGACCAGGGAAGTGAGGGACAGCTTTATCGCGGGCCTGGAAAGCGCGGGGCATGATTACATCCTTTCGGATTTATACGCGATGAATTTTTCTTCCGACATGGGCGAGGGCGAGTACGAAAGGGAAGCCTATTACCGCCGCGAGCTCCCGCTTCCGGAAGACGTTAGGGTAGAGCAGGAAAAGATAAACACCAGCGATGCGATCGTTTTTATCTACCCCGTGTTTTGGACTGAGGCCCCTTCCAAGCTCGTTGGCTGGTTTGACAGGGTCTGGACTTTTGGCTTTGCCTACGGAGAAAACCGCGGCATGAAAACGCTGGAAAAGGGCCTTGTGCTTTGCGTTGCCGGAAACACCCTGGAGTATTTTGAAAAGACCGGTCTTGGCGAGGCAATGAGAAAGGTAATGCTTGAAGACCGCCTATTTGACCGGGTTAAGCGGAAGGAGATGATCATTCTGGACGCAACAAGCCGAGAATTGGCGGAGAGGGAGCAAAACCGCGCCAGGCACTCGGAGAGGGCTTTTGAGGCGGGGAGGGGGATTTAGAAAGCCGATGAAGGAAATGGGCGGAATAGCCAGAAACTAACGCTTCTCAATAAATTTTTACAAAGAGGAGTCCGCAATTATCTTATCATGCACCACTTCACCAAGAATCTGCAGAGGCATTTTATTTGTTGCAATGGCACGAGTTATTATATAATCAACACTCGCTCGATCTAAAGCGTCAAGTAGTTCACGCTGGCGCATGAATATACCTTTTTCGCCAGATTTGAGTGTTATATCGGCATTTGTGATTTCCTCATCCAGGGCATTTGCCTCTTTTTCGGTCATTCTTGCCATTTTTACCTCCTATAGATTCAGCTGGTTTAGAAACTTCTTTCTGCATGGCATCGCATGAAACACGTTTACCGTTTCATCATCAATTACATTATATGCTATTTCTATAAGGTTTCCTGCTGTATCATACCCAACAATTAGCCATTTATTCATGTATGATTCGAGTAGTTGTTCATGGAGTGGATGCCACATAGCATAACGTATATTAGCCTCAGTTATGTTGTGTTTAAAAGCCGCTTCGTTGAATTCAATAATCGGAAACACAATTAGAATATTACATGGAATGGCTCTAATAAAAAAGTAGTATCCTTTAACCATTAGGCCGAAGCCTTTACAGGATTTTGTTGGTGCAAGGGGTTCTATCTTGAATTCAGTGGGGCGGTCGTTTTTGTTAAATTCCGAGCCGCTATTTGAAGAATTTATCGATGTAGGCGGTCTTCTTTTCAAGGCGTTTGTATACAGAGGCTGGTAAGGGTTTGCGGATTTCTTCAATAACTTGGCGGGCAATCTTCTTGTCCTTTATCTCTGTAGGCTGAACAGGTTTTACTTTGACTGCCATTTAATTACCTCTATCTTAACTATATTTTTGAGTAGTTGCACGTGAGCCAAAACCGCAACAAAAAATGCCTATTTTCGCCTTATAACTTCGTCATGGTTTGGTCTGAAGGCTTTTTATTGTTTCCAAATCAAGGCCGGTAATTTTTTGCAAAAATTCAATTGACGAGCCTTCCGCCAGGGCGTTTCGCGCTATTTCTTCCTGTCTGGCCATACGGCCCTTTTCTTCGGCGGCGTACATGTCGGAGTTGCGGACAAGCCTTTGGTTGTCCCAGAATACCGCACGATAGAAAACGACTTCTATAAGCTTGTTCAGGCGGTTGTGCTCCGTTTTTTCCATAAGAACATAGCGGCGGGGAACCTTGGCGCTTTGGGGAAACAGGACAAAGTCCAGAAAGAAGATGACGTATACCCGTTTGCGTCCTTAAAGTCTTCTCCTCTCCCCAGCTGGCTTTCAAGCAGACGGCTTGCGTAAAGGAGGATACGGGCTTTAAGGTCGTCGTCGCTGCGGTTCACCTGCATTTCGATGTCGGCGAGAAGAGGGTTTTGAAGACGAAGTCGAGCGTTGGGCTAAGGGGGTTGGCCCGCGTGGCATCTTCCCTGGCCAGGCGCTTGATTTCCGCATAGGAGCGGGTGAAGGGGAGAAAAAGTTTCATAGCCTATTACTGCACAGGGATGGAATATGCTTTGATTTTTGTAGGCTTTGACTATATTTTCGAGTGGTTGTAATGCGCCATAGAACCTTAGATTGCTACACTTTGAAAAAAGTGTCAGTTACCGTTTAACATCTCGCTATTGGTTCCACCAGTTTTTTGCTTTTTCAAAACGGCCAGCCTTTTTGAAACGTAGTCAGAAAGGCTTTGCCCAACATCCGTCCAGACCTGTTCTTCAAGTTCTTTTTTCATTGTATCCAAAGGCATATTTTCCGTGACAAATAGTTCCGGTGTGTCAATTTCCAGAGCAAATGCTATCTTCTTTAGCATTTTAACTGAAGGGAAACGCCTCCCGGCCTCTATGGCAGAAATGTAATTTGTCGCCGTATTAACCTTTTCAGCCAGTTTCTCTTGCGTCAGGCTACAGAATTTTCTGTAGTATTTAATGTTTGCCCCCAACAACTGACTAATATCGGTCATATGTAATCCTACCAGTCATACAAATCTTGATAATGTATACATATTAGGTATTGATAACAAGCGGATAGTCATATATGATGGATTTTAATATGACTGTATGTTATATATTCATATTTATTACTAAATGGCTCAGGAATGAAAAAGCTGTTTTCTGGTTTGATAAAATTTTTCTCTCGCAATATCGGAATGTCCATAATACAACACTTCCGCAAAAAGGAGCTTGGCATGAAAAAAATATTGGTTTCACATAATATCGCGCTGACGGCTTTGGCGGTTTTTATCGTGCTTGGTTTGGCTTGTGCGTCAACAACTGAGCCATTGTCTGGCACGGCTCAATATCAGCAAGCAAGCCAGTCACAAACCCAGCAACAGCAACCCTCGACATGGACTGCACAACCTGCCCAGGCTACGCAATCTTCGCAATACTGGACAGGCGACGGCGGAAGGGGAATGCGGCTGGCTATTCTTGTGCCGCACAGCCAGGGACTCAATGAGAATCAGGAATATTTGCCGGTAATGATTCAAGGCGTCCTGGTTTCAAATATAACCCAATATTCAGCGATTTCCGTGCTTGACAGGGTTTCTTTAGACAGGGTTATCACAGAAACCCTTGATTTAACATACGAAGACGATTTTGACATTGTCAGCCTTGGCCATGTTACCCAGGTCGGATACGTGATGACCGGAAACATTATGAAGACATCCACGGGCTTTTCCTTGCAGATCAATGTAACCGATACCACGGCGCAGGCAAAAACCGTTGCGTCTTATTCCGGCACTTGCACAGCGGCGGAGCTTGATAACCACAGCGCCATTCGCCAGGCATCATTGGAGCTTCTGACGCAAATGAACGTGCGCTTGACAACAAGGGCCAGAAATGAGCTTGCAAGGGCAAGCGCCCAGGAGACTATTAACGCCGAGACAGCTTTGGCCAAGGGTGTTACCGCCGAGAGAGAAGGAGCCGAAGTCGCGGCCCTGAGCTACTTTCTCCAGGCCACTTCTTACGATCCCTCTCTTGCGGAAGCAGAAACCCGTTTGAAAAACATTTCAGCCAGCATTACAGGCGGCAACATGGGCGCGGGCGTGCAGAATGATATGCAATGGCGCAACCAGTGGATTGCGCGCCTGCGTGAAACGGAGGAATTTCTGACCCAGTACCTTAGGGAAAGTACGGCCTTTTATCTGGTTTATCCGTCTTCCAGCGAGCAGTGGGAAGTCGAATATGAAAGGGATACCGTTACCCTCAGTATTGAGCTAAGCAGTCTGCCTGAACCAATGTGGTTTGAAGCGATAAACCAGCTTTCCAGTACGGTAAGAAGCGGCCTGCTGGCTACAGGCAGGGCAGATGCCTGGCGTTTAAACTGGCCTGCCCAAACTATGACAATGCCGTCTCCTTATGCCAATGCGAATAACACCTATGCCGTGGTGGTGGAAATCTTCAACTCACGTGGAGTCAGCCTCGGACGGCAGACTGCAAACTTGCGCTTTGGCTGGTTTATTCATGACGGACAGGAGCAGTCCGGCACTATAAGGCCGTATCTACAGCTTGGCGCAAAGGCGACTTTTCGCGGGATCGCCGCAAATGCCATAACCGGCAACTTAAGCATACGGATCGTCAGTATTAACGGCAGGCCTGCGGACAGCTCCGCGTCTCAAATGGGTATACGCGTGTTACCCCAGCAAGAGTATGACCGTGTTCAGAGCATTGTTGACAATGCCCTTCAATTTGAAAACCTCCGCCAGTACACCATTAATTTCGACCGGAACAGAAACCTGTTAAGAGGCTATCGCGGTAGCAGCATTACTCTTGCCATTCCCTGGGGGGTTACCGTTATAGATAGGGATTCAGGTCTTCGGGAAAAAGGGTTAACCAGTGTAACAATACCCTCAAGCGTTATAGCTATTGGGGATAGTGCGTTTTCTCAAAACCGTCTTACCAGCGTAATAATTCCGGACAGCGTTATTTCCATTGGGAGTTACGCATTTTCTAGCAATCTCCTTACCAGCGTATTCATAGGCGATGGCGCTATTTCCATCGGTTATGAAACATTTAGTTATAATGATAATTTAAGGAGTGTTACCATCGGCGCAAATGTAAACTTCGAAAGCCAGTATAGTCCTCCTATTTCTCGAGGTTTTTACTCTGCTTATTACACAACCAATAATCGCAGAGCAGGCACATACACCTACGATGGCAGCAAGTGGAACTACAGCCCCCGCCGGTAGTGGCGTAATACAAAACCCTGGCGCTTGGCGTTTGGAAAAAAACATAAGGAGCATTTATATGAAAAGGAATACTTATATAACGCGAATAATTGTTTTGATGATGGCATTCACTTTGATTCTGACAGGGTGCGATAACCTTACCATCCCTACACCACCAACGACCCCAACCACTCCTACCACACCAACTGATCCAACGACTCCTACTACGCCGACTGATCCTACCAACCCTACCATTGTGTTGCCTGCCACAATCAAACCGGTCTTAGGCCATGGTTACGACATTACCAGCCATTTCGCGTATTCGCCGGATATTAAGCCTGCCGTTCTAGATCTTGATAAACTGCTGCAAGCCCAGCGGGTTCAGGAAGACCCCAATTTAAGATACGGCGAATTTGAAACCATTAGCGGGAAGGACATCAATGAATATATGCGTGGCATTACTGCCAAGGTATCACATTCTGCCAATGCTAGTCTTTTGAAATTAGTCTCGTTTTCCGGTGAAATCGGAGCTAATTTCAGCACTGAGCGTACCAAAAAAGCCGAGTATGCCTTTACTACCAGTACAAGCCGCATTGTTACAGGAGCCTATCATATTGCAGACAAAAGCGGATTAGATGATTTTTTTGCCCAAGGTTTCAATAATGATTTGAATAGTACTATGAGCCCCGATAAGCTAATTGAAAAATATGGTACCCACGTAATGTTGGGAGCTGTGCTGGGAGCTCGGGCCGATTATCATCTGAGTGTCGTAAAAAAGGAACAAAATAATATCACTAATCTGGGCGCTTATGCGGAAGCCAGAGCGGAAGTAACTTACAAGGGTGTTACTGCCGGAAAAGGTTCTGCGGCTGAAGTTGACGCGAGGTATGAGCAATATTTTTATACAGGTACAAGGGAAGTTAAAACAAGAGTTCTTGGCGGCAAATCCCAATATGGCCAGTCTATCAATGATAAGCAAGACTACGATAAATGGATCGATTCCATTTCAGGAAATGAAATATGGATCGATTACTATCCCAAAAGCCTTGTCCCCCTTTCCGATTTAGTTACGGACAAAAGTCGCAGCGATGCTATTGCGCAAGCAATAGAAAATCATTGCAAAAGCAAGGAGATCAATGTATCCCCCATTGAAGTTGGGCCTACGTCATACAGCGAGAAGGTGGGATCGGGTAATAATTTTAGAATCAAGAATGGAGGTGAAAAGAATTGGTTAATTACACCTTCGCCGTCTTTTAGCATAGTCGGATTAAAAAGTGCCGGATACACAAAATTTGTCTTCACCCTTAAATTTGACGCAAAAAACGAATATTTTTTGGTCAACGCCGGCAGTAGATTATATGCGTCATTCTGGAATGGATCCGACACTACCAAGCCCGAATTGCGATATAATGAGAAGTTTTGGACTCCGGCTTTGAGTAGCTGGGAATCAAAAGAGTTTATCCACGAGGTAACCCTTGATAATTTTGATAATCAATTAACCATTCTTTGGACCACTTCACCGAATGGTGATTTTTCGGTTGGAAGCAGAAGTATAACCATAGAAGCGAAAAAATAACTTTTTAAGGAGTGTTTTGTGAAAGGCAAACTAAGATTTTTTGAAATTACCGTATTTATAGCATTTGCGGTTTTGAGTTGTACCCAACAGCAACAACAGCATAAAGATGAAGATGATATTAGGGTGGCTCCGGTGGAAGGTGGTAAATCGGTGAAGATAACCAAGTACACAGGTTCAAAACAAGTGTTTCGTATTCCCCAGCGATTTGACGAGTTTCCCATTACCGCGATTGGAAATAATGCATTTGGAAATAAAGAACTTATTAGCGTTACTATCCCTAATATCGTTACTTCTATAGGGGACGGGGCGTTCATGAATAATCTATTGATCAACGTTACCATCGGTAGCGGTGTTACCACTATAGGGGAAAAAGCATTTCAGAAAAACCAACTGACCAGCATAACTATTCCGAATAACGCAACCTCTATTGGAGCAGAAGCGTTTTCTGAAAATAAGCTGACCAGCGTGGCCATTCCCAATAATGTTGCTTCTATCGGCACCAATGCGTTTTATGAAAACCAACTGACAAAACTTACATTAGGCAATGGCCTTAACTCCATTGGAGATACTGCGTTTTCAACTAACCAGCTTACTAGCGTTACTATCCCCTCCAATGTGACCAATATCGGGTATGCTCCGTTTGTTTTTTGTCCGGCGTTAACGGCAATCGAAGTTTCTCCAACTAATCAAAACTATAGTTCGGTAAATGGGGTTTTGTACGATAAAAATGTAACTACTCTGATTCAATGGCCAGCAGGGATAAAAGATACAGTAAGCATCCCTGCCAGTGTTATCACCATTGGGCGGAGTGCGTTTAACGGCAACCAGCTTACCGGCGTTACCATCCCCGACAGCGTAAGGGTTATTGAAAGGTATGCGTTTGGCAATAACCAGCTTTCCAGTATTATTATTCCGGACAGCGTTAGGACTATTGACAAGTATGCGTTTTACGAAAATCAACTGACCAGCGTTGTCATCGGTAATGGCGTTAATTTTATCGGCGATTATGCGTTTGATAAAAATAAGCTCACTCGTATTACTATAGGGGACGGAGTGGATTTAGAAGATAACTGGCAGAGCGACGCATTTGATAGGAATTTCGTTTACCTGTATTTACGAAACAACAAAAGGGCAGGTACTTATACCCGGCCAAACAACAACAGCAGTAACTGGACAAGGCAGCCTTAGAGTTTGGCTACGCACTGGAGAAAATGAATGAAAAAGTTAATGCCGATATTTGCTCTTTTCTTGCTGTTGACAGGCGCTCTCTCTGCCCAGCAATTAGCAAACCTTGACGATGTGATTAAAACCGCAGCCAGAGGCGTTGAAGAAGTTTTGCCGCAAAAGACTCTGGTAGCTGTAATTAACTTTGCTTCTCCCGCCGAAGCGTTCTCGGATTACGTGATAGAGGAATTAACCGGCGAGCTGGTTATGGGTCGGAAAGTTACTATTGTTGACCGCCGTAGCCTTGCGCTTATCAGGCAGGAACTAAACTTGCAAATGTCCGGAGATGTCAGCGATGAATCGGCGCAAGCCATCGGGCGGATGCTGGGAGCGCAGTCCATTGTTTCCGGCAGTTTGACTGATATGGGGACATCCTATCGTTTCAGAGTCAGGGTAATAGATGTAGAGACAGCGGCAATACGAACACAAGTTTCCTTGAATCTGCAAAAAGACGCGCAGGTTACTTTTCTTTTAAGCGGCAGTTTACCAAGCGCTCAAGCGACCGCGCCTGTTCCGTCCCAGACTCCCGCTGCTCAGGCAAGTAATCCCGGCGGAACCGCCACTGTTGCGGTACCAGGCGACGGTGCTACTTTGAATGTAAATAGCCCTGCTACATGGAACACCGCAATAAACAGAATCAGAAGTGGCGGTAATAACCAAACATATATCATTAATGTAACCGGTAATGTTTCAGTACCTGCGCCTCCAAATAACGAAAACATTTTCGGCTCTGTTACTGGCATAACAGTAACCTTTCAGGGAAGCGGTACCATTTCCCTTTCTGTTAATGGATGCCTGCTTCGCATTGATGCCGGGCAAACAGTTATTCTCAAGAATGTTACGTTGCGAGGGCGTTCTGGCAATGATAACCCGGTAGTTAGAATTATGAGGGGTGGTGTATTTCGCATGGAAGGTAACGCCTCGGTGACAGGTAATGCCAGCGGATATGGTGGGGTGTATATAGACGGAGGAACCTTCATTATGCAGGACAGCGCTTCGGTATCGGGCAATACCACGAATTAGTTTCAGGAGGAAATAAATGAAAAGGACAATGGCGTTAATGTTTACGCTTCTTATGATGTCAAGCGTGGTTCCGTTATTTGCGGGTGGTGGCACACAGAAAAGCGGTGGGGTAATAGTCGCTAATGGTGGAATCTTTATAATGCAGGGTGGCACGGTATCTAACAATTCAGGATTAGATGGCGGGGTGGTTGTTGTTGGCGGCACGTTCACTATGGAAAGTGGCATAATTTCTGGTAACACAGGTAACGGCGGCGGAGTGGTTGTAGATAGCGGAACATTCACCATGAATGGCGGCAGAATATCGGGTAACGCGACCAGCCAGTATGGCGGAGGGGTGGTTGTCGGCAACGGGACTTTCATTATGCGCGGCGGATTGATAACAGGCGGCAATAACGCAAAGGACAACGGTGGCGGGGTTTATGTTTATGGCAGTGGTATTTTTACAAAGACAGGCGGAACCATCAGCGGCAATGACGTGGTATTCGGTGAAAGAAATACCACATCAGGCCAGGGCCATGCCGTGTATTGGCAATCCAGCCCTGCCCGCTGGAGGAACGCCACTGCCGGACCAGATGATAATACCGAGGGCTACGGTTTTTGGTTGAATGACTGAATTAGCGCTTTAATAGATTAATAGTCAAACGGACTTTAAACTTAAAAGGAATTGTATGTTAGATTTTGTTAGAAAGGCTTTTCGTGGTGGTTTGGAAGTAATTCTTTGGATCAACTTACTTTTATGGACTATCTGCGGAGGAATCGCGGGTAATGCTTTAAGTAATCGTTATGACAATTATACGTTTATGGGTGTAATTATTGGTATTATTGTCGGTTTAATTGTTAATATTATTGGGGGTGGACTTATAGCAACAATTTTAAATATAGATGAAACTCTTGAGCAATTGAGATTTCATATAACAGGTATACCAAAAAAGATTGTTACTCCGGAATATCATTCAACACTTGGTGAAATCCAGGAAGGCGAACAATACAAAGTAATAACCAATACCTCAATTAGAAGCGGCCCCCAACAAGATTCTATTGAAAAAATTGCGCTTAATGTTGGTGATACAGTTTATTTCAAAAATTTTCTGCAAGATGATCCTACATGGTGCTATGTAAAGAAAGCAGATTCAAAAACTGAAGGTTGGTGTTTTACTGCGCATTTAGAAAAGTGTTAAGAAGTAAACTACAAAGGAGTAAGAAATGAAGAAAGGATTATTTTTAACGGTAATGCTGTTAATCGTATTGACTGTTGTGTCAGCGGAAGATAACGGCGAGCGAATATGGAAATTGCTTCCCGAATACCATAATCTTCACTGGAATATGATTACTGAAACGATAACAGAAAAGGAAAATCAAAGGCTTAATGTGGTTTATAGTGAACTTATCACATTATATGGAATAACTAATGATCAGCTTGCAGAACAGAAAGAGACAGGACAGATTACTGGATGGCCTTCTACTACTGTATTACAGAATTTTGGGTTTCCAAATTTAAAGCAACCTACTGGTACCAAATCTTCATATATATTTGGTGTTTATGGGCTTGAAATAATTATTGCAGATGCAAATGCAAGTACATTGCAAGATATTAAACGGCAAGTTGAAAGAATATCAGGTGAGCAGATGTTGTTTAATAATGATACTAGAACATCTGGCTTTGGTACATACACGGGAATTATGCCAAGAGGCAATATTCCTAATAATATTATAGATCTTAAATTGGTAGGTAATCAACTTGAGATAAGTTTGCGATGGAATGCTGGTTAGTCAATTCAATATCTGGCATTTTATGAAAGAGGAATATTTCTAAGGAAACATAAAGTAGAAATTACTGCTTGCCAGAGAAACTACGAAGGAGCAAAAAAATGAAGAAAGGGTTATTTTTAACAGTAATGCTGGTAAGTGCGCTGGCGTTGAGTCATACCCAGAACGCATCTTGGACTGTAACTAATACAGCCACTTGGGTAGAGGCAGTGAATGGAATCAGAAGCGGCGGCAATAACAAAGAATATGCGATCACTGTGGTTGGTACTGTTTCTGTGCCTATGAGTAACGATAACACATTTGGCTCAGTTACTGGCATTACAGTAACCATGGAAGGTAATGGCATACTCTCCTTGTCTAGTAGTGGTAGCCTACTACGTATAGGTATTAGTCAAACGATCGTTATAAGGAATCTTACGCTGAGAGGACGCTCCGAAAATAATTCTTCAGTAGTTAGAATTGGGAATGGAGGCATATTTTTTATGGGTGGTAATGCCAAGGTAATAGGCAATACTGTTACTGATGAAGGTGGCGGGGTGTATGTCGAAAAAGGGGGAACCTTCACCATGCGGGATAGTGCTTCGGTGTCGGGCAATACCGCTAACAAAACACGTTGGGGAAGATACTCAAATGCAGAATATTCAGTCGTTGCTGGTGGTGGAGTATACAATGATGGAACCTTCAGTATGCAGAACAATTCGTCAGTATCAGGTAATATAGGTTGCGGGGTATATAATGGTGGAATCTTTACCATGCAGGATACCGCCTCTGTGGTAGGAAATAACAGCCGGAACGGTGGTGGGGTGTACAATTATGGAACTTTCACCATGGAAGGCAATGTCTCGGTGTCAGGTAATACTACCAACTATGGCGGTGGCGGAGTACATGTCGGTCATGGTTCCTTTATCATGCGAGAAAATGCCTCGATTTTTGGTAATACTGCTGGAAACGGCGGTGGCGTGTGTGTCGAAGAAGGGGGAACTTTCACCATGCAAGGTGGTTCTATATCGGACAATACCGCCAGTGGTGGTGGGGCGGTGTATGTTCAAGAAGGAACCTTCATCATGCAGGGTGGTATGCTATCGAAAAATACCGCTAACAATATCGGAGGTGCTGTGTATGCCTATGGTGGAACTATCACTATGCAAGGTGGTTTAATATCGGAAAATACAGCCAACGGTCATGGTGGTGGAGTGTATGCCGATGGCGGAACGGGCGGAGCCTTCAATATGCAAGGCGGTACAATATCGAACAATATTGCCAAAAGTTATGGTGGTGGGGCGTATATCGGTAGTCATTCTCATAACCAATATCATTATGGTAACCGTACTTTTACCATGCAAGGCAACGCCTCGGTGATAGGCAATATCGCTTCCTTTGGTGGCGGTGTGTTTATCGGATGGGATGGAACATTCATTATTAAAGATAATGCCTCAGTATCAGGCAATACTTCCACATACAGAGGAGGCGGAGTTTATTTCAATGACGGAACCTTCACAAAAATCGGTGGAACCATCTATGGGGATGATGCAGAGCATAACCTTAAAAACACCGTTATTAGCAGACTAGGCCACGCCGTTTATAACGCAAGGGATGGAGCATGGAGGAATGCCAGCGCCGGGCCAACGATGAACTCTGATTCCTATGGTTTCTGGCTGAACGATGGTGATGTGGTTATATTTCCATCAGGTTTTGCAGGAGATTGGAAAAGGTCTAATTATAACAATACGTTGTACATTGGAAAAAACACAATAGAATCCAGTAGCAGTAATTATTTGTGGATTCTTCAAAGCATCTCCGGTAATGCGTACACGTTTAAACGTAGCGATGCTGCCAATACGTTGACGATTACCATCAGATTAGATGGTAACAGTCTTGTAATTAGTGGTGATAGCGGCAATGGGCAAGACAACTGGAATGGTACATGGAGGAAGCAATAAAGTAACGTAAAAGTGTCTACTGTTTTTCTAATGCTCTTGTTAAGAGCTTAAAAATACTTTCGAGGAGTGTTATTAAATGAAAAAAATCTTTGTATTAATTTTGCCGTTGTGTGCGGCAATGGTTCTTTTTGCCTGCGCTTCCAAACCCCCGGCCTCAAGCGGGATGCCGCCAAATGTCGCGAACGCCAGAAGAAACGCGCCGGAGGATGTAATCGTAGGTATCGGTAACGCCAAAATGGGCACGGTTGCACAGTCAAGAAACATGGCGGCTACCCGCGCAAGGGCGGAAATTTCCAATTCTATGGATTCAATGGTTAAGAACATGGTTCGCGATTACACGGCCTCAAGCGAGGTTGATCCGCAGGCGGCGATTGCGTTTCAGGAAAACATTACCGTAACGCTTTCCAAATCGAATCTCTCAGGCGCGGTTATTCAGTTTGAGGAACCCGACAGTGACGGCCAGTGGTGGTGTGTCATCTACTTGAGCAAAGCAAACGTAGTCAAAGAAATCAACCAGGCCCAGGCCGCCGCCAGGCTTACGGTTCCGGCAATGGCCTCTTTTGACGCCGAAAAACGTATGAACGAAGCATTTGAGCAGGCAAGAAAAGAGGGGTGGTAAAAAGGATAGCGCTTGTTTTTACCGCGCTGACTTTATGCGCTTGCGCTAGTTCAGGAGCGGCTAATTCGGGAACGAATTCCGGGCAAGCTCATGATAGTTTTTTTGTAACTCTGCCAAGACCGGGTACGCTGATTATCATTGGCGTATCCGGCATACAAAGCAAACGGGAAACAGAAATTGAACTTGCCCGCGAAGACGCCGCGAGAAAAGCCTCAATGTATAACGGTGTCCGGGTGAGTTTTGAAACCGTGCAAAACATCGGTGCCAATTTTTTTGATTATTACGCAGTATCTGAAATCAATCTGGAATATGACAGGGAACTGGAAAAGTACAAGGACAAACTTGTTTTTAACGAAAATCGGGATCTCATGGCTGTAGAGCGCGGAATTATAATCCGCTTTTATTTTGCGGCTTCATTCCCGAAAAGCATAACTCACAATTTCATGAGAAGCCTTGATGGCCGTCCTGACTGGATTGCGAAAGCACCCGGAGAAATCAACGGCCTAATCGCCGGTGTAGGCTATTCGGGAAGGCTATCCCGCTTTAAGGATACCTTTGAAAGATCTTGCGATGCCGCAGCCGCCGATATTGTTTCCCGACTGTCAACTGTTGTAGCAACAAAAGAAACATTAGTTGGATACCAAAACACTTCCTTAATCTACCAGTTAAGCGAAGGTTATTTTGAGCATTTTTTAGTTCTTGAAATCTGGATAGACCCTGCTACCCAGGCTGTCTGGACTTTGGCTGTCGCAGGTAATGAGGTGGAAATATGAGGCGTGCTTTACTGTTATTAGTAATATATTTTTTTTCTTGCAGTTTTGTCTTTTCGCAGGCTGAGGGAATAAGGCGCTATGTGGCTGTACATAACGCTCCGATAAAAGAGTCCGCGTCTTTTTTTGCGAAAGATTTGGTAAGCCTGTCGCTGGGAGATACGGTTACGCTTGTCAGCGAAGGGAGCAAATGGACTCAAGTCAGATCTGGCGCAATTACAGGCTGGATTCTAGCCTCAAGCCTTAGCGTAAGGCAGATCGTCTCGTCCGGCAGCAACGCTACGGCCACGGAAGTCGCCCTTGCCGGAAAAGGTTTTTCTTCTGAGCTGGAGATGGAGTACAGGGAAAGCGGTCCGGATTATTCAATTGTGGATATGATGGAAAGCACGTTTATCGGCGCGGAAGAGCTGTTTGAATTTATCAGCGAAGGTCATCTTGCAAAGGGGCAATGAATGAAAAAGTCTTCGGCATTTATCGTATTTATAGGCGGCTTGCTTTTTTTGTTGCAGATAACGTTTCTCGAAGCCCAGACGCCGCGTGGAACACAGAGTTTCTTTGACGATGCTCTATCGGCGATGGACAGGGCCTTTAGGCAGGAAGAATTTACTCCCGAAGACGAATACTATCTGGGTAGGGCGGTAGCGGCTAACATTTTGTCTGTCTATAAACCGTACACCGCCAACCCTGAGCTAACACGTTACCTCAACAGAATTTGCCAAACCATTGTGATTAATTCCGTCCAGCCGGTAATATTTAAAGATTATTCGGTTATCATCCTTGACAGCCGCGAATTTAACGCCTTTTCAAGCCCGGGTGGCCACATTTTTGTTACACGCTTTCTTGTGGAAACAGTGGCTTCGGAGGACATGCTTGCCTCGGTAATAGCCCACGAGCTTGCCCACGTTATGTTGAAGCACAGTACCGGCATTATCGACGACTTCAGGCTGAATGATGAAATGGCGGCGTTGGCTAAAAAAGCAGGGGACTTATCAGGCAACACCGAAGCCGCCGCACGATTAATGAGTTTTCGCAATTCAGTTTCCGCCGTTGTTGACGTGTTATTTAAGAATGGTTATTCACAGGCGCAGGAATTTGAAGCAGACAGGGAAGCCGTAGCGCTGCTTGCGGCGGCTGACTACTATCCCGCCGCGCTTGTGGAAATGCTCCAGTTATTGCAGCAGGTTCAACCGTCTCAAAAGGAAAGGTTCAACGCCACTCATCCCAGTCCTGAACAGCGAATCGCCAATGTAACCGGATGGGTTTACCTTTACCGTGTTGAAGATACCCGTTCATATCGTGTCTTGCGGTTCAAGAACCGATAAGTGTTGGAGTTTTCTATGCTTGAAAAAAAAGCGTTGCTGCTTTTGTTAAGCCTTTTTGGATTTGCCATGATGTTCTCATCCTGCGCCACTACCAATACTACTGGCGGCGTTACAGGCGGTTTAAGAAACGCAGGCGGCACAAGCGCCGAGCCGTCTTGGGTTCGCGACCCCTACGCTAAATACGACAGGCAGGCAAATGTCGCCGCGGTAGGCAGCGCAAACTCCCGTGAAATGGCGGAGAAAAGCGCTTTGGGCAATCTTGTCGCCATATTTGGGCAGAGCATACAAGTCGATGAAAAGGTGTCCTCCTCCTATCGTGAAGCGGTAAAAAATGGCGTTACCGCCAACTGGTCGGACGACACGGCTGTTGATACGGCTATTACAACATCAGCGGGAATGGATTCCCTTATAGGAGCGGAGATTCTTGACAGATGGGACGACGGGATCAATTTTTACGCTGCCGCCGTTTTGAACAAGGTAAAGGCCCTTCAGACTTATTCCGGCATAGTCAGGTCAAACCAGGCAATGATAGAAAAGCTTACCAACATTCCGTCTGACGAAAAAAACACCTTCGACGGATTTGCGCGTTATCAATTCGCCGCAACTATCGCCGACATGACAACCCCCTACTTGAATCTGCTTTCGGTTATCGGCGGGGCCTTACCGGCCTTTAAGCGGGGAGACGATTATCGTCTGGAGGCAGCAAATATCTACAAGGCGATTCCTGTCGGACTAAGCGTACACAACGACAAGGCGGGAAGAATTCAGGGGGCGTTTGCCAGGGCTCTTTCCGATCTTGGATTCTCCAGTGGAGGGAGCAATCCGCCGTATTTGCTTGTCGTTGACATTACTGCCGCACCTGTTGTAATTGCCAACAATACATATAAATACACGCGCATTGAGCTTAAAGCGGATCTAAAAGAGACCAAAACCGGAACCGTTTTACTGCCCTACGATTTCAACAGCCGAGAGGGACACACTACACAGGAAGAAGCCGATAACCGTGCTTATGCCTATGCGGAGCGAAAGATAAACGAGGAATACGCAAGTCTTTTGAAAAGCTATCTGTCCTCTTTGCTTCCAAATTAATCTGTAACAATGCAAACGTAACCACCCTTCAAAACGCCTTGTTTTTTTCCAGAAAACCCCGATAATTGTTATATGGATATACAATCATTATCAGTAGATATGAGTCTGGCCAGTGTGCAGGAACAGGCAGCAGTGCAAGTTCAGGCGATGGGCCTTAATATGATAAAAGAACAGGCCGCCGCTTTGGAAAAGCTCCTGTCCGGCGTTCAACTTATAACTGACCCAAATCTGGGACAAAACGTAAACCTCATCGCGTAAATCGGCTACGCTTGGTGTCTGGTCACTTAGGGCCCACAGTAGGCACCAGTCCTTGTCTTGTATATCATTACAATGAGGTATTTATGAATTTTGATATTGAGCTTGAACAGGAAGAAGACGGGCGGTGGATAGCTGAAATTCCGGAAATTCCCGGTGTGCTTGCATACGGTGTGACACCGTTACAGGCAGAAGCAAAAGCAAAGGCTTTGGCTTTGAGAGTTTTAGCGG
>Ga0268262_10003261_pt1 | contig 17745 bp, 10 predicted proteins | sample TergutNc150P3_FD_190354 | JGI IMG/M metagenome (GOLD analysis project Ga0268262, IMG submission 190354) | Nasutitermes corniger P3 segment gut microbial community from laboratory colony in Florida, USA - Nc150 P3 (SPAdes) (version 2) | ecosystem: Host-associated > Arthropoda: Insects >...
TGTCCAGCGGAAACACCGAGAGGCAGATAATGGTAATGCAGGACTTCGGCAGCACGCTGCTTACCTGCACCCCTTCCTACGCGCTTTACCTCGCCGAAGAAGCCAGGGACGCGGGCGTAGATTTGAAGGCGCTGCCTTTGAAGAAAGGCTGCTTTGGGGCGGAACCCTGGAGCGAGAATATGCGCCGTCAGATAGAAGCCTGCTACGGAATGAAAGCATACGACATTTACGGCCTTACCGAGATTATCGGCCCCGGCGTTTCCTTTGAGTGTGAGGCGCAGGACGGCCTGCACGTCAACGAGGATATGTTCTACCCGGAAATCATTAACTCTGAAACAGGCGAGCCGGTGCCGGACGGCGAGAAAGGGGAGCTGGTATTCACGACCCTTACCAGGGAAGGAACCCCGCTTCTCCGTTACCGCACCCGCGACATAACTTACCTTATGCGCGAGCCTTGTACCTGCGGGCGCAGCACGGTGCGTATGCACCGGCTCTTTGGCCGCACCGACGACATGCTTATCATACGCGGCGTAAATGTTTTCCCAAGCCAGATCGAAAACGCCCTTATCGAGATTGAGGGAGTTGAGCCCCAGTACCTTATCGTGGTGACCAGGGGCAGTGACCATTTGGACGAGCTGGAACTCCAGGTAGAAGTTAAAATGGAATTATTTACCGACGAGGTGAAGAATCTTGAAAAATTGCGCAGCCGCATTGAGCAAGTGATGAAGTCAAAACTGCAAATATCTGTCAGAGTAAAACTGGTAGAACCAAAAACCATTGAAAGATCCATTGGCAAAGCCAAGAGAGTGATTGATAAGAGGAGCATATAATGGGAATGAAACAAATTTCTGTTTTTCTGGAAAACACCACAGGCCGCCTTTGTGAGGTGACGCGCACTCTCGCCAAGGCGCAAATAAACCTAAGGGCGATCAATATCGCGGACACGGCGGAGTTTGGCATACTCAGGCTTATCGTTGACAAGACGGACGAGGCCGAGAAGGCCCTGAAAGCGGCTGGTTTTACGGTAAAGCTGACCACTGTGGCGGCTGTTGAGATTGAGGATAAACCGGGCAGTCTTGACGCCTTAATGGCCATGATTCAGGAGTCAGGGATCAATATTGAATATCTGTACGCGTCACTTGGAGGCAGTACCCCCGGAGAAAAGGATTGCGGAAGAGCGGTTGTGGTTTTCAAACTGGAAGATCACGATAAAGGATTTGCGCTGCTTGAAAAGAGCGGCCTGGCTTTGGCGGACAGGTTATAACGTGAAAATATTAATGGTTGCCAGCGAAGCAGTGCCTTTCGCGAAAACCGGCGGTCTCGCCGACATGGTTTCAGCGCTTTCCATCAGTCTTGCCGCTCTCGGCCATGACGTTCGTATTGTAATACCCCGTTACTATAACATAGACAGGGGCAAGCTGAAGATGCTGCCCGGCGCGCTTGGAGTCCCAATGGGCTCGGGCGAGGAGTGGAGCGGCGTTTATCAGACCGTAATGCCGGGAACCGACAAGAAAAACCCGGTGAACGTCTATTTTATAGATCACGAAATTTATTTTGGAAGGGACGGTATTTACGGCGTTCCATCCCAGCCGGACTTCAATGACAACTTCAGGCGTTATTCGTTTTTCAGCCGCGCCGCGTTCCAGCTTTGCCGGAAAATAGCGTGGTTCCCGGATGTGGTTCACGCGCATGACTGGCCGGCAGCCCTCGCCCCCGTGTACCTTAAGTTCGCCGAAAGGGTTCCCGCCAGCCTTAAAGGTTTCATGAATACCATATCTGTGCTTACCATTCATAACCTGGGCTATCAGGGCATATACGGCAAGGATAATTTTAATTACGCCGGCCTAGGCTGGGACGTGTTTTATAACGCCGGCTTTGAGGACTGGAGTATGCTTAACATGCTCAAGGCCGGCCTTTACAGCGCTGACACCCTTAATACAGTTTCGCCTAACTATGCCGAGGAAACAAAAACCCAGGCGCACGGTTTCCATCTTGACGGCGTTCTTCGTTACCGCAGCGCCGATTATTCAGGAATCTTAAACGGCATTGACACCAATGTGTGGAATCCAAAAAAGGACAAGCTGATCCCTAAGTGTTACTCGGCGAGCGACATGTCCGGAAAAGCCGCGGCGAAAGCCGCCCTGCAAAAACATTTTGGGCTTCCCGAAAACCCCAAAATACCGCTTATCGGAATGGTTACCAGACTAGTCGAGCAGAAAGGGGTAGGGGATCTGTTCGGGCCCACCTACGGCTCCATGTGGTCCATTTGCAGGGACATGGATTTGCAGGTTGTGCTTATTGGTACAGGCGAATCCTGGTGCGAGCACGAGATCGGCAGCCTTTCATACAGGCTTCCCAATTTCAAGGCGCACATTGGCTACAGCGAGGAAATAAGCCACCTTATAGAAGCCGGCTCGGACTTCTTCCTTATGCCAAGCCGTTATGAGCCATGCGGCCTTAACCAGATGTACTCGCTTGTTTACGGCACGCTTCCCATTGTAAGGATGACCGGCGGCCTTGTTGACACCGTTGAGAATTACAACCAGGAGAAGGGAACCGGCACCGGCTTTATGTTTGACTATCTTGATCCTTCGGCCATTTACAACACTGTAGGCTGGGCGGTCTGGGCCTGGTACAACCGGCCTGAACACATAAAGGCTATGCGTCTTAAAGCTATGAAACAGGACTTTTCCTGGGAAAAATCAGCCGCGCAATACGTGGAGCTCTACGAGAAAACTTTCAAAAAATTTGACTTTAAAGTTCCAGCCACGTCTGTTACGTCAGACGATGCTGCCGCGCCTGCAACTCCCGACGCGCCGGATGAGCCGAAAAAGTCCGCCGCGCCAGTAGCCAAGCCGGCCAAGACAGCAGCCAAGCCCGCCGCGTCAGCCAAGCCGGCAAAGCCAGCTACGCCAGCCAAGACAACCAAGCCCGCAGCCAAGCCCGCAGCCAAGCCGGTTAAATCTGACAAACCCGCTAAGCCGACCAAGCCCAAAAAATAGTTTCTTAATTAACAAAGCGCTTTAAGGAATTCTTTGGCGGCGGCCTTGTTCCCCTCAGCCCCCACGCAGGAAGGGCAGCCTGATTTACAGGGACAGCCGAAAATGGCGCTGTAAACAGCGTTAAAGAGCCGGTCAACAATTTGGGAAAGCCCCTCCGCGAGGCCTGTTCCGCCGGGGTATTTGTCGTAAACGTATAAGGCCGGAATGTCAAAGTGGGGGTCCCTCACACGCTCGGCAATGCCAAGGTCTCTTGGATCGCATAACAGGAATACGGGCGCTATGTTACGGATAAGGGTGCCGGCCCCTGAAAGAGCGGCGCCAATGTCCTTCTCGTCCATAGCCGCAAGGGCCTTTCCCCCGGCGCTCTCAGCGCCAAAGAGCATCACCAGGGCCCGCGTCTGCGTTTCCTCCTCGGGAAGGTCAATGTTTCCATAGCCTATGTTCTCGTGCGTATGGAAACGGATTTTCTTGAATTTGGCAACCTGTGAGCGCACCAGTACGTCCGAGAGAACAACCTCAAGAGCAGGCAGGGTGTGTCTTTCATCTTCGGTTAGAACTTTTATATCTGTTTTCACAAGGCCGTCGGTAAAGTAATTTACTTCCGCCTCGCGGACAAGACACTTGCGGTTGGCTATATCGAGGTTCTCGACAAGGTACTGCCGCCCCCGGTGTATGTACACGGCGTTGTTAAAGAGCATTTCCTTCGCGCTGGGCCTGTCCATTTCGCCTATGACGGCGTTCCTGCCTTCGGTGACATCAATGATAACAACATTATCCGTCGTGGCTGACCTTATGCTGATCCCTTCTGCCGGATAAGACCTGTCCGCCCAGTGCCAGCGGTCTTCTCCAGTACCGGCGCTCCCGGTATGCCTGACAATTCCGGCTTCCTCCAGAAACTCCAGCGCCTCAACTGCGTTCTCCCCAAAACTCTCTCCCTTAAGCTCATTGTTAAACGGCAGTTCAAAACAGGCGCATTTGACGTGGTCCGTGAGGATGTAGGGATTGTCAGGGTCTACGCGTCCTTCTTCCGCGCTCTTGCGGAAAAACCAGTCCGGGTTGTTCATTATGTATTGATCGATTGGGGATGATGTGGCGATAAAAACCGAAACAGAAGTCCCGCCGCGCCTTCCCGCCCTGCCTGACTGCTGCCAGAAGCTGTTAAAGGAGCCGGGGAAGCCCGCTACCACCGAGGCGTCAAGGCCGCCTATGTCTATTCCCAGTTCCAAAGCGTTAGTCGAAACCACTCCCTGTATTTCGCCGTTTCGCAGGCCTTTTTCTATCTCGCGGCGTTCATTCGGTAAAAGGCCGCCCCTGTAGGGCTCTACCCGTATGCGGGAATTGTCCGTGAAAATATTGGCGAGGTCTTCATTGACATAAGAGGCTGCCACTTCAGTCTTTATGCGGGAATGGGCGAAAAGAATCGTTTTAATGCCCGCCTTAAGGAAGGCGATCATCCAGCGGCGGCTTTCCGTCATCGCGGAGCGGCGTATGCCCTGCGTGGCGTCTACCAGGGGCGGGTTGTAGAGGATGATCCGTTTTTCGCCGCTTGGCGCCCCGTTCTTGTCAACAAGGGAGACGGGCAGGCCGATAAGGCTTTCGGCGAGTTCCTTCGGGTTGCCGATGGTCGCCGAACAGAGGATGAATTGCGGGGACGCTCCGTAAAAGGCGGCTATTCGCCTTAGGCGGCGTATCACATTGGCGACATGGCTGCCCAGAACGCCCCTGTAGGCGTGGGCCTCGTCCACCACGATGAATTTCAGGCGGGAAAAGAACTTAATCCACTTGGGGTGGTTGGGCAGAATCCCCGTGTGAAGCATGTCAGGGTTGGAAATGATGATCCTGCCCGTGTCGCGCGCCGATACCCGCAGGCTCTCAGGCGTGTCGCCGTCGTAAGTGGCTATTTTCAGGTTAAGCCCGCCACTATTTGTGGCGCCGCCTGTGCCATCGGTGCCATCACCGGCGCCGGCCAGTTCGTTAAGCTCGGACTGCTGGTCCTGGGACAGGGCTTTTGTCGGGAAAAGGTAAAGGCAGCGGGCGCTTTCATCTGCGAGAAGTGCCTGAAGGCAGGGAAGGTTGTAGCAAAGGGTCTTGCCGGAAGCCGTCGGCGTAACAACGACCACGTTTTTTTCTTCCTGAACCAGGTTCCAGACCTCTGTTTGGTGCGTATACAGCTTTTCAATGCCCCTGCCCCGAAGCGAGGCAACGATCCTCTCGTCCAGATCTCGCGGGAAATCTGCGAAAGAGCCTTCCCTCGCGGGCAAAAGCCGGTTCACGGCGATGTTCGGGGCGAAATCAGGGCTTTCCAGGATCTTCGCGAGTTCTTCTCGAGCGCTCATGGTTAAGTATACTATGAAAAATGGGGAGTGGGGAGTAGGGCCACTTCCGATTCCCTTTTTTTGAAAAAAAGTATCGACAAGATTATGATTTCATTGTACAATGAAAATAGTCTGTTTTATGCGTTTTTTGACGAAAAAACGGGTGTTTTTGCTAAAAATGGAGGCGTGTTATGTCTGATGTAGTATCTATTATCCTTGGCGGAGGGAAAGGGACCCGCTTATTCCCCTTAACACAATCCAGGTCAAAGCCGGCGGTTCCTTTTGGCGGGAAGTTCCGCCTGGTGGATATACCCATCTCAAACTGCATAAACGCCGATCTTCGCCAAATTTACATAGTTACCCAGTTTAATTCAGCCTCCTTGCATCAACATATCGGGCAAACCTACCTTTTTGACTCTTTTACCAATGGTTTTGTCGAAATTCTCGCCGCCGAGCAGACTTTTGAGCATTCCGGCTGGTATGAAGGGACCGCCGACGCGGTTCGCAAGAACTTTCCCCACTTCAGAACCCACAGGCCGGCGTATTATTTAATACTTTCAGGCGATCAACTTTACCGCATGGACCTTAAAGAGCTCCTAAAGAGCCATATTGATTCAGGCGCGGCGATAACAATAGCCTGTACGCCGGTGAACAGGGGGGAAGCCAGCTCCCTGGGTATTATGAAGACCGATAAAAGCCGCAGGATAACAGAGTTTATGGAAAAACCCGGCCCGACAAAAGATATTGCCGATTATAAGGTTCCCGCGGAAATTAAAATCGAGAAAAAAGTTGACGGAGACCCCTACCTCGCCTCCATGGGTATTTATGTTTTTAATGCCAAGGCGATGGAAGACTGCCTTGATAACGAACTGACAGACTTCGGCAAGGAAATAATCCCCCAGTCAATCAACAACCTCAAGGTCAACGCGTATCTTTTTGACGGTTACTGGGAAGATATCGGAACCATAAGAAATTTCTACGAGACAAACCTGGAGTTAACGGCCCTTAGGCCCAAATTCGACTTTTACGACGAGGACAGGCCAATCTTTACCCACAGGCGCAACCTGCCCCCTTCCAAAATAAACTTCGGAAACATGAACCAGTCCATCGCGGCGGAGGGCTGCATTATAACAAACGGCAGCATCACCGACTCGATTGTCGGCATACGCACCATTATTGAGACGGGCTCCAGCCTGAACGGCGTAATCTGCATGGGTGCCGACTTTTACGAGACCGAGGCCCAGAAAGCGCAGAACGCCGAGCAGAGAATCCCCAATGTCGGGATAGGCCGCGGGTCAATTATCAAAGGTGCCATAATAGACAAGAACGTCCGCATAGGCGAAGGTTGCCGCATAGGCGTTGACAACATAAGCCGCGCCGACGGCAACTACGGGCACTATCATGTTGTTGACGGGATTATCGTTATACCAAAGAATACGGTGCTTTACCCGGCTACGGTAATATAATAGGAACCGGGGATCAGGGACTGGGGACTAGGGACTGGGGACTGGTTAACCGTAAACTAACTCGTCATCCTTAATTTCTAACTTTTCGACATAGGGCACACTGCCCGTAAGTTCTATCTTTCCATCACAGAGATTCGCGGTAAAGACAGTGCCTTTGGGCCAGTCGTTCTCAAGCAGAGTCCGGGCAAGCGGGTCTTCGAGTTCTTTTTGCAGGGTGCGGCGCAGGGGCCTTCCGCCGAATTTGGGATCCCAGCCTTTTTCGATAAGGAAACTTCTGGCCTGGGGCTGTATGACGATGCTGTAATTCTGCTCGGCGAGGCGGCTGGAAAGTTCCGCAAGCTCTATTTCAAGAATTGTTTCTATCTGCTCGACGCTTAAGGGATGGAAGACGACCACGTCGTCAACGCGGTTAAGGAATTCCGGCGGGAACAGGCGCTTTAGCTCGCTGGTCGCCTGTGACTCAATCTCGCTCTGGCTTAACAGGCCTGAGCCTGAGCCGAAGCCGAGCCTTGAATCGCGGGAAATTTCCCGTACGCCTGCGTTACTCGTCATGATGATAATGGTGTTGCGGAAACTTATCGTATGTCCCAGGTTGTCTCGCAGTTCCCCTTCTTCCATTACCTGCAGGAGCAGATTGAAAATATCCTGATGGGCTTTTTCTATTTCGTCAAACAGCACTACGCGGTAAGGGTTGCGCCTGATTTTCTCGGTTAACATTCCGCCTTCCTCATAGCCGATATATCCGGGCGGGGCTCCTGTAAGCCTTGAGGCGTTGTGTTTTTCCATGTAATCCGACATGTCGATACGGACAAGCGATTCTTCGGTGCCGAACAAATATTCCGAAAGGCGTTTAGCGAGCAGTGTTTTTCCCACGCCTGTGGGCCCCAAGAAAATAAAAGAGCCCATTGGCCGGCGGGGGGATGAGACGCCCGCGTGGGAGCGGCGTATCGCCGAGCATATTTTTTGCACGGCGTCGTCCTGTCCTATTACCCGTTTGTGTATCTCGGTCTCCATGTGGAGCATCTGCTTTGACTTGGGTTCCGCGAGGTGCATTAAGGGAATGCCTGTCGCCTGCGAGACAACGCGGCGTATATCTTCTTCGTCAACCTTAAGTTGTTCCTTGTTGTAGGCGTGTTCCCAGGCGATTCGCGCCGATTCAAGGCGCGACCTTAATGCCCTCACGCTGTCCCTTACAACGGCGGCGTGCTCGAAATCCTGGGCGCTTACAAGGACGTTTTTCTCGTCGGTCAGGCTGTTGATTTCCGCCTCTATGCCCGCTATTTCAGGCGGCTCGTCGGTGTATTCGAGTTTCCGCATGGCCCCGGCCTCATCGAGTATGTCGATTGCTTTATCGGGCATGAAACGCCCCGTAACGTAACGCTTGGCGAGTTTGACCGTAAGCTCGATGGCCTCATCGGTGTATGACACCTTGTGGTGGTCTTCGTATTTTTTCCGTATGCCCTGGAGTATTTGCAGTGTTTCCTCAACGCTGGTTTCCTCGACAAGAATGGACTGGAACCTGCGTTCAAGGGCCGGGTCTTTCTCAAAGTGTTTGCGGTATTCGGCGAGCGTGGTCGCCCCGATGCACTGTATGTCGCCCCGGGAAAGGCCCGGTTTCAGCATGTTGGACGCGTCGATGGTCCCTTCCGCCCCGCCGGCTCCGATTATTGAGTGTATCTCGTCGATGAAAAGAATGACGTTGCCGGCCTGTATGATTTCCTTGGTTATTTTCTTTATACGTTCTTCGAATTCGCCCCGGTATTTGGTTCCGGCGACTATTGAGCCCATGTCCAGGGAAAGTATGCGTTTGCCTGAAAGGGCTTCAGGGGCGTCTCTGGAGACCAGCAGCTGGGCGAGGCCCTCCACAATGGCTGTCTTGCCGACCCCCGGCTCCCCTACAAGGATGGGGTTGTTTTTCGCGCGCCTTGCGAGTATGCGCACTATGCGGTTCATCTCGGTTTCCCTGCCGATTACCGGATCCAGTTTGCCGGCTTTTGCCAGCGCGGTCAGATCGCGGGAGAAATTGTCGAGGGTGGGGGTAAGCACGGGGTAGGAAGCCGGCCTGACCTTTGCCCTGTCAGGGTGCTGGCCCTGGTATTTTGACTGGCGGTCCCTATGGATAAAGTAAGAGGGGCAGCCGTTCGCGGAAATATAATCCCCTTCGTTCCTGGACGCGTGGGGCGGGTTAAAGGTGGTCTGAATAACGACCCTCAGCAAGTCAACATCAATGGCTTTTTGGCTTAAATAAAGCTGGACGCTGGAGTCCTGTTCCTTCATGGCGGCGAAAAGCAGGTGTTCGGTGCCCAAGAAGTCGCTGCCCATGGCTTTGGCTTCCACGGCGGCAAGGTCTACCATGGCCTTTGTCCGCCTTGAGGGGGGGACGTCGCCGTGTATAAGTATGCCCGGTATACGGGGCAGGGTGCTTTCCAGGGTGCGCCTGAACTCGCCTACGTCTATTCTCATTGACAGCAGGGCCTTACAGGCTGTCCCGGCCCCGTCCTTTAGCATGGCTATGATTACGTGTTCGGGTAAAAGTTGGTCGGAATTAAAACGGCGAGCCTCTTCCTGGGCCTCCACGGACAAAATCCGCTGTACTCGCTGCGTTAGGTCGCCTTTGAACATCAAAAACCTCTATTATGAATTTAATAGATTCCAGACCGGTTTGCAAGGTTTCCCGCTCGAATTTAGCTTTTTCCCTTGTCGTAGGGCTTGCCCGCAGCTCTGGGCGAGTAGTCCTTGCCGCTGAACAGCACCAGGGTGACAAGCGTAATAAGGTAGGGCATGGCGTTGAAAAATTCCGATGGCAGGAATTGCAGGCCGCTGATATTGACAATGTTGACGGCCAGGGCCGAAGAAACGCCGAAAAGGAAGCTGGAGCCGAGTATGCCGAGGGGAACCCAGCGGCCGAATGACACGGCGGCGAGGGCGATAAAGCCTTTTCCGTTTATCGTGCTGACGGTGTACTGGATGTCCTGCGTTAGGACTATGCAGCCGCCGGCAAGCCCGGCGAGAATGCCGGAAATAAGCACGGCGATGTAGCGTATTTTGATCACGTTTACGCCGGCTGAGGCGAGAGCCTGAGGGTGCTCGCCGGCGGCGCGGAGGCGCAGTCCCCAGGGCCGCTTGTAAAGCATGTACCAGCTGAGCGCCAGAAGCGCCAGCGCGAGCCATATCGTGGGGTATATGCCGAAAACGCCTGACCTCATTCCCATGCGGTAGTTCTGACTGCGGTCCATCTGGAACAAAAGCTGGCAGATAAACACCGTTACGCCGTTCGCCAGGAGGTTTATACCGGTTCCTGAAATAACCTGATCCGCGCGGAGGGTGATCGAGGCGAACGCGTGTATAAGCGAGAAAAGCCCGCCCACCACCATTGAAAGAAACAGGGCCAAAGGTATTGAGAAACCTATTTTTGATTCAAGCAAGACATGGCATACGGCGGCGGTCATAGCGCCCATGGACATAAGGCCCTCAAGGGCGATGTTCACCACGCCGGCGCGCTCGCAGATCATCCCGCCTATCGCGGCGATGAGAATCGGGGAGACTATCATAAATGTTGAGGGGAGCATTTGTAAAATAACTTCAAAAAAAGCCATTAGTTTTTTCCCTCCTCAGCCTGCGCGCGTTTTGTTTTTTCTTTCATCTGCCATTCTATAAGCAGTTTGACGCCGGCCCTCAGGGAGATAAACACAACCACAAGCCCCATGATTATCGATGTGATCTCCTTGGGAATCTGGCGGCTCTGCATGAGAGGCTGGGCGGATTTTAGCATCCCGAACAGGAGCCCGGCGAGGGCGGTTCCCCAGGCGGTGCTGTTGCCGACAAGGGCCACGGCTATACCGTCAAAGCCGTAGTTTTCCATTCCAGCCAGAACCCTGCCGTAGTTAAAAACGCCCAGCGAGACAGAGGCTCCGGCGAGTCCCGCGAAAGCGCCCGCTATCGCCATGGCTATTGTGATATTGGCGTTTACCCCGATGCCGCCGTAGGATGCGGCGTCCCTGTTAAGGCCTGTCGCTCGCAGCGAATAGCCCAGGGTTGTTTTCTCGATAACAAGGAAGTAAAACACAACGGCGATTATCGCGAGCCACAGGCTGTAGTTCAGGCGCGAGCCGTTGGTCAGGCCGGCGAGCATGGGGCTGGCGATTAGGGCCGTGTCAGGATAGTTGGGCGTCCTGTAGGTGTTGGTTCCGGGAATGTTCAATGTGATGATCCTGTGGGCGTAAAGGGCGATGTAGTTCATCATGATGGTGGCGACTACCTCGGAAACCTTGAACCGCGCCTTGAAAAAACCGACAACGCCGCCCCACAAGGCCCCCGCGGCGATAGCGCCTAACACTGCCAATACCCAGTGCAGAACCGGAACCGGCGGAAAATAGCAGGCGATGAGCTGGGCCGCTGTCAGGCCGGCGATGTACTGGCCCTCCGCGCCGATGTTAAAAAGGCCGGTGCGGGCGGCGAAACCCATACTTAGGCCGCAGAGGATCAGCGGGATCGAGCTTACAAGCCATTCGCCTATATAGCGGGGGTTCCAGCCCCAGAGCCCGTCGCGGTTTTCGGAAAAGCCGCTTATTACCTGCAGTATCGCCTTGTACATTCCGCCGGGATTTTTCTGTATGATAACGAGGAGCAGGGTAGCGACAAGAAAGCCCAGGACAACAACAGCCACGGATACAAGCGAATCCCTGGCGGTAAAAGCTTCAAGCAAGCGACTGGTTATTCTGTCAAATGGAGAAACCTGTTCCCTGTTCCCTGTTCCCTGTTCCCTTTTCTTAAGCATGCACGCCGCCCATTAATGCTCCTATTTTCCTCTCGTCCGCTTCCGCGGCGGGAAGGACGCCCACTACTTGCCCCTTGGAAATGGCGGCTATACGGTCGCAAAGGCCCAGTATCTCGTCCAGTTCAAAAGACACCAGCAGAACCGCGCGGCCCTTGTCCCTCTCCTGTATTATGCGGCTGTGAATGTACTCAATGGCGCCTACGTCCAGTCCGCGCGTGGGTTGTGACACAATCAGCAGTTCCGGCGAAAGATAAATTTCGCGGGCGATTATAACCTTCTGCTGGTTGCCGCCCGACATTGATTTCGCTAGGGTCTCAGGTCCTTTTCCGGCGCGTATGTCAAAATCTGTGATCATGGTCTCGGCGTGTTTGGATATCGCGTTGAATTTCAAAAAGCCGAGTCTGCTGGCGTACTGGGACTTGCGGTAACTTTTAAGGATCAAATTTTCATCGACGCGGAAATCCAGAACCAGGCCGTGTTTGTGCCTGTCCTCGGGAACCAATCCCAGGCCGCTTTCGTTGCGCCTGCGTATGCTGTCTTTGGAAACGTCGCGGCTTTTAAGCAGCACCCTGCCTGAGCGTACGGGCATAAGGCCGGAAATGGCCTCGACCAGTTCCGACTGGCCGTTGCCGTCAACGCCGGCAATGCCGACTACTTCGCCGGCCCTCACGTCCAGGGACAGGCCCCTTACCGCGGGCGTTCCCTTTGACCCGATAACCGTAAGGTCTTCGATTTTCAAAACAATATCGCCGGGCTTTGCCGGCTTTTTCTCGATCCTGAACGTAACGGCCCTGCCCACCATTTTTTCGGCGAGCTCCGCTTCGCTCACCTTCGCTACGTCCACGGTATCAATGGATTTTCCCCGCCTGAGTATGGTGCAGCGGTCGGCGGCGGCTTTTATCTCCCTCAATTTGTGGGTGATAAAAAGGACTGTTTTTCCCTCGGCTTTAAGCCGCCGCAAAATGGCGAGCAGTTCGTCAATTTCCTGAGGCGTAAGAACCGCGGTGGGTTCGTCAAAGATAAGAATATCCGCGTCGCGGTAAAGTATCTTTAAAATTTCTACACGCTGCTGCATTCCCACTGTGATGTTTTCAATTTTTACGCAGGGGTCAACGGCGAGGCCGTAGGTCTCTGACAATTGCGCGACGCGTTTTTCCGCGCTTCGCAGGTCAAGGTTCCCAAGCCTGTCATGCGGCTCCATGCCAAGGACGATATTTTCTGTAACTGTAAAATTATGCACAAGTTTGAAATGCTGGTGCACCATGCCTATACGCAGGGAAGTCGCGTCGTTTGGGTTTCGGATTTTGACTTCTTCCCCGCGTATCTTTATAATGCCCGAACTCGGCTCGTAGAGGCCGAAGAGCATTGACATTAAAGTTGACTTGCCCGCGCCGTTTTCCCCAAGCAGGGCGTGTATTTCCCCGCTTTCTACCCGGAGGTTAACATTGTCATTCGCGATAACCCCCGGGAAGACTTTGCTGATACTCAGCATTTCTATGGCAAGCATAGAAACTCCTGTTAGTCGTCTACAGCTTTTAAATTCTTTGGGAAGCCCGGGAGTTTTTTCGCTTCCGCGTTGGAAGCGGCGATTTTAATTTCGCCTTTAATGATCTTCTGCTTGAGGGTTTGAAGCTCTGTTTTTATCGCGCCGCTGAGAGCCGGGTTCGCCGTTGAATAGCCGACGCCGTCTTTCGCGAGGTCAAATGTAATTATCTCGCCCTTGAAGGTTTTATTCTTGATCTCGTTCAGCCCGTAAACAAGGCTGGTCTCGACAAGTTTTAACATTGATGTCAGCACCGCGGAATCTGTCGCTGTGTACAGGCCTTCGTCATGCTGGTCGGAGTCAACGCCGATGGCCCAGACATCCCTGCCCGCGGCCCTGTATTCCTTGGCCTGCGCGATGGTCCCGTTGCCGCTTCCGCCCGCCGCCGAGTAAATCACGTACACGCCGGAATCGTACCAGTTCTTGGCCTGGGTTTTCGCGAGGGCGGGCTCGCCCCAGCTGTTAACATAGTAGTCAACAATCTGGGCATCGGGCAGCACGGACAATACGCCCTGCACATAGCCTACTTCAAACTTTGTTATAACCGCGCCGGGAACCCCGCCGATAAAACCGAAACGAGGATTTGCGATTTTGTCTTCTTTCGCTTTCAGCGCAGCCGCCGCCCCGACAAGGTAGGAGCCTTCATGCTCGGCGTAAACCGCCTGCATTATATTCGCCCCCTGGAGCCAGTCAACGTCAACTATCATATATTTTTGATTGGGATTGTCCTTCGCCACTTCCGCGAGAGCGTCCGCCCATGTAAAACCTGTTGCAACGATAAGGTCGTAGCCTTCGTCTGTAGTCTGCCTGAGGTTCGGTATATACATATCCTGCGTCTGCGCGGTAACAACGTTATACAGGCTGCCCCGTTTCGTCGTGTTATTCCAGGTGTCGCCGTAGAATTGCAGAATGCCGCGCCATGCCGCCGCGTTGAATGACTTGTCATCAATGCCTGTGGCGTCTGTCAGCAGCCGCACAGTAACTTCGCCGCTCGCCTGTTTCGCTCCGCCTGTTTTCTTGCTGCATCCTGAAAAAACAAGAGCCGAAACAAGCGCCAGCGCGATAAGACCAATAAACACACTTTTTTTCATTTGAAACCTCCATTAAATAAGCATAATTAACAGCATAAACTGATTAATGATGGTGGTCAAGTAATGGTAAGAAGGTATTCGGCTTGATTGATTTTAGCCTTTTATATATACTGCGAGACAGTTTGGGGCGCGTAGCTCAGCTGGTTAGAGCGCCACGTTTACACCGTGGATGTCAGGAGTTCGAATCTCTTCGCGCCCAAAATAGTTGGATTTACCTTTTACTTATGCCCGGAAGGGGTCTGGCGCGGGCTTCGCGGGAGAATTCGCCGATGTGGCGGGAGCCTGTTTGATATTCGGCGGTAATGTCAGTGCCTTTATAGCTGTATGCGGCTACGCGGAAATAATAAAGAGTGCCGTTTTTCAAGCCCTCAATTGTAACGGTGTTGCGTTTGCCCACGTCAATGGGTGATATACCAAGAGCGGCGTCTTCGCCGAAATAGTCATCGGCTATGGAGCCGTAATAGACAAGGTAGCCGCGGGTGTTGGAATCCGGGCTGTTTTTCCATTGAAGCTGAACAGCGCCGTCTATCGCGATAGCGGTAAGCTGGGCCGGCGGCAGGGGCGGTTCGTCAGGATAATAAGTTACGCGCAGTTCTTCAAGATACGGGCTTGTTTCGCCGTCAGCCGAAGGATAAAAATCAACCGCGATCTGTATGTAGCGCCCAATGACCGTTCCCTCAATATCAACGCCCGGCGTTACAGAATGCCATGCCATGTCCCATCTGTATGGGTTATTGGAGCCGCGTATAAAGATCTGCATTTCAGAATTATCCGGGAAAAGGAATCTGCCGTTCCGTTTGTACTCACTTACCGTTCTGGCGTTTTTTATCGACATCCTTCCGCCTGAGGCGTCAACCTTAAGCACGCCGTTGCTGCCATCGCCAAGATCAATGGCGGCCGTTTCAAGCCTTCCGCCGTGCAATGGGTATTTTTGCATAGCCGATATGGGGGCGATACAGCCATGAATAATGAACTCGTCCATCAGCCCGGAAAACCCGCCGCCCAAAACAAACATCCCGTCTTCCCCGGCTATGGGGGTGTACACTTCGCCGCCCTCGCGCCTGTTGGGTGTCGCGTAATCGATCGCCTCGACTTTGCCGTTAACGGCGTATTCGAGCATGCCGGTGATTGCGTCAAAGCGGATAAGGTGATGGCTCCAGGTCTTGGGAACAACAGCCGTTTTGCCGGTAATTGTTAAATCAAGGCTTTTTTTGGCGTCAGGGGAAAGAAAGAAGCCGTTGAAAGACCATTGCAGGCGGTTTTTTGAGGCGAGGCAAAGTATCCGCTGGAATGTGGAAGCCGTTGAGGGCCTCTGGCTTTTATCTGTCGATTGTCCGGGAATGGAGGATATCCAAAGGAGTATCTGTTCGCCGTTTTCCAGGTTTTGTGGGTACAGCCAGAACTCAAGGGTAAAATCCCGGATGTGGTTATTCTCTCCGAACAACGCTGACCTGTCATGCGCCTGAACTGTCAGGGGGCCGTAGGTTGTTTCTTTGGAATTTCTGCTGGCGGCTGTCGTGTTATTATTGGAGCCGGTAAACAACACCGCCCCTGTTCCTGTGCGCGCGTAACGGCTGTCAACCGCCGAGAGCGAGGGCAGGGAATAAACCTTGTACCTGCCGTTGGTATCCCTGAAATTTTCCGGACGCCCCTCATCAAAAGAGAGCAGCATATCCAAAGGAGATTCTTCAGCCGATTTTAAAACTTCCCTGGTGTGGCTGTGCGGGTTTTGGGCCGTGTCCGATGTGGAGATGACAAGCACGGGGTTTGAGCGCACAAGGTTCGCCTCGGCGATTCCCATCCTGTAATTCGCTATCTTCCAGAGAGCGTCTCCGTTCAGGCTGAGGGTTTTTTCCCCAATGCAGAAAAGGCTGACTGAACCCTGAAAAAAGAGATACAATATAAAAAAGAGGTATACTTTGCTTTTCATAAACTTGCTATATTAATTATCATCGGCAAAAAAAGGCGTAAAATGAAGAAGCAGGAAGAGCCTGAAAACCCAAATTTAGAGACCCTTAAGGCCGCCGCCCATGACGCCCCCCGTCTGCCCGGCGTTTACCTCTGGAAGGACGGGGAAGGGCAGATCATCTATATTGGCAAGGCAAAGTCCCTTCGAGACCGGCTTGGCTCGTATTTTTCCACAAAAGACCTGAAAACAAGCGCCCTTTTGCGCCGCGCCCGCGAAATTGAGACCATTATCGTCGCGAACGAGTACGAAGCCCTGCTTCTGGAAAACACCCTTATCAAACAACATACGCCGAAATACAATATAAACCTTAAAGACGGCAAAAGCTACCCCGTAATAAGGATAACTGCCGACGAATTCCCGCGGATTTTCCGTACCCGCCGTATTATTGAAGACAAAAGCCTTTATTTCGGGCCTTTCGCCGACCTTCATAAGGTTGACGCAATGCTGGACATAATCGACAAACTGTTTCCCCTGCGTAAATGCCGGACATTTAAGCCGAGGAAAGCGCCCTGCATGTACTACCATATACAGCGCTGCAAGGCACCTTGCTGCGGGAAAATTGACGCCGCCGAGTACCGCCGCCATGTCGAGCCTGTGCAGAGGTTTTTGTCCGGCGAGACAGAGCCATTGATAATGGATTTTACCGAACGAATGCACGAGGCGGCTAAAGCCCTGCGCTTTGAGCTGGCGGCCCAGCTAAGGAACGCGATTCAGGCGATTGAGGCGCTCGCCGGGGAAAATAATTCCGTGGTCGATTTAGACCCGGAGGGCAGGGATTATATCGCCTGGGCTTCCGAAGGCGTGCTGGCGACCTTTACGGTTTTCTCGATGCGGGGCGGAAAAATGACAGGCAGGGAACTTTACCGGGCCTGTTCTGCGGCTGACGAAAAAGACAACCTCGAAGTGTTTATAACTTCTTACTATAACGGCGGACGCCCGCCGCCGCCCAAGATTTACCTGCAAAAGAATTTCGCCGAAAGCCTTCTGCCGGACTGGTTCAGGTCCAATTTTAACTTTGAGCCAGAGCTTTTGTCCCCGGCGGAAAAACGCCATGAGGCTGTTATAGCGATGGCCGGGCAGAACGCCATGGAAGATCTCCGCAAGCGGCTGAGGGAGCGTGGCGCGGGCCCGGCTCTGGACGAACTGGCCCGGGTTCTTGGCCTGGGTGAAAGGCCTGAGCGCATCGAAGGCTTTGACATCGCGCAGCTTGACGGCAAACACCCTGTCGCCTCTCTTGTCTCTTTCAAAAACGGCGCGCCGGACAAAAAGAACTACCGCTATTTCAAGCTGCGCAGCGTTATCGGCGTGGTCGATGACTTCGCCGCCATGCGCGAGGCGGTGCAGCGGCGCTATTCCCGGCTTGTTCGCGAGGGCCTTGATTTGCCGGACCTGGTTTTAATTGACGGCGGCATAGGCCAGGTGAACGCCGCCAAAGGCGTAATGGATGGGCTTGGCGTAGACATTCCCGTCGTGGGCCTGGCGAAGCGGGAGGAGGAACTCTGGCTGCCGGGCGCGAAAGAGGCGCTTGTTTTGTCACGGCGTTCCGAGGCCTTAAAGGTTCTGCAGTTTGTCCGCGACGAGA
>Ga0268262_10003262_pt1 | contig 17743 bp, 16 predicted proteins | sample TergutNc150P3_FD_190354 | JGI IMG/M metagenome (GOLD analysis project Ga0268262, IMG submission 190354) | Nasutitermes corniger P3 segment gut microbial community from laboratory colony in Florida, USA - Nc150 P3 (SPAdes) (version 2) | ecosystem: Host-associated > Arthropoda: Insects >...
ACCATCGCAAATATCTTTTACCGTAATATCGGTTCTAAGTTCTGTTTTCATTTTTTTCCTCTTTTGTGTCTGATAAATATTCTTTTATATATCATAGTAGCAATGCCATCAATATAAGCACCTGCTGTTGGATTGCCTTCTTTATATGCGCCCTTGCCACCAGCCTTATAATAATCGTCAACAAATTTTTGTGTTAAACCTTGTGTTGTCTTATATTTTTCAGCAATTATACCATTATCACTTGTTCCCAATATCTCAAATTGTTCAGGAGAGTATTTATCTAAAACTGAAATTGGTACACCCATAATACCATTGTAATCAGAAGGAATTGCATCAACATAGGGTACTTCAATAGCATCATAATTTTCATATTTTATGTAATCTTTACCTTTTATTTCTTTATGTCTAGTAAATTTTTTATTATCTGCCATAGACATTAGCGACAATGGCTCATGCCTTCTACCATGATCTATATTTGTAAACCACCTTACTCCTTGTACTCTTGTTATGAAAACTTTTTTACCTGCTTCATTAACTATTACTTCACGAATTTGCTCCATATTTGCAATATCTTCAGGAATTTCATAAAACATAGCACCTCCATTAACTTTATAATTATTTCCCAGCCATAACTTATTATCTTTAATCAAAGGAAATACTTCTTTGTAGGTAATAGCGTTTAAGTTTCCAATGATGAGAAACTTTTTATCAGCGTTTACAATCCATGCAAGGAATTCACGGAATAATGAAAATGGCGGATTCGTAACTATTATATCCGCTTCGTTACGAAGATTGATTACTTCCTGAGACCTAAAATCACCATCGCCTTCAAGGTAATCCCATTTCAAATCAGTAACATTAACTTTATTTCTTCCATTTGTTAAAATAAATATTTTTCCATTTGTTCTGGTTTTCTTTTTGTCAAATTGTGGCGCTTCTGTTTCAAAAAGCGTTGGCTGGTAACCATACTTGTATTTTTTGCTTTCTACCGCATAACTGGTGCTAATTAGTTTTTTAATACCGAATGTCTTAAAATTTTGTGCAAAGTATTTAGTAAAGTTACTCCATTCAGGATCATCACATGGAAGCAAGACCGTTTTATCTCTGAATACATTGGGATTATATTCAAGGTATGCATTGACTTCTTTTTCTATATCTTGGTACTGCGTATAAAATTCATCATTTTTAGCATTTTTAGCGTTTGATAAATTTGTTGCCATTACTTATTTTCCAATATCAAAAGTAACATTTACTCTATTTTCCAACACAATTTTACGTCCATTAGGTAAATAAGAATCGGATTCTAAATTAATATCATCTGTAATTATTTCTGAGTTACCCCTTGAATATTCACCGACAGCATTTTTATAGGACAATTCACGAACAATATCAAGATATTTTTTCTTATTTCTTAAACCATATTTTATATCACAATTATATAAATATTTCAAGGATGTTATTAGTCCTAAAATTCTTTTTGCCTTTTCTTCATTTTCTTTTGTAGCGTCCATTTCTATATTTACTTTCTGTAGGACTTCATAACCTAAAAACTTACGAACGTCATTTTTCCATTAATATTTTGGACTAAAGTCTAAATCTACAATCTGTACTAATTTATTTTCTATATTGTATTTATTGAGTAAATCAAAAAGATACTTCATATCCTCATTAACACCGACAAAAGATGTTTTCATACTATCTGTACAGCAATTTATTGAAATTGTAATACTGATATAATTTGGAACAACAAATAGCCTTCCATAACCTGTAACAGAAATAACATTCTCCTTTTTATTAGCCATAATATATCTCCATTGTTTATATTTTATTCCATTATTTTTCTTCTGTCAAATATTTATATAGCAAACAATTCATCATAAAATTAATAAAACTTCACTGCTCGTCCCGCCCAAAAAAGTCGGTTCAAGGGTTGCTAAATTTCCATAGCGTACCAGCCTTAAACCTTTTAGATTAAAATATACAGGATGGATAGCACTTAGTTTACTAGTAACGAGCTTTCCTCTGTGTCCTCTGTGAGCTTTGTGAGAAATATTTATAATTAATTTAACACGCATTGCGACCAAGGGATTTCTCCCATGTGCGCTCGGTCTGTAAGCACAGGAAATCATGCATAGGCATTATATCCTCAAGCCTGTCGTAAGCTTCCAACGCGGCCGTTTCCGTCCGCAAAAGGGTGTATATATTCAAACCACAGATGTAAGTACACGGCGGTTTTTAGAATCTCACTCCCGCTATACGCTTGTACTGCATAAAGTAAAGCCGCTATATCCTCGGATACATTTTCCGGTAGAGAGCCTACTTCATTCGTGACCTTTGCTCATCCTTCTTTTCATTTAACCACATGGTTCTGCGTTGCTGTACCGGGCATATTTCTTAATATCGGCAGACTGCCTCCCCATTGCCAAACTTTGGTGAAATCCCACCCGCCAGTTTTCCAATTACTCGCTGTAGTCCACCAGTTTTGGCTGCCCCAATTTGCCGATGTAATGCTTGCACCGTCAAGATCATTTAGGCCAATGTTTGTCCATGTAGTACCACTACCATTCTTCTTCATATCGTTTCGTCCGTAGTTGTTTGCAAATGTGGGTGTGGTTGATAAATTCCCCAAAACACGCCCAATGTCAGTACCACTAGCACTGGAGACATCCGGATTCAGCGCTACGCAGTTTATAACCGAAGCTGCTATTGATGATGAATCGTTATTACTGAGAACTCCCACTACCCCGCCAACAACGTAGCCGGAAACATTGCCAGTGGCGTAGCAATCTTGGACTGTACCATTGTTATCCCCCACCACTCCGCCAATATAAACATCACCAGAGACAGTACTTGTGGCGTAGCAGTTTTGTACTGTACCATTGTTACCCCCCACCACTCCGCCTATCTCCCAGTAGCCGGAAACAGTACCTGTGGCATAGCAGTTTTGTACTATACCAAAGTTCCATCCCACTACTCCGCCTACCAAGCTGCCATCGCTGCCACCTGAAACATTGCAAGTGGCGTAGCAGTTTTGGACTGTACCATTGTTCTCACCCACCACTCCGCCGACACCAAAATTGTTGGTATAAACAGTACCTGTGGCGTAGCAGTCTTGAACTGTACCAGTCAACTCCCCCACCACTCCGCCTACACGCTGGTTACCGATGATTGAACAGTTCACCAGCCCAACATTTTTCACCACCGCAGGATCCCCAATATAACCGAACAAGCCCTGATTATCTTCAGTTGGAGCGTTAATGGTAAGGTTGCTTATCGTCTTACCGTTTCCGTCATAACTGCCAGTGAAGCGTGTAGCCTCCGAACCAATCGGCGTCCAGTTTGAGCCTCCAAGCGATACTGCTGGTAAACTGATGTCCGCCGTTTGTTTGTAATGCGCGCTTAAACCCCAGCCATCGGTTCCGGTGCCGACCTTTTGCAGGCCAGCTACGTCGTTCACTAAAAATGGATCGGCAACTGTGCCTGTGCCGGGCCCAGGTTCGGGCTTAGCGCCTACCTCTATGGCGACAGGGACAGTGCTTATTGTAGTTGACCTGCCTGTATTGGTGTTTGTAACAACCACATAATTCCAAACAGTTCCCGGAGTTGCCGTGGACGGCGTATAGCTGGCTGAAGTCGCCCCGCTGATGATTGTAGCACCTATAACGCTGTTGGTTGTATTGCTGTACCATTGATACGAAATCAAGCCGCCGTCGTTTACGGAAGCTGTAACGGATAAAGCCGCAGCTGTAGCTCCATTGGCGTATGTAGCGCCCTGGGGTTTGGCGCTTATTACCGGCGGAGTCGCATTTTTAACGTCATATGCATAGGCTTTAATCTGGTTTTTCCCTGAGCCTATTGCCACAGGGTTGTCATAAGCGATGCCTCGGGCGTAAGAGCTGCCGTCTGAAATAAGCGAAACGGCCATTGTAACTATGTAGTTTCCAACGTCTATTTTGCCCTGGATTGTCCCGCTTCCATCCGATGTATAAGTTTGCTCCGCGCCGCTGGCGGTATTTTTGAATTTCGCAACAAAACTAAGGTCGCTGGTATTGGACGGAGGGTAAGCTGCCCGCATATTTTCACTGGCGCTCAGGCTGATGGTAAAATAGCCCTTTCCTGTTTCTTCTGTGGAAGGTTCGGAACAAGCAGCTAATGCAAATAACAAATAGCAAATAATAAAGAGCAAAGTTAATGGTCTTATTTTTTTCATTTCACTTTGCCCATTCCTCTTTTTCATGGGTTGCTCCCTTTCAGCATTTTAATAAAAAAACCTACGCTATTTCTAGCGTAGGTTTATTAAGTAACAGTATGGAAAAGCGGTGTCCTTTTGAACCGTAGGCAATCACAGGCTACTGCCACCCAGGTCTTTCATAAAAACTCCTGTTGAAATAATCGCTAAAGGTGTCCGTCTACATTTCGCTATTGTTTGGTGAATGTAATCCCGTTATTAGCGTAAAAAACAAGAGTATTGCCGTTAATCGATCCTATGCCTGTTCCCTCCTTATCGATAGCCAAAACAACGTCATTGCCATATACCGTGTAGGTTCCATTACCTGAATCACTTTTTAATTCATTCGTATCTGATCTCACCATTTTATAATCCATCGTAAAGGCGGAATCGGTGGTAAACTTTAAGGTATATGTGAATTTACCGCGAACCTCATAAGTTTCTCCTCCTGCTATTTCACCATTGTCGTCCTCAGAACTAGCCCCTCCTCCTCCTGCTTCTATGATATCTTCAAACTCCGCTTTCCAGGTGGTTCCTGTGAGGCTTACATTGGAGGCGCTGGATTGTCTGGTGAATGTTAAGTCTTTGCCCTCATCAGTAAGAGCGTAAACAACAATTGTATTGCCGTTAATTACTCCTGATAACCCATCAGATGGCATGGTCCTACCATATAACACAACTGTATTGCCGCTTACCGTGTAGGTTCCATACTCTGAATACCTACGTTCTTTACGTGATTCTGTTATTTCTACTCTTTCACCTATCACCCAGGTGGAAGCGGAGGTAAATATTAAGGTGGCTGTGAGCTTAACATTATACTCAATGCCGTCAACCTTCGATTTGTCTTCAGCCTCCGCTTTCCAGGTGCTTCCTGCGAGGCTATTGCTGCCGCTTGTAATAGTAATGTCAAAGTCCTGGGTATAAGGCGTGCCTATGGCCTTGCCGTGGAGGATGGTTGCCGTTACCGTAACAGTGCCGATTGACGTAGTTGTTAAGGCGCTCCCGCTGATTGCCGCGCCTGTGCTTCCCGCGCTCTTTACCGACCATGCGATTGTCTTGTTGGTCGCGGTAGCGGGCTCAACGGTTCCTGTAAGGGTAAGGGTTCCCACCGCTCCGCTTGTCGGCACGTCTTTGATATTGGTTACAGCCACGAAGCCGATGACAGGCGTAATCGTACCCGGACCCTCTATCGTAACACCACCCTCGACGGTAATGGTTCCGGCGATGTTGGTCATCAAGTTGCCACTGATTGTAACTTCAAAGGATACCGTTACGTTAATAGAAGCCGTAAGGGTGAACTTGTTACCGGAAAAGTCTTTCACCGTTCCGCTGGATGTTTGGGTTACACCCGCCGTTGTTGTGATGCCCAGTGTGTAGGAATCGCCGGCTGCCGGGGCAAGCTGAACCGCGGCCTTGCCGGGTCTGGTGATTGTCAGTACGTACTTCGTGCCGTCTGCGCCGTAGCTTGTGTACACTATCGGCGTATAAGTAGTCGGGTCATCTTTAGTGATCGCTCCCAGGAGATCGTCGCAGGCAGTGAAAGAGAGAAGGAATGCCGCCAGCATAGCGATTGTTCCTAATGCCTTGAATAGTTTCTTCATATTAATTACTCCTTTGCGATATAAGTATTAGAAATGGCGACGCTCAGTGTCAGCCACCAAAAACATTCATGATAATTCGTTAAGAATTAATCATAATACTAAACGATAATAGAAGAATATGCAAGGCGTTTCCATACTGTTTTATTGGATGGATAAAAATACTGAAAACGGGGAAGCGCTTAAGGTACTTTTAAGTCAAAATGTAAAGCGGTTAAGAGAGGCTGCCGGGTATTCACAAGAAACGCTTGCCGAAAAAGCCGGAATTTCACTGCCTTTTTTGGGGGCAATAGAACGCGGTGAAAAATGGCCGCGCCCTTCTACTTTGGCGGGAATTGCGCTTGGGCTGGATGTTAATGCGTATATCCTGTTAAAACCTGAAAATAATGCTTCCCACGGCATAACGGAAATCACCGCTAAACTGGTACATGACATAAATACTGCGGTAAATCATTCATTAAAAGCAATTAGCGATATTTAGGTGCCTTACACCCGAAATTCAATAGCGTACCAGCCTAATACCTACCCATGAATGAGAAATATTTTAAGTTAATTTAACACGCCTTACGACCAAGGGATTTCTCCCATGTTCGCTCCGCTTGTTGGCGCAGGAAATCATACATGGGCGTTATATCCTCAGCCTTGTCGTAAGCTTCCAACGCGGCATAATACCTCGCTTTGTCCTCGTCATGGATAATGAGCGGCGGATGATCACGGCTCATCAGAAAGTAATTCATTAGCGTCCGTCCAACGCGGCCGTTTCCGTCCGCGAAAGGGTGTATATATTCAAAGCGTAGATGGAAGTACGCGGCGGTTTTTAGAATCTCACTCCCGCTATACGCTTGTACCTCGTCAAGCAAAGCCGATATATCGTCGGGTACATTTTCCGGTGGCGAACCTACCTCGTTTCGACCCGTTACATAGTCGTGCTTCTTAAAAACGCCGGGACGTTCCCCCCGCTCGACAAAGCGCCGCTCGTCATAGGTACCGGCAGTTAGAATCCCATGGGTTTCCAGAACAAGCGAAACAGTAAGCGGTTCCCGTGCGGCGATTTTGTGTTTTAGAAACTCATAACAGGTCTTTTGGTTCTTCTGTTCAAACAGGGCACGCGGGTCGCCTGTAAAGTTTATAGCGCGACCATTCTCGAAAATTTCCCTCGTGTCGTGGTAGGTAACCGCATCGTTCTCAATTTTACCGGAGTTATAGGCAAAAAGAACTTTAAAATTGTGCAGGCGCTCGTCAATATCTGATACAGTCTCGATCTGCCAGAGCCGCCACATATTTACGATTTCATCGTATTGAGTCATGGCGTATTACAATTAGCGTCGTTTGCGGGAAACAAAAAGGGGATTAAAGTATTTTTCTACATCAATTTTTTTCACCACTATCTTGATCACAAGCCTATAGATAAAAAATGAAGCGGCAATAGATGCCACGAAAATCACCGGCAGTAACCAGCCGTAAGCGTTTTCACTGATACGACCATAGAGAAGGTTGCTGCAAATAATAAAAAGAACCAGAAAAGAAATTATTGTAACGAGGACATTAAAAACGGTTCCCCCGATAATAAAAAGGACGGTGTTTAATTTTTTATTCATTAAGGTTTTCCTTAAGGGTCTCCTTTTCCGGTTTTATCATAGTGGCCAATAACAGCAAACAGCATATTACCACGCTGGAATCGGCCATGTTGAACGTTGGCCACCTTTCCATGCCGAATAAACCGTAGAGTTTTACGCTGATGAAATCCACTACTCCTTCTTTTCTGAAGATTCGGTCAATGATATTGCCCAAGCCCCCGCCAATTATTCCCGCTATAGCCCAACGCTGCAGCTTGCTGAATTCATCGGATTTAATATAATACCAAACGAGAAAAGCCAGTACAAAGATAGGGACAATCACAAAGAGAAACTGCTTGAAAAGCCCTTCAGGAATATTCTCACCAAGGCTGAAGGCAACGGCCTTGTTCCTGACATGGTAAATAAGCAGAAAGCCGTTGTTAAATACATCTTTTATAACGCCATAACTGGGCCATTTAATCGAAATAAAAGCTTTGGATACCTGATCTACAATAATGATTAGGGCGGTAAATATAAAAGGTTTTAAATACTTTTTGCCTTTTTCAGTATTAACTGTTGCTTTATCCATTATTTCATCCATAGTAATACTCCATTATAAACCGGTTGGCACATCTAAAAAAACCGTATCGATTTCGAGCTTTTTAGCACATTCATCCATCATCCGCCTTACTCCCCAAACCTCCGTGGAATAATGCCCTCCCGCGATAATGTTCATTCGGCCTTCCAGCGCATGGTGGTAGACCGTATGGGAGCTCTCCCCGGTAACATAAAGGTCGACTTTTTCTTCCAGGGCCTGGAAAGCTTCCTGGGCAGCGCCGCCTGATATTACGGCGCAGCTTTGGCTTTCGCTTTTGCCAAACGGAAAGACGCCTAAAGGAGGGCGGTTCATAAAGCTGATTTTTTTTACCGCTTCATCCAGGGTCAGGGCTTTTTTTAAGTTTCCCTTGTAGCCGACCTTACGCCCGTGGTAAAGGCCAAAAGGCTCAGGGTTTTCTATGCCTAAAAGTTCAGCCAGAACCGCATTATTGCCCAAAACGGGGTGCTGATCCAGAGGCAGATGAACCGCGTAAAGGGCAAGGCTATTGTCCAGGAGGAATTTAATCCGTTCCCGTCGGCTCCCGTCTATCCTCTCGGCAGGGCCCCAAAAAAGCCCATGGTGGACAAAAAGCATTCCCGCTCCTGCGCTGGCAGCCTGCTTAAAAACTTCCAGGGCAGCGTCGACCGCAAAGGCAATTTTTTTTATTTCGGATCCATCGTTGTCCACCTGCAGGCCGTTAAGCGAATTATCTGTTTCCTTAAACCCGTCTATATCCAAAATACCGCGAAAAAATTCATCCAGTTTGCTACTTGTAAGTGCCATAAAATCCCCCTGTGCCCTAAATAAAGTGGCGGAGTTCCTTGTCTTCCTGAAAGCCGCTTATGCGGGCGATGGCAAAAGAAGCGACCGAGCTTATCATAACATCCAGAAAGGTTCCCACTGCGATAAGGTAAAAAGCCAGGGGTTTAAGGATGAGGTAGCCCGCCTCAAAGCCGCGGCCATAGCCCAGGCAAAGCACCGCAAGGGCAATATAAGAGCCGCTGCCGGGGTGGCCCGCCAAAAGGAAAGAAATGAGCAGCGCCTTGCTGGCTATGATAAAAATGTCCCGCATAGTTATTCCCAGGCTTGAATAGGAATTAATGATCACGATAAACGCCACCGCAGCGACCATGGCGCTTCCTGCCCGGCCAAAAACCGCGAAGAGAGACACCGTTACGGCGTTTGAGCGGCGGCGCGTCCCGAGGTTATCCTTAACGTGCCGGAAAATCACCGGTAGGGTAAAATAGATGTCCCCGGAAAAAAACCCGGCAAACGCCTGGCTAAGGGAGCCGTAAAGGATCACCCAGGGATTGGCCTTTGGCTTAAGCAGATATAAAAACAGCGGAAGAATTCCAAAACCCAAAACCCCGCAGGAGATTCCAAGCAGAATAACAAGATCCTTAAAAATGTCCGCTTTTAGAACGCTCTGGAAGCGAATTGCCCAGTAAGCGCTCAGGATTATCATTACAATCCCCAGGATCTCCGAAAAAAAGGAAGCTATGTGGTAAAAAATCCTTGAAAGGGAATCCACCAATGAAATGACCGGTTTGGTATAGTTGCGGTCATAGGAAAGCCCCATGCCAAGAAAAAAGGCAAAAACCAATACCGGTAAGAGGCTTATCCTTTCGCCAAACACCGCTGAAAACATATTGGAGGGAAATAATTGCAAGATGCTCTCGGAGGTATTAAGCGAAATCGCTTCCGCCTGTTCCTCGATAAGAATGGGGATACGGGAAGGGGGGAAAAACAAAGTTATCAAAATACCGGCGCCGATAACAAAAGCGGAACTAAAAACAATAACAATAAAAGTTTTCAGCACAAGGCCCCAAAATTGGCCGTCCTGCCTTAGTTCATAAACAGCAATGGTTAAGGAAAAAACAAGCATCGGCGCCAGGCAATAGCGGCCTATGCGGATCGCCAATTCGCCAAGCCAGGCAATATCTACGCCCATGATGTGTCTATCAGCGGGCAAATAAAGCCCGATAATTACGCCCAAACATGAGCCAATCAGAAGCTTAAGCCAGACCTTCATACTTCAGCATAACTTAAGGCAGGATTGTTTTCAAGGCAGAGCGACATCTACAGGCAGCCGGTTAGAAGACCTTCCAGAGCGCCAAGATACGGATCGATAACGGCGACCGGCTCCTCTTCTTTTTCCAGCAAGGCAAGCCTTTCGGGCAGCGAAACTTTTTGCCCCGTAGCCGCTTCTACTGTAGCCGCCTCTCTTGCCGGATGGCCTGTTGTAAGGACTATTATATGCTCATTTGAATTTTTATCCTGGTTGAAAAAATCCCTCGCCGCCGCCAAAGCCACAGCCCCGTGAGGATCCAGCAGCATCCCATATTTTTTCCAGGCAAATTCCATCGCCTTGAGCGTAGCTGTGTCGTTAATGGAAGCCGGGAATACTATGTTGCGCATAACGGCGGGGGCTTCATCGTAAAAAGAGCTGAAACGGGCAAAATTGGAAGGAACGCTGACATCAAGGGCCGGCGAATTGGTCGCGACCACCGGGCGGGGTTTAAATTCCCTGCCCCGGATAAAATCGCCAAACGGGTTGTTGGCGTTCATGGCAGCAATAAAGCCGTTAACCGGAAGGCCGAATTTCCAGGCGTAAAGCCCGGAAATAAGGTTGCCGAAATTTCCAGATGGAATGCTGAAGAAAAGACCTCCGGGAAGCCGTTTTTTTATCTTCACAAACGCGTAGAGGTAGTAAAAAGCCTGGGGCAAAAGCCTGCCGGGGTTTATGGCGTTGGCGCTGGTTATACAATGCCTTTCCGCAAAAGGCCTGTCATTGATGGTTTCTTTAACAAGGCGCTGGCAATCGTCAAGGCTCCCGCGTATCTGTATCGGGATTATATTTCCCCCGTTATGGATAAAAAAGGCTGGGTCAATTCCCCTTATGGGCTGCCCGGACGGGAAGAGCATTACCGTAGTAAGCCCCCTGCGCCCGTAAAACGCCCTGCCCAGACAAGCGCCGCTGTCTCCCCGTACCGCCGAAAGTATGATAGCGCCTGGGTAATTTTTTAACAGCTCCTCCAGAACCGCCGCGTGAAAAGAAGCGCCGAAATCCTTAAAAGTTCCGGTGGGGCCGTTATACAGGTTGAGAATTGAAAAGTTTTCATCCAGTTGGGTTAGCTCAGGCTCAAAATCAAAAGAGCTCTCCGCTACCCTTGCTGCAGAAAACGGGTTTAGCTCTCCCTGAAGCAGCACAGGCGCCACAGTAGCCACTAGCTCAGGATAGCTGGTTCCTTCGTCCATATAGAGAAAAAACTGGCGCAGATCGATCACATTTGAAGGGACATAAAGCCCTCCGTCGCTTGGCAGGCAGCGCAATACCGCATCCTTAAACGAGACTTCAGGTTCTTTTGACTTAGTTGATCTGAACTGCATAATCTTAGTTTACATGAATTTATTAAAAGTTAAAACCAGCCGCTAAATCCGGCCGGTACGCCGCCGCGCCTGTTCTTCAGTAATTCCCTTTTTCTTTGCCCAGAGCATAAGCTGATCCGCCCCTATTTCACCGGCAGCAAAATATTTTGCATCAGGAAACATAAAGTACATTCCGCAGACAGAGGAAGCGGGGATTATCATAGCGGACTCGCTGAGGCTAAGGCCGATCCTCCGTTCCGCCTCAAGTAAGGCAAAGGCTGTTTTCTTGTCATAATGATCGGGACAAGCGGGGTACCCGAAGGCCGGAGCAAGGCTCACAGGCCAGAACTCTTCTTTTACCTTGCTAAACAGCTCTGCGGAAAAAGCTTCCGCCAGCGAATTTGCCAGCGTTGCGGCAAGCAGGGCTTTCCCGTCATCCAGGAGTCTGTCGGCTCCTTGGGGTTTTTCGTTTTTGAAATCCACCGTCAAAGCAAAAAGGCCCAGCCAGTCATACCGTATGCCCTTACTGTCTTTTGCGTGATCTAAAGGCAGAATATAGTCAGAAAGGCAAAGATTCGTCGCGTTCGCGGTTTTTTTAACCTGGTTCCGTAAAAAGCAAAACCGCGCTAAACCCTGGGCGGGTTCATTTGAACTGTCGGTTTGCCCGTAAATAACAATATCTTCGTTATCGGAATGAGCCGGAAAAAATCCCAGAACAGCGCGAAGGGAAAGGCTTTCCTTTATTTCTTCCAACAGAGCCTTTGCTTCGTCAATGAGCTCTTTTTTCGCCTGATTGTACTGTTCCTGTCCGTTTTTGTCTTTTTCCCGCAGTTCCCAGGATCGGCAAAAGGCATCCCAGTCCAGGCGCTCTATTACCTTTTCTATTGGATAGCGATCAAATTGCAAGATTCCTTTGGCTTTTGGAACAGGTAAATTCGCGGCGTTCCAGTCGACACGTGGGCGGTTTGCCCTGGCTTCTTCAAGCGTCATAAGTAGGCGTTTTTCGCTTATCGCTTCATGGCTTCTGCGGGCTTCTTCTTGTTCCGCGTTAAGCTTCCGTAAAAAGTCGCTTTTTAGAGCAGGCGAAAGAAGCGAGGCGAGCGCCTGGGGAGTCTGGCCGGCATCCGGCAGATAAACTACCGGGCCCGAATACGCGCAGGCGATACGGAGCGCCGTGTGGGCGGCGCTGGCAGCGGCACCGCCTATTAAAAGCGGGATGGTGAAACCGGCTTTTTCCATTTCTTTTGCAACAAAGACCATCTCGTCCAGCGAAGAACTGATAAGGCCCGAAAGGCCTATGCAGTCAGCGCCGGTATTCCTCGCTGTTTCAAGGATCTTTTCCGCGCTGACCATCACCCCAAGATCAATGACTTCATAGCTGTTACAGCCAAGGATCACGGCAACAATGTTCTTTCCGATGTCGTGAACATCGCCCCTGACTGTCGCAAGGACAATCTTCCCCGCACGGGCCATGCCTTTTCCCGACGCGGCACATGAATCGAGGGCAGCCAGCGCCTTTTTCATAACCTGGGCGCTGCGTATCATCTGGTGAAGGAAGATGCCTCCCTCGGCATAGAGGCGTCCGGTTTCCTCAATCCCCCGCATAAGGGGGCCTTCTACAATTTCAATATAGGATTTGCCTGAGTTATGCAACTCCAGCGTATCTTCGGCAATGTACCTTTCAATTCCCTTAACAAGGGCATAGCTTATCCTGTCTTCTATAGGCCGGCTTCGCCATTCATCCTTTTTTTTTTGATCTTCCTCTTTATCCCCGGAAGATTCTTTGCTGCCCACTTCAAGAAGGCGATCGGCGTAGTTGCCGCCATTGCCATTCCGGCAAAGGACAGCGTCTTCCGCAGCCTCCCGCAGTTCTTTTCTGAGGCCATCCATGGGAATAAAATCGGCAGGGTTCAGGATCGCCATCGAAAGGCCCGCTTTAATCGCGTGGTGCAGAAAAACCGTGTGAAGGGCGCTCCTGATTTCGTTATTCCCTCGAAAACTAAAGGAAAGGTTTGAGACGCCTGCGGAGACATGAACGCCGGGGCAGTTATCAACAATCCATGAACAGGCGCGGATAAAATCCAGGGCGTAACTGTCATGCTCGGCAATGCCGGTAGCAATGGTGAGGACATTAGGATCAAAAACAATATCTTCAGGAGGGAAGCCCGTTCCGGTAAGCAGTTTGTAGGAACGCCCGGCTATTTGGATTTTCCGCTCATAGCTCATGGCTTGGCCTTCTTCGTCAATCAGCATAACCATCACAGCCGCGCCGTAACGGCGAATTAAAGCAGCGCGGCGCAGGAATTCGGCCTCCCCTTCTTTCAGGCTTATGGAATTTACAAGCGGCTTGCCCTGGATACATTTCAAAGCCGCTTCAAGAATATCCCAGCGGGAACTGTCGGGCATCACCGGAAAGCGGGCAATTTCGGGATTAAAGAGCGCGTTGTTTAAAAACTGAACCATCGCCGCTTTACCGTCCAATAGGGCGTTGTCCATGCAAACGTCGATAACCCTCGCCCCGGCGGAAAGCGTTTCTTCAGCCACATTGACCGCTTCGTCCCAGTCACCGTTTTGAACCAGCTTGAGGAACTTCCGGCTCCCCGCCACATTTGCCCTCTCACCGATGATGATAAACTCCGCGCTTCCCCGCTCCGGAAACGGAAGAACCTCAAGGCCCGAAAGATAGCTGATTTTTGGTTTTTCAGGCAGCGGCCTCGGGGAATAATCTTTTGCCAGTTCCGCAATTGCGGCAATGTGCGCGGGCGTTGTACCGCAGCAGCCCCCGGCGATATTTACCAGGCGTTGCTCGAAAAACGTTTTCATAAAGCCTGACATCACTTCCGGCCCATCGCTGTACGTGCCAGAGCTGTCAGGAAGCCCCGCGTTAGGATAGCAGATCACCGGGAACTGCGTAAAAGCGGAAAGCTTTGCAAGGTGAGGGAGGAGTTTCTCCGCCCCAAACGAACAGTTCAGCCCAATGGCTAAAGGCTCTGCATGGGATACAGAAACTGCAAAAGCCTCGATGGTCTGGCCGGACAAAAGCCGCCCCCCTGCGCCGGAAACGGTAGCCGAGATTATAAGTGGGATGCAGGCTTTTCGCTCCTCCCTGAGCCTGATTACCGCTGCAATGGCGGCCTTTGCATTGAGGGTATCGAAAATCGTTTCCAAAAGCAGAATGTCAACTCCGCCGTCCAGAAGCCCGCAGGCATTGTCGTAGTAGGCTGCCTCAAGCTCGTCCCAGCTAATACTGCGTTTGCCGGGATCGCTTAAGTCCGAAGCGATGCTCGCGCTTTTTGTCATCGGCCCCATGCTCCCGGCGGCAAAACGCCTTTTTCCGGAAGCGGAAAATTTATCCGCCGACTGTCTGGCAATGGCTCCCGCCGCCTGGCTGATTTCGTAAGCTTTATCGGCCATGCCATACTCCGCCAGCGAAATAGCGTTGGCATTAAAGCTGCAAGTACTGATTATATCCGCCCCCGCCTCAAGATACGCATCATGGACAGCAGTTATTAGTTCCGGATTGCTCAGGCACAGCAGATCGGACAGCTTGTGCCCCTTGAGCATAGAGCCCATCGCGCCGTCATGAATAACAATCCGTTCCCGGATTAAGTCATCAAGTTCTTTTAAAATATTATTGGACATACAACTATTAAAGCAGAAAGGCAAATTTTGTACCAGAACAGAAGAATTGATATTTTTTATATTCTCTTGACATATCCTGCATATCACCTTAGCTTTAAAACAAATGGAAGTTTCCCTGGAAATTGTAGCGCGGGATATTACTTCGCTAAAGGAAGATGCCGAGAAAAGCCGGTCTTACCCGAGCATTAACTGTATAAACATCCCAGATATGCTACGCTTTTCCATACGTTCATGGGATGCCTGCGCTACAGTTAAAGCAGTTCTGGGAAGCGCCACACCGCTGATTCCCCACTTGCGGGCGAGGGATTTTTCTTTGAGCGAACCTTTTCCGCTGGCGGATTTTTTCAGGAAAAACGGAATAAACCGCGTGCTGGTCATTGCCGGAGACCCTTTGCCGGGCGAGTCGGGAAAAGACGGGAAAAGCGACACTATTGGGCTTATAAAAAAAATAAAAGCAGAAATGCCGGAGATGGAAATTTACGCCGGCTTTGATCCCTACAGAACCAACATACGATATGAACTGGACTATCTTACAGCCAAGGAAGAGGCGGGGGCAACAGGCTTTATGAGCCAGCCTTTTTTTGATCTCAGGCTTTTGGAGCTTTACGCCGAATACCTGGAAGGGAAAACCGTCTATTGGGGAACGGCGCCGGTGCTGGGCAAAAGCAGCAAGCATTATTGGGAATCAAGGAACCGAGCGATTTTTCCCCGCTCTTTCATGCCGGACCTAATCTGGAATATAACTTTTGCCCGACAGGCACTGGATTATTGCAAGCATAACAATTTCAACCTGTACCTGATGCCAATGAAAACCGACATTAACATTTACCTATCAGGTATTTGGCCGCCAGAGTAGGGAGTTTCATCCCCGGCTCCTTCTTCCCTAAGCAATCCCTTTGACAGAAGTGCAGCAAGGATACGGCGTTTTTCTGCGCCGGAATTATGCGTAAAAGCAGCAATCCTGTTACGAATATCGCGGCGGCGGGAATTAACCCCGTATGGGCAGGTACAGGCAGCTGACAGGAAATTCTGCTCTTCGGCGCAGGCAATTATCTGCCGCTCTTCAAGGTAGGCAAGGGGGCGAATGATAGCCAGCGGGTACTTGCGATAGGCAAGGTACATGGGCATCGCCGAAAACGTCCCCATCCCCGTCAAATTCATAAAAAAAGTTTCAATGATGTCGTCCAAATGATGGCCCAGGGCGATTTTATTGAATCCGTTTTCCAGCGCGTACTTGATAAGCTCAGTCCGCCGCTGGGTAGAGCACCAGTAGCAATTCATTTTCCTGCCCGCCTTTAATCTGCCTATAATCGGCACCGAAAGGTCGCTGAAAGGGATACCCCACTCCTCAAAACGGATAGCCAGAACGTGCTTTTTGCAGTTGTCGCAAAAATCGCTGGAAATATGGAGCGCATGGAGCGTGTAGTTTATCTTGAGCGCCCGCTTCAAACTTGAAAGTGCCCAGGCCATCACCGTGGAATCTTTGCCTCCGGACGCCGCGATTAGGACGCGGTCGCCTTCCTCAATGAGCCTGTGTTCCAGAACGGCCTTTGTGGCAAGTTTTTGGACGACTATGCTTGCACCCGCCCTGCGGAGAAAGCGATTGCTCATGATGCTTCGCTCCCTTTTGTGTCGCTGTCAGCGGTTTTCCCGCAAATATCCCGGATCACCAGGCTTGCCAAAACCATCCCGGCTGTAGCGGTTACCGGCATGGCGCTGCCTAATACCGCTTTTTTCCTGCTGCCTGCCGCGTTGCTTTTAGCGCTTGCTTCATTCTGGCCTAAGCCCTCCTTATCTCCCCGGTTTGGCTTTTCTGTGCTGTAAACCACAGTAAAATGGCCGGAAAACCTCCGCTTTTTAAGCCCCTGCCGCACGAGCCTGGCAAGGGGGCAGCCGGAAGTTTCCCAAATATCCGCTATCCTGATTTGGGTTGGGTCAAGCTTCCAGGCCATCCCCATCGAAGAGAAAAAACATTTCCCTGCGGCTGTCGCAGTTTCGATAAGGTCAAGCTTGCTTTCAAGGGTATCAATGGCATCAATTATATAATCCGCTTCGGAAAGGTTTAGAAGCCCGGCGTTCTCTTTTGAAAAAAAATGGGGAAAAGGGACAACCTCGCAGGACGGATTTATGCTACCAAAACGCTCTTTTAGCGCATCTGTTTTCTTCCTGCCCATGTTCCCGCTTAAGGCCTGAACCTGGCGGTTGAAGTCAGTAATACCAACAGTATCGGAATCAACCAGCATTATGCTGCCCACGCCGGACCTAATGAGGGCTTCCGCGCACCAGCTCCCTACGCCGCCTATGCCGACAACAATTACCCGGCTTTTTTGGATAGCCTCCGCCGCTTCCACACCGGTAAGCAAAGCTAGTCTCTGGAAAAGAGGATTTGCCATACAGTAAAGGCAATTTTAACCTTTGAAGCGACTTTTGACCAGACAAACCTAATAAAACAAATCCGGACAGATAAATCTTGACTTTTCAGAATTTCGGTTATAAATTGGTACTATGAATTTGAAAACAGTTTTAAGCAAAGAAACGATATGCCTTCATATGAAGGGAACCACAAAAGAAGAAATTATCAACGAACTGCTCGACATCCTTGTAGCCGCACAAAAAATCAGTGACCGTTCTGCGGCACTGGCCGCAATTATGGATCGGGAACAGAAAATGTCCACAGGCATGAAGCACGGCATCGCCATACCGCACGGGAAAAGCCCCACGATAAACGACCTTGTAGCCTGTATAGGGGTCT
>Ga0268262_10003263_pt1 | contig 17731 bp, 16 predicted proteins | sample TergutNc150P3_FD_190354 | JGI IMG/M metagenome (GOLD analysis project Ga0268262, IMG submission 190354) | Nasutitermes corniger P3 segment gut microbial community from laboratory colony in Florida, USA - Nc150 P3 (SPAdes) (version 2) | ecosystem: Host-associated > Arthropoda: Insects >...
CCGCCGTGCTTTAGGGTTACCAAGCACTCCGACCCCGAGCCACAGAAAGGGATGAGGGTTAGGAACTCGCCCTTGGGTTTGCACGACAGAATCAATTTTTCAGTGATGGCATAAGGTTTTTGCGTGGGATGGGTCAGCAAGTCGTGACCCTTGTGCTCAGGACGATGCTTCGGGGTAACAATATGGTTGCAAGTATTGCAATATATAATTCTATCCGCGCTAGACACAGGTATGATGAATGTATCCCTTGGCAACGCTCCATCTGGGTGGGCGCGGGTCACTATCTGTTTGGTGCCGAACATATCGAATCGGTTTTTCGCGGGTGCCCTGACTTTGCCATCTTGCCGGAGAGTGGCTGCAGTATAAGGTTCCCTTACCGCATCGCGGTTGAACATAGGTTTCTTGCCTTTCCAGTGGCAGACGATGGATTGATGGGAACGTTGCCAGAATAGGGCGTGAGGTATGTTGTGATTCGCATAGTGCCACATGAGCCACCGCTGTTTTTCAATGGAGAACCTCGTGGAAATCCTTGCGGATATCTCGGGGTAGCCGTATATGAACAGCGTACCGCTCGGTTTAAGAACTCGCAAGCATTCAGCAATCCATACATCGCACCATGAGAAATATTCATCCCAAGGCATTATATCCGTGCCGAATCCAAAATCAATCCCGACATTATACGGCGGGTCTGCTATGACAATATCAATGCTTGTGTCCTCAAGCCGTTTAATGCCTTCCACGCAATCCATTTCGTTTATCGTATTGACGAACATTGCCACTTCGCCAAAATCTAGTAAAGTTTAATTCACCTTATGTTGAGAGACATTTTGTTGGTGAACTATTCTTTATGATAATGCTGTTTTGGATCGCTATGGGACTGTTTGGGAGAGAGGGGTTACATAATATATAATGTTGCGAATCCATTTTTGGGTTCTTGAAATTTCTTGCCGGACTTTATATATTCATATTAGGAAGGAGGATATGGTGACTAAAGTATGTAATTCCCCAAGTTTTCTTTCCCATTTTGATGCCTCTGGAAATATTTCAACTAGCGGATTGACGGAAAGAAACTTTTGGCTGCCGTCTATATTCATAGTAAAATTCCAGTTAGTCACGCAGGAAGCTTGATTAGCATATTCTATATCGAATGACTCTTTAATTACATTCCGATTAGTAAATACAATGGTTTTCCCTGATTCAGATGCGAGAAATTTTGCTTCTAAATTTGAGCCGTCCGACATGACTGAAAAATTAGCAGCTCTACACGCCTCAGCTATTTTTTCTGGTAATGAATCGCTCTTTCCAATTTCATAATATGAATGGCAGTTGTAAGTCCAAATACCGTCTTTAGAACGCATATCATCCGATGCGACCATAAAGGATTTCCTATTATAATTGATTTTACAGAAATAACATAATGCCATAGTCGCATCTATAGGATTTGCGCCGGATGAGTTTAATGGTAAATTTCTATACTCCAATTCCGCTTCGGCGTCACCGACAATAATACCCTCATCCCTAAAATTCACGTCATAAAGAGTGTCATTTGATGCAGATTGAGGCAGAAAGGCAACTTGAAGACAAACAAATTTTGTCCTAGGTAAAATTGTATCAAACTTCAAAGCTGTCCTTAATTGCTTCGCTAAGTTTTCTCTTTTTTTTATATAACTTACTCTATAAGCCTCATCCATCCCTTCCCATCCACCATTTGAGTTGTCGCCAGTCATAGAAATCAATCCTGGCACAAAGCTATACTCAAGATTTTCAGTGCCTGTATTTGGCAGTCGCGTTGCGAAAAATTCTTTAGACGCTAGAGTTACGCCGTCATCGGTGAGTAGTAGAGCGCGTGCTCCAATATAAAAGCGTGTCCCTTCCGCTTTTAAACCAAAAGCGGGGATTAACCATTCACTTGAAAAATCTCTATCCAATTCCCATTGCACACATATTTGCGCACCAACCGCAAAGCCTGAGTACGAAGACCATCTATCATAAAGCGTTTTCATTGTGAACACTTTCTGAAAATCTCGGCTAACCGAACTCCCATTAATGACGTGAACATCTTGCCTTTCTAAGACGGCTTTCGGATTATGTATAGAAGTTCCCGCTAATTCACCGCCCACATAACGGCATTGAGGGTAAATGACTCGTCCATTGTCTGCATCAGGCAGGGTTATTATTTTTACATTCCCAAAATCATCAAAAACATTTATTGCTGACGGAACAGCTTTATCTGCCGGAGCAACAGCATAGAGACGTTTTGGAGTTATTACTCTACATATAGACAATTCTCCCAAAGTTATTTTATCTTCCGCATCGCTCGGATTCAAAAAAATATGCGCATTGTTTAGCGGTAATCTAGTCACTTGGTTCGCATTAGTGTAAAGCATGAACAATATAGGGAGAGCAGTCACGCCTTGAAAATGCGGAGTATTTACATTACTATTAGCAACATACTCGCCCGAACCCTGTAGAACATCGCTCTCGTACGGAGCATCTAAGGTAACTTTCCATACTCCACTTTCTTTCTTAGACGACAGCACTTCATATATTTTTCCTTTGCCCTTACCAGCTATAACTTCCAATGTGTCGCCCGCGAAAATCCCATAACATTCAACTTCGATGGCAATTCTCTCTTTATCATTTGATACATGTCGCACTGCAAATGTACGGCCATACTCAAGCGCAAGGTTAGAATGTCCCTGATTGTAAGTTGCATTAATTTCCTTAATTTTTTTTACTTTTAAGAATTGATTTCCACCCACGATAAGTGGTAAATCACCGCCACCATATTTCATGGGAATAGTAGCAGCTATGACAAATGCGTCTGCAAATGCAGCATCAGCAAGTGTAAGCTTAAACGACGCGAAACTCTCTTGGGAATAAGATATAACACGCATGTTTTTGAAGACTTCTATTTCTACATTTTTAGTTGTTGCTTTCAAAGAGCATTTAGCATCTATTAAGTTTATGCCATTCGACGAAGAGTGGTTTATAATTTCAGGGGATAAAATTTCAATATTGACATTATTTATAAGCGAGAATTCACCACCAAACAAAATCATGTTTTCTTGGGAAATAGAGCCCAATGAAGAGCTATCCAACCATCCCGGTATAATAGTGGATAGGTAGTAAACTCCTCCGAAAAAATTAGCGGCAGGGTCTGAATGTAAATCTTGTCTGCCCGTGTCTATGTCTAGCGAGTAAATTGTTTTCAAGGTGAAGCCTCCCCAAAAAGCAAATCCACCTCCCAAATGCCAGAATTACCTACGCGCTTAAGATTACCAAAAGCTAAGATCGCTAAATTTTCCGCAGAATGTCCATCTATCAGGGACATGGAATTATAACAACTTAACCCGAAAGTTTGTGTCCGCCGCTCAATTAGCCACCTAAGTGTTCCGCCGAGCTTATCACAAGAACCTGAAAGTGTTAAAGAAAACCTTCTATCAGTCCAATCGTGTGCATGTACAGACCAGCCGTTAATAAGCATAGCATTATTTGAATCGGGAGTGTTCTCTCGGCTCACATTTTGAACTGCGAAATTATTAAGCTCTAAAGATAATGATGGGTATTTAAATGGCAATTTAGTTCCGTATGTTGCAAGTGTGAACTCATATTCAGAACTTCCTTTCTCGGTGGTTTTTAAATCACCGGATTTTAAAACCATAAGCGTACACGCCTTGCCGCAGTTGTAAAGTGGCCCAAATGGGAGTTCACCGTCTGAAAAATGAAAATCTACATTTTCACCAAAAAAATCCTCAACACGTGCTTTAAAAATACTAACAATTTCCACTTCGCCAGAAATAATCACACTCGTACTTGCATGATCCGTCTCTATTCCATAATCAATGCCAAATATCCTTCCGCAGGCATTTTTCCATTCTATCCCACTCTCATAAGCTATTGTAGTGCTTATAATATCGCATTCTATGCCATTGAAAATCATGCAAAAACCCCAATGCCACTCGGTTTGCTTACTGATAAACCTGCAAAAAATTTCTCAAAAACGTTTTGGTTCTCTTTTAGCATTTTACGGATTTGAAGGGAATCCATCCCCTGAGCTATCTGTGGCGAAAAATTGATAACAACCGGCTTTTCGGCGCTTCGTTCCTTTCCGTTAGCTATATTCAGTAAATTCTGCTGTTGCTCCTTATTTAGTATCATTTCGCCTGAATTTGCTTTCACAGGAACCTTATCTCCATAATATGAATTACCTTCCACTACACCGCCTTTTGCAAATTTTTGAGCCTTGATGTTAGCTACTTGCGCCATACCACTTGCGAGTGCCGCTGATGCTAGAAGACCGTTAAATGGCGGCGGAGCAGAAGCAAGTGCTTTAGTAAATGCCAGAGAAGAGTTTATTATAGCTTCGGCTATAGCTATCGCTTTCATTTTTTCGCCGCTTGCCTTACCTAATGTTCCCATCGACTTTGCAATCTGCACTGCGGCATTAGCATATTGGTTAGCAGTTTCGGCCCTAGCAATTTGAATGCGTTTTTCTATTGCCTCTATTTCCGCCACCCGTGCTCGCTCAATCTCCATCATATTCGCATTTGTTTCAAGAGCCTTTTGCACCTCTGCATCGTAGCGCATATTAATGCGTTCAAGCTGCACATTCAGTCGCTCCTCTTCGGTGGCCGCAGCGGTTTCCCGTAGAGCAAGACTCGCTTCAATAGCCGCTTTCTCTGCATCCGCAGCTTCCTGTGCGTATTTTTTCTCTATATCCGCAAGTTCACTTTTATATGCTTTGTTTATATCAACAATAGCTACACCAGTCTCTTTCGCAAGTCGCTCTTCCTCCGCGTACTTATTTTTTAAATGCTCAAGCTCTACACCCCTACGTTCTTCTGATGTTTTTGCAAGGGCTTCTTTCAATCGCAGCGATTGATATTTGTGTTCTCTTTCCCTTTTTTCTATCTCAGCGAAAAAGGCATCTGTTTCCTTCTGCTCTTTCTCCAGCCTTTTTTTCTCTAATTCTTCCAGCTTCGTATCCAAATCAATTTTTGCCTGCTTTGAGTAAGCGGCAAGCTCGTCAATGCTTATTTTTTTTCTTTTGTTCAACTCTTCCAAACTTGCGATTTCTTTTTTATAAGCCGCTTCAGCCAGCTCTATTTCTGTCTTTTTTGATTCCTTGAATTTTTCAAGCCAGCTCATTAACTGCGCCGTCTCGCTTTTGTATTTTTCGGCTGCCGCCTCCTTGACTTTCTTAGCTGCATCGTCTGCGTCCGCTTTATCTTTAGCTGCCTTCTTAGCTTTTATCTCGTCATTGAATAGCTCAATTTCTTCCCGCTTGTTTTTAATATCCATATTCAGCGACTGGGCTGCGCTTTCGTTCCCTTCTGCCAGAAGCTCGTTGTAAGCTTTTTTGAGTGCCTTCAGTTCTGCCGTCAGCTTCTGTGCCTTGCTTACTCCGGCCCGCGTAGCTTCAAAGTCGGCCTCAATTTGCTTGGAAAACGATTTGCTAGTACCTTCGGCAGCAATTCCCTCCTTGGCTACCAATTTATAATAGTCCGCCGTGGCTTGCGTGAGTTTTTCTATATGCTCGGTTTTTTTATTATCTTCGCTGGCGGCACGCCATTTAAGGAATGAAGTAGTTAAATCCTTCAGCCCGGTTATTGCCGCATCGAAAATAAAATTATCCGTTATCGCTGTGGCGAAAGCCATCGCCGCGAATTTTGCCTCTGCCATCGCATCATTGAGCTTTTCAATCGTCCGTGCATAATCTTCCGTGTACCCGCTGGCTTTGCCGTACATAGAAACTTGTTCCTCTATCGCCTGCCGCCCCTGGTTCAGGAACACAGTCATTTCACCAGCCGACCTGCCAAAAGCCTCCATCCCTATACGTGCTTTTTTGGTAGCATCCGTTTCTGCGTTGTAGGCATCTGCCACCCTTAGCAGCAATTCTTTTTGGGAAACGAAGCCGCCGTTGGAATTTTTAACAGATATGCCCAACTGTTCCAATGCCTTGCGATTTTCTGTCACTTCGGCAGGATCCAAGGCTTTTGCAAGTCCGCGCATAGCCGTGCCGAAACCTTCCGCGCTGCCGCCGGCTATCTGCACCGCCCTTTCAAAGCCCGCCACGTCTTGCGCGCTCATTCCGAGTGCTTCGGATAGCTTGCGGCAGTGGTCGGCATCACGCAGCATTTCCGCGCCGAAATTCTTCAGTGCACTTAGCGCATTACGAACCAAATTAGCAGCCATGCTGCCAATAGCGGTTGAAAAACTATTCGCCCAAACGCTACCATTGGCAAAGAAACTCTTGGCAGATTTTTCAGCATCGTCTAAGCTTTTCCCCACCTCGCCAAGCCCTTTGACAGCGTTGTCGTTGTCCACGCTTACAGATATTTTAACATTATTTCCTGCCATTATAAGCCCCCATTCCTTTCAGCAGTTTTCGCGTTTTCTCCCTCTGCTGGGCAAAAATGCCGGGGGCGGCATCCCACGCTTCCACTGCCTGCATGAACACGCTCGGCTGCTCGGATAGGGAACCGGGGAAGGGCAGGGTGCCGTGCTTTTCCCAAGCGTATAGAAAATTTAGAAGGAGTCGGAAATCTTCTCCCGCTCCGGAGAAAATGTAGCCATTCGCTGTTTCTTGAACTCTCTCGCCGCATATTTCGAATCCCTTCCCATCGCCTTTGATTATTCCGTGCCAGACTGCGCTTGCTGTGATAATTTTTTTTTATCCAATTCCGTAAGTGTGCTTATCTCAAGCAGAGCATTAATTATAGCGGTCGCACTACTTATTTCCAAACCCTCGGCGAGTTCCTTTTTGTTTACACTCTCAAAATCCACCTCACAGCCTTCATAATCTTTCAGTCCAGTTGTATTTTCTATAGAGTTGTTAAATAAGTATTCAACGCCCTTATAAACAGCTTGTAATTGGTCATTATCCTCATGTTTTGACACTTCAGCAAGCTCTACTTTTTGCAATGTGGTGAGCGGGCGGCAAAAGAATTTCGCTCCGTCAATTTCTATCTCTTTTAGTTTTCTTGTATTACAAATCATTTTTTTACCCCCTATCTGAACCAAAGCATTATTTCATCGTCTTCGCCGGTCAACTTCAAATTAAGTTCCTGCCCTAGCAACGAGTTCTGGTCGCTTTCTGCTATTCCTGCGTATTGCACAGCCGGAAGAAGTATGTCTATTTGGTTGCCGCTACCGCTGCCTATCCTGAAGCTCATGGAAGCAACTTCGCCAGCGAACAATTTTCGGTAAAGTGCTGCGCTTTGCCCTATGTCTGCAGTGACAGCCATTGTTGCTGTACCGTTCCTTAAAGTGACCACAGCGAATTTAAGCCAAGTTTCGCTATTCAGGTCAGGCATTAGATAAGTTTCATTTCCCGCATCCACGCTTATTGATGATGTAATTGGAGCGTAGTCAGCTCCAATGCGCACGTGAGCATCTTTGACTATAGCAGGCTGATGACTTTCCCACGCGATTCCGCTTGGGAGCGGAGGCGATGGTGTTCCCCAGTCTTCTTTGCTCGCTATACCGGTGAATTCAGCAGCGAACGAGGGGTAGCTATCGGTTGATAATTCCATGCTGAATGTGCAAACCGCACCGTAAACCCATTTTTTTAAACCACCGTCATTCACGGCAAGAGTATAGGTTTTTTGAGAATCTTGGTCGGATTTAGGCCTGTATAAAAATCCAGCCGGACCATCAAGGCTTGCTACTTGCAACGAAACGCCGAATAAGTTATCTCCAACTTTAAAAGGCGTTTCGCTTCGCGAAACATAGTACAAGGTATTATCTTCAAAGCCTACAATAAGTCCCTTAGCATTATACGCGGAGATTAAAGTTTTCCCTGGTTCAATAGCTTCACCGGTTCCGGTCACAGTCATTTTTAGCACAGGCTCGCTTTGGAACCTTGCGGCTTGCAGAACCGCATCGATTTTCGGTTTGCGGTTAGGAGTGCCGGCGTTTTTGAGTTCTCCTGCAACTGATACAGTTGCAGAAACTTTCCCAACTCTGCTCGGTCCTGAGCTTATACTTGCCTTGAACACGGTTTTCTCTATCTGCTCCGCCTCGGTGGATGCCGCAACCTCAGTCACTTCCAATCCGTAGCCGTCCGCGCCAACCGTGGCAACGGGAACGCCGTTCTCTGCTTCGCGTGCAAAGCCAATACTTCTGTTTTTGTACAATGCTATATCCATATTACTCACTCCTTTGAATTGAATAATCAACAGTTATTGATATTTTAGCCAGCGCATACGCGCCCGGTAGCCCGGATTCAATGACATTTATCTCCGCGACTTCCACGTTGCCAACGCCTTTAGAATATTTTTCTGGTAAATTTTCTTTAATCGCTTCTTGGCTTATTTCAGAGAAATTGAATTTTTGCTCAAGCAATGATGTTTTGTCCTGCCAGTCCTCAATCGTGTTGGGAGTGGCTATAGTTATGAGCAATGTGTCGCGCCTGCGCATAAAGCTATGCGCATAAACACCAGTTGTTTCGCTCTGCCCGCTCCATGCAACTTTTGCGAGAGTTTTCTCTTTCACAGGATTAAAACTAGCGGAGGTTGGCATAATCTCAAAATCGAATGGCGGTTTCTCCAAAATTACTTTCGCGGCAAGCCTTATGCACTCCTTCAGCGATTCGTTCCCTGATTCTGTATATGTCCCCGCTAGTGAACGCGGGGGCATAGGCATGGAGAACTCAAGCTGCACAACCATCAGCTTTTTCTCGTACGCGGTTTCGTCAGTAGCATCCTGCCATGAATCAATTTGGAAAATTCCTGTCCGCTCCCCATTCCCTAGTACTAACGAAATGCCGTTTATTTTCGCAATTACTTTATCTGCCAGCTCGTGCGCCGCCTGCCTGCGGTTAGCTTCGTTGGCAACGTTCTTCTCTACCGCAAGGCACACTATGTGCAAGCGTTCAATGCGCTCGCCGCTCTCGCCGGTTTCAAAACTTGCGCCCGATGCCTGCCAAGACAGGGCGGGGCGAGTTATCTCTGAAATATGCGAAGATTCTTTTACTATCTGGAAATTTTCTTTATCCGATTTAAAAAAATCGCAGAGCACTTTTTCAATCATGCCAGCATCCATATCACAAGCTCCTCATTGAATTCATCGTGAACTGCGCCGGTCCTCCTTCAACATAAGACTTGGCGAAAAATCCCGGCTTGCCCTCTGCCTCGGCAATGCCGAGCGTCACTGTGCCGTCCGCTATCATCTGCAATAGTTTCATTGCGTTGTCGTGCCTTTTGCACGCTCCTTTGAATTCTTCCGAATCGGCGTGCCTTGCAAAAAGATTGTATATGCTCAGGTCAATGGATATTTTTTTTATTATCGGTTGCTCGCCCACAAGCGGCAAGGAATACCTGCCGCCAATGAGCGCGTTTATAGTTGCGGCGGATTCCTCTATGGCTTTAGAGATTATCTCGGCGTTGATTTCGCCTGTTCCGGGCTCCGCATCGTCAGTAAGCTCTATGAGCCTAGCTTTCGGCACGTGCCCCGCTATGTCCTCCGCCGTGCAGTACATTTAGGAGATAACTCCGGTTAGAAGCATTCCCGCGCCTTTTGCCATCACAGTCTCAGCCCAGTATGCGCCAGCCTTGACATCATAGCCTCCTTTGAGACCGTAATCATTGCTCCATTCAGTGGTCGCGTAGCGTTCGCCGCTCTGGAACGTCAATCCCCATGCAAGCCCTCTTTTGCCATCGGCGGTAGGCTCGCAGTAATGCAGAGCCACGCTATCGCCCCAGCAAGGAACAAGCGCAGCTTCTTTGCCTTTCTTGACTGTATTCATAAAGCTTTGACCAACGATAATTTCCTGAAGCTCAAGCAGCTCGGCTACAGCCTGCCTAGAGGCAACACCTGAATCGCCAGCGTTCCCATGCGCTGCTTTTACTACCATTGGATTGGTGCGCAGCGCAGTCCATGCCTTTTGACCTATAATCATCCTATTCGGACGCACAATGCCTTCTTCAAGGATTTCAAGGATGTATCTGAGAGGGTTGGAATGTTCTGCATCAAATTTATTAGCGGTAGCAACAGGGAAAACTTTGCCACTTAGATAGTTGCTCGCGCTCTGCACTATATCAGCAACTCTTTTCTCCCTGGCTTGAAGCACAAGATTCATTGTATCTTGTAAGCTATCAGACACGAGATCACCTACATTGCCATCCGCTTCATCTATATCATCCTGAGTTACTATGTCGCCCAAGCCGTGCGCGTTGCATTTACCGGATCTTTCCTCAACTTTAAAATCCACCTTATTGACTTTGCTCATCCTACCGACAAACGTATTCGGAACTGTGAAGCCGTCCGCGAGGTTGCGTTCCAAGAATGTGAATGTCGTTTTGCTGCCAAGCAGCTTTTTTATAGGCATCGCTAAATCCGCGATAAACTCCTTGTTCTTGTAAGCCATCATCATGCCGGTCTGCTCCGGCGTGACCGCGTAACGTGCGGCAAGGACTGGCATCGCCAGCATTGTTTCGCTGTCAAATGAAAAAATTGACGGCAAGAAATCCATCGCGCCGCACACAGTGCAAAGCGCAAGAATTACGAAAAGTATTGTTTTTGCTCTCATTGTTCCTCCTATGGTTTCAAAAACCTTGTTATGTTCACTCTGATAATTTCATCTTCCGTGCCGCTCTCTTTCGCGCTGGCGATCACCTCGCCGCTTGCGGCTACAATGCCCCTGCCCTGAGCGTCTGCGGTCAGCCAGTCGCCTGCGGCTACCGTCTGTCCGAGCTGGAGCTGGCATTCGCCATCCTCCTGCACGTCCACTCGCTGCCCCGCCTCGGACTCGCCGACATCGGTTGTTATTCCTGCGAGCCCGGTCGCTCCAGTCGCTAAAGCGCGGCTGTCGTTCTTTGCCCCATATTTAACGATGCGCCTTGCGGGTATCGCCGCTCCTTCGGTCGTGTAATTGAACACGTTCCCATTCGTATTGCTCATTATTGCCTCCCTTTGGTGAGTTCTTTCGCTGCCTCCGCGTAAGTGCAGCCTTTGCTATTCACTAGCTCTTGTATCTTTGCGCTGACGTCTGCGTTTGTGCTTCCGCCGCTATTTTCTGCAAACTCGAATCCGCCCGTCTTAACCACGCTAGGTAGCGAGTCCAAATAATCAAAAAATTTTTTTTCAATATCTTCATGTTGTTCCCCCTCGGCGAATGATAGGGAGCCGCAGCCTACGAGCTCAAATATTTTTTCTAACTGCTGTCTCTGGCCCGCTCCCAGCCTTCCTGCCTTTTGCAAATATTCCAGCTTCTCGGCAAATGCGTTCTTCTTCGCTGCCGCCTCCGCCTTGGCTTTCTCAGATTTTAACGCTTCTAACTCTGCCTTGAGCGATTCGTTCTCTTTTTCGAGTTCCGTGCTCTCGGACTTTTTTTGTTCGCCATCAGCCTCGGCGAACTCCTGCGAGTCGCCGAGGCTCTCCTTTGGCGGCTTGAAATCTTCCAATAACCTAATATCCCATTCGGAATATATATCATCCGCTGCCTCAATGCCGCTATCCTCAATCAGTTTCTCCCTAAGCCGGCGGAAAAACTTGCCTATTGTATTTATAACGTACTGAAGGTTATAACCAAAATTGGATGCGAAGCAAATCACTTCTTCGCCTTCTGCGAGCTGCACAGGCTCAAGCCCTTTGATTGCAGGGGCAGCCGCGCCAAGCGCACCAAGATGCTTGATGCCTTTTGAATAATCTTTGTATAGAGCCACGGACACGTACGGGTACTCCCCATTCTTCACTTCCTCTGCGAACTTAGGCTCCGCTTTATCCACCTTCAACATCAGAATGTTTTTGTCGCCAACTTTCGCATCAACTATCGAAGCAACGCGCAGGCTGTCGGTCGCCGGGTGCCCCTTGACCATAGGCGGCATATAGCTGTTGCCTACCTGCGCCTGCACCCCTTTTGCTATGCTTGCAATATCTTCCGGCGTGAAAGTTCTTTCAACGCCGGAGAAATCTTTGAATGTCCCAGGCTTCATAGCCTGAACCCATTTACCGCTTTCAGAAACTTGTGTATTCATATTGGCAAAAATAAACAAGGGAGTACGCAAACGGAGTGGACAATGTCACGTCTTTTGTCCGTCCCCAGCTATTATTTTCTTTTGTTGGGGCAAAAGGGAGAAAAAATGGAAAAGCAATTCTTGGAAAAAGCATTCGAAGTTGTATTCGGAAGGATGGGGCTAGGCGCGATATTCCTGGCTACCACCATATTCATCTGGGTGCAGATGCAGGAGACTCAGGATAAAATGTACGACCTCTTCGTGGAGCAGATCAAAAAGAGCGATGCCAGGATTGAGGCGCTCATGAGGCAGACGGAGCAGTGCTGCATAAGCTCAGGCAGGAGAAACCACGCGGGAGGAGCAGAGTGACCAAAAAGAACGAAAACGGCGACTACGCCAGAATGCTTTATGTGATGCACGGGATGAGCCTGACGGAAATAGCCGCCGAGCTTGGCATCGCGTACAGGACATTGCAGAACTGGAAAGCGACAGGCGAATGGGGAAAAGAGAGAGCTTCCTTCGTGCGGGCAAAAGAGAACACTAGCCACTCGCTCAATATTGAACTCGCCAACATCATACGCTCAATAGAGAAAAAGCGTGCCGCCAATGAAGATGTGGATATGGAGCTTTACGAGCGCATCAGCATACTTGTCAAAAGCATAGGACTATCGCGGAAAAACGAAATAAACTCGCCAAAGGCAAAGCAAGGCAAACTAAGCACAAGCGAAGCATTGGAAAAAATAAACAAGATTCTAAATGGCGAGGGGTCTTGAAATCCTTTTTCCTGCCATACCAAATGAGATGGCTCAATGACAGGAGCCGCATAAAAATATTTGAGAAAAGCCGCAGGATTGGCGGGACTTTCGCGCAAGCATACGAAGACGTGTTTGACTGCATCGCAAACAAAAACCTCAAAGTTTATTTCTCCTCAACCGACATGACGGCGGCGAGCGAGTACATAGACTACTGCTCCGACTGGGCTATCAAGCTGAACGCGATAGCGAAAGTGATTGAGCAAACGCAGGGCGATGAGCCGAGCATTGAATTTCTTGACGAAAGCAAAGGGATTAAAAGCCTGGCGATCGAATTTGGAAACGGAAGCAAGATAACAACGCTCTCAAGCAACCCAAAGGCATTCCGTTCAAAAGGCGGCAAGATAGTGTGGGACGAGGCAGCGTGGCACGACAACGCGGAAAAGATGTGGGCAGCGGCGAAGCCGGCGGTGATGTGGGGGCACGCTATGAGAATACTCTCCACCCACAACGGCAAAAACAGCGTGTTCAACAAGCTGATAGAAAAATCGGATGAGACTGGATATTCAGTACATAGAGTACCTATAACCCTAGCCGTGGAAGAAGGGCTTGCCGACAGGATACTGGGAAGGCAGTTGACTAAAGCGGAACGAGAGGAATGGCTCGCGACCGAGCATCAAGGATGCCTCACCGAAAGCGCGTGGAGGCAGGAATACCTGTGCGAGCCGCAGGATGAATCGTGCGTTATGCTGCCATACACTCTGATACAGGCTTGCGAAAGGGAGAACCTGCTGGCATCGCCCAAAGACTTGAAAGGAGAATTGTACCTAGGGCAGGACGTGGCTCGCAGAAACCATTGCAGCACTATTTACGTCCTTGAGAAAACCGGAAGCATTTACACTACACGCTACCTAAGGGTTATGAAGAATGTGCCGTGGAGCAAGCAAGAGGAATTTTTGTACGAGCTTCTGGCAAACCCAAATCTACGCCGTGCCTGCCTTGACAAAACAGGGCTGGGCGACCAGTATTGCGAGCGAGCGCAGGAACGATTCGGCAGGACAAGAGTAGAGGGAGTGACATTCACCGGAGCGGCAAAGGAAGATTTAGCAATATCCCTTGAAAAAGCGTTCCAGGATATTTCAATACTCATACCCAAAGACGATGAGCAGAGGGAATCTTTGCACTCGGTCCGCAAAATAGTTACGACGGCTGGCAACACGCGCTACGATGCGGCAGAGACAAAAGCAGGGCACGGCGACCATTTCTGGGCTTTGGCGCTTGCCCTGCACGCAGGGGGGAAGCAAAAAGGGATGCCTTGGGCGGCAAGCTCAAACCCGTGGAACGAGGGTGAAAGCATGGAACGCATTTTAAGGGGGTTCTAAGCCCTTTGGAGACCCGACCCTACCAAAGAGACATTGAAGCGATTTAAACGAAAATTGAACGAGTTTAAACAGCGTTTGAACAGGATTACAAAAGCGAGGCAACGCAGATGGCAAAAAAAGAGACAAAAAAGGCAGATTTGAACGTTTTAACCGTCAAATTTCAGGAAGCTGACCTACTCGGAATGGGGATGCTGAACTACCTGCCCAACCCAGACCCAGTTTTGAAAGCGCAGGGCGGCAGGATACAAGTTTACAGAGACATGAAGGACGGGCATCTGGGATCGGTGCGCAGAAAGCGCAATGCGGCGGTCAGCTCCAAATCGTGGTCGCTGCAAAGCGGGCAGGGAAGCTATGACAAAGCGCGGGACATTGAAACGCATCTCTGGAACATAGGACTGAGGGATGCGATAAAGCGGATGCTGGAGGCACTGGATTTCGGGTACCAAGTTACTGAAATAGTCTGGGAGAACACAAACGGAATGCTGCTGCCGTCCATGCTCATAGACAAGCCGCAGGAGCTTTTCAAATTCTCAAAAGCCGGAGAGCTGGAATTCACGAATGAAAAGAACGGACCTATACCACCGTACAAATTTCTGCTCGTGCGGAACAATGCCACCGCAAGCAACCCGTACGGCGAAGCGTTGCTGTCCGAATGCTTCTGGCCTCTCACGCTCAAAAAAGGCGGGCTGAAGTTCTGGGCACTTTTCGCAGAGAAATTCGGCTTGCCAAAAGCGGTGGGGAAAATGCCGTTCTCCGCAACGGAAAAAGAAAGGGAGGATCTTGCGAAGGTTCTGCACGGGTTGATTAGGGATGCCGTTGCCGTGATCAGCGACAATGGCTCCATTGAGCTGGTGGAAAGCAAAACAGGCAACAACCTGCCTTACGAATCCATCGTGCGGTGGGCAGACAGGGAAATGTCAAAAGCATTCCTGGGCGAAACGCTAACCACCGAGCAAACGGACAGCGGGGGAACGCGAGCACTCGGCGAAGTGCACAATGACGTGAGGGCGGAGCTTACAACGGATGACTGCGCGATGGTGGAAGCGGCTTTCAACACCCTTTTGAAATGGATATGGGAAATAAACTGGCCGCAGGATGCGGAAATACCCTGGTTCCAGTTCGCGCAGCCGAAGGATATGCAAACAGGGGAGCTGGACAGGGACAAGAAGCTGCACGACCTCGGAATTAGATTCACGGAAAAGCATTTCATTGATTTGTACGGAATAGCTCCCGACCATATCGCCGAAATATCCAACTCTGCATCCGGTCCTATGTTCGCCGAAAAACCGGAAGCGAAGCCGAGGCAGGCAAACAGGGAGACGGCGGTTAAGTTTGCGGAGGGTTTGGCAAGTGCTGCCAAGGGATTGACCGACCCTATTTATGAGCTGGTGGCAAACGCTAAAAGCTTGGAAGAGGTGCGTGATGGGCTGATTGGGCTTTATGCGGAGATTCCGGTGGAGGCAATGGGCGAAGAAATGCAGGCAGCATTTTTAGCCGCCGACCTCGCTGGCAGGTTTGACATTATGAGAGAGGCGGGGCTTGCGTGAAAGACGGCAAAAACCCAGTTGATTTCGAGTTCAAGGATGGCGCATACCGCGAAGCTCTTGATTTCTTCCGCCAAAAGGTTAATATGCCAACGGAGAGGTGGTATGACCTTAAAGGCATTATGCACAGCAGGGCTTTTGCTGTAGCCGGTGCAATGAGGGATGACGTTCTTTCCGATTTCAGGAGCGCGGTGGATAAAGCGATAGCGAGCGGCTCAACGCTTGCAGATTTTAGAAAGGCATACGATGCAATAGCTTTGAAGTGGAGCGAGACCGACAAAGTATTTGAGGCAAAGAATGCGAAGCCTGGATATGCGGCTTGGCGGTCAAAGGTAATCTACTCCACAAATCTAGCTGTTGCATATTCGGCAGGGCGAGAGGAGCAGATGCACGACCCCGATATGAAAGACATCTGGACTTATGCCATATACAAAACGATGGGGGACGGCAGCGTGAGGGACGAACACGCTGTGTGGAATGATGTTGTGCTGCCAATTAACGACCCGTGGTGGATTACCCACACTCCGCCCTGCGGCTGGGGGTGCAGATGCTGGAAAGAGCCTTTGACTGAAGAGGAAGCGAAAAAAATAGGGATAAGGGAAAAAGCACCTAAAACTCCTATGCAAGATGCAAAAATGGAAGGGGCTGGCTGGGACCACAACCCCGGAATGGCAGACAAGGGAAACGCGGAAGCGATGAGAGAGTATTACAAACAGCAAAAAGAGAAATACAAAGGGGAATGGGAACCGATTCCGCAAAATAATTATTATAAACAAGGCAAAAAGCCGGAGCCACTGACTCCATTGGAAACGAACATAAAGCCGCTTAAAGACCCTCTCACCCCAGCCCAGTTCAAAAAGGTTTTAAACGAGTATTTGAACGTTGAAAAGAAAGATTTCAAAACATTTGAAAAAAGCGATGGAAAGGGATTTACTTTCAGCTATGCGGTTGATACTAAATTTTTAACCGATCATTTGGCAGGAAAAGAACAGTCTAAATGGGAAAGTAGATCTAAATATGTGGAATTGATGGCAAGCACAATAAACGACCCTCAAAGAATAGCGGTGGAATTTACGAAAAGCAAGGGAACAGGCAAAGTTGCAATAAGGCAAGTTTTCTACAAATCATTCAAATGCGATGGCGAGGATATTCCAATTAAGGTGGTTTTTGATGGCAGAATGGTTAAAGATATAGGATTTGAAAACGGAATAATAAAAGATACAAGTAAGCCAGCTTTCAAAGGTTGGACTACGTACCAAGATATGGATGTAAAAGGAGTCGTTATTTATGAAAAACCATAAAAGCAACACGGTCTAGACCATACGACGATAATAGGCTGCCTTATAGCCAAGACCGTGTGCTACTATAATATAGAATTTTTTTGGAGAAAGAGGTAGAAAATGAATAATATGTATAGTTTTTATATGTGTTTTTTGGATATGTTAAAAAAAACGGGAAAATTTAACGTATATTTCTAGGAGAACCGTCAAATGATAGTTAAATTTTTTGCCGATGTGACGATGGCGTACATCAAGGAAATGCAAAAAAGGGCTAGGGACAAGCGGATATGCCTAAATCAGATTGGCAAGCTAGTCGTTTCCAGCGTGAGGCAAAACTTCATAAAAGGCGGCAGACCGGAACCGTGGAAAAAGAGCAGTGGAAAAAAAACGCTTGTAGGGCTGGGAACGCGAGGCGGTCTTATGGGGTCAATTCATTACAGGGTAGATGGCGACACCGTGGTCATTGCAACCAACAAACCCTACGCCGCAATACACAACTTCGGCGGCATCATAAAAGCAAAGAACGCCAAGAACCTCAAATTCAAGGTTAAAGGAAAATGGGTTTCCAAAAAAGAAGTTGTCATTCCAAAAAGGGAATACATGCTTATACAGGAAGATGACAATGTACGTATAAAAGAGCTTTTGGCAAAATACATAACGGAGGGAAAATGAGCAAGGAAAAACCAGTCAAGTCATATCTTTACGTCTGCGATGGCGACCTTATGCAATGCGAAGAATACGAGTGGGGGCACGTGAACACTTACGTGGGCAAAGTTTCTATTTTTAACTCATGGGAAACACAGGCAATGGAAA
>Ga0268262_10003264_pt1 | contig 17728 bp, 8 predicted proteins | sample TergutNc150P3_FD_190354 | JGI IMG/M metagenome (GOLD analysis project Ga0268262, IMG submission 190354) | Nasutitermes corniger P3 segment gut microbial community from laboratory colony in Florida, USA - Nc150 P3 (SPAdes) (version 2) | ecosystem: Host-associated > Arthropoda: Insects > Digestive...
ACGGTTACTTCATCGTCATGGGTCAGGGCTTCATCGTAAGAGGGCCAGCGGCAGGCGGACACGGTTCCGGTATGCCCCAGTTTTTCCCACAGTTCCTCACCGAGATGGGGGGCGTAGGCGCTGATCATAATTACCAGCGGTTCCCAGAAATCGCGGGGGATTTCAGCTAACTTGGCAAGCTCGCCCGAATAGATCATCATCTGGCTGATGGCGGTATTAAAGTTGAGGCTTGCCGTATCATCAGTGACTTTCTTTATTGTCCGGTGCAGAAGTTTGATCAGTTGTTCCGGGGGAGGGGAGTCTGTTACCGGCTTTTCACCGATGGCCCACAGCCGTTCCAGAAAACGCGATACCCCAACCAGTCCCGCGGTATTCCAGGGCTTGCTCACTTCCAGCGGCCCCATAAACATTTCATAGACCCGCATGGCGTCGGCCCCGTATTCCTTGATAATGTCATCAGGGTTGATCACATTGCCCCGGCTTTTGCTCATCTTCTGGTTATCCTCGCCGAGGATCATCCCCTGATTGATCAGCCGCTGAAATGGTTCGATGGTATTCACCAGGCCGCAGTCGTACAGTACCTTGTGCCAAAAGCGGCTGTATAAGAGGTGCAGTACCGCGTGTTCCGCGCCGCCGACGTAGAGGTCAACGGGCAGCCAGTAATTGATTTTGTCCTGTGCGGCAAAGGCGGTATCGCCGCGGGGGTCGAGGTAGCGCAGATAGTACCAGCAGGAGCCGGCCCATTGAGGCATGGTGTTGGTTTCCCGTTTAGCCTTTCCGCCGCATTTTGGGCAAACAGTATTCACCCATTCATCAATACCCGCCAGCGGGGACTCGCCGGTGCCGGTGGGCGCGTAGGAACTGACCCGCGGCAGTTTCAGGGGCAAGTCTTTTTCAGCTAACGGCACTATGCCGCAGTGGGGGCAATGCGCCACCGGAATCGGTTCGCCCCAGTAGCGCTGGCGGCTGAAAATCCAGTCCCGTAATTTATAATTGACCGCCCGCTTGCCGATGCCTTTTTCTTCCAGCCAGTCCGTTACGCGCTTTTTTGTTTCAGAGGTAGGCAAACCGTTAAAGGAACCGGAATTGACGGAATAGCCGTCGGCTATGGTGCACTCAGGCGGCTCTTGGGAATAGTTTCCGCCAGCTTCAAATTTATCCGCCACCACCTGCACAATCGGCAGATTAAACGCCTTGGCAAAATCCCAGTCCCGTTCATCGTGGGCGGGAACCGCCATAATTGCCCCCGTACCGTAGGAGATCAGCACATAGTCGGCTATCCAGATGGGAATTTTGTGGTCATTCACCGGATTGACCGCGTAAGCGCCTGAAAACACGCCGGTCTTTTCTTTGGCAAGGTCGGTGCGCTCAAGGTCGCTTTTGCGGGCCGCCGCTTCGAGGTACGCGGTCACCGCCTGTTTCTGTCCGGGGGTGGTAATTTTTTCAACCAGAGGATGTTCCGGCGAAAGCACCATGTACGTCGCGCCAAACAGGGTGTCGGGCCGAGTGGTATAAATCTCAAGGGCTTCATTATGACCGTCAATGGTAAAGGTAACATTCGCCCCCTCGCTGCGGCCAATCCAGTTACGCTGCATGAGCTTGACCGGCTCAGGCCAATCCAGGCTGTCGAGGTCGGCCAACAATCGCTCGGCATAAGCGGTAATTTTCAGTATCCACTGACGTATCCGCTTGCGGGTAACTTTGGTGCCGCAGCGGTCGCAGACGCCGTCCTTTACTTCCTCATTGGCAAGGCCCGTTTTACAGGAAGGACACCAGTTAATGGGGCTTTCCGCTTCGTAGGCAAGGCCTTTTTCAAACAGTTTGAGGAAAATCCACTGAGTCCAGCGGTAATAGTCCTCGTTTGATGTATCGACCTCACGGTCCCAGTCGTAGGAAAAGCCCAGAGCTTTTATTTGCGTGCGGAACCGATCAATATTCGCCGCGGTAGTAACGGCGGGGTGGGTTCCGGTTTTAATGGCGTAATTTTCCGCGGGAAGGCCGAACGCGTCAAAACCCATAGGGTGCAGCACATTGTAGCCATTCATGCGCAGGTAACGGCAATAAATGTCCGTGGCGGTATAGCCTTCCGGGTGGCCGACATGAAGCCCCTGCGCGGAAGGGTAGGGGAACATATCAAGCACATAACGCCGCTTGTCTTTGGGGAAGGCGGGATCTTCAGCCGCCCTGAATGTCTTGTGTTCAGACCAGTATTGCTGCCATTTGGGTTCAATGGTCTGGAAAGGGTATTTTGCCATTTATGGGGAGTGGAGGATTCGAACCTTCGAAGGCTGAGCCAACAGATTTACAGCCGCACCAGAAACCCCAATGAAATCACATGATGTCCTAGCATGCACTATTGTACTGTGCTATGCATATTTATATCATGGGTTTGAAAAATTTGCAAGAGGCCTATGAAGCAATATGGTGTCCTACCAAGCCCCAAGAAGCCCTATGATGCTGAATGTTTTGCATTTGTTTTGCAGTTAATTGACAGTATATAGCTTTAGTCAACAGATTTTGCGTATGTTGGGCTGAAAAACCTGTATTTTAGGCTCAATTTCCCTTGTATACTTGAAAGCCGCAGCAACTGCCGTGGAATACTCGGCAACAAAAAATCTGGTTGACAGAACAGGCTTTTGGTACTATACTTAAAGTATAGCGAAGGGCGGGAGTGGCTTCCGCCGGGCGTAGGTTTCCTATGCTTCCCCGCCGGGATGGCCTCCGGCTGCTATAATTTTCTTTGCTCTGCTTAAATCCGTTTTTCCGTTCATAATTACAATTCGTTCAAGGTTTTTCATGTCAAGCGGTTTTACAATCTTGAAAAACGTCCTTGCCCGTAGCGCTTTATTCCGGTTGCTGTTTAACGCCTCATCGTAATATAAATACGTGGTTCCATGCTCCATTTTTACATAAACATTGACTATTGCGCCATTACGGATTGTGCCGATTATGGCCAAGTCAGGCTGTCTCACTATTGCGGGTATTTTTTCAAAGTCCTTTTCAGTAATTGACAATACCCCTTCCCCATGCCTTCTCATAACATGGCTTCTGAAGTGGTTCGTTACCTCATGGGAAAGTTCAGAGTAATCAAGTCCTATTTCTGCGGCGCCCTCAATAAGCCATTTCCTGGGCTTGCCTATTGTGGTTTTATGGAAGGGGTTCACTTGTACACAATATCGACTTTTCCCATTTTTCTCTAGTGTGTTTTCTCTCGTTTCTTTTGTCATATTATGCTCCTATACAGTAAAATGGAGCAATTAAAAAAAATCGAAGATACTCCGAATGATTTCGATATTAAAATAGCTCGTTGGAATTCATTTATACAAAGGTACTCTAAAATAGAGGCTGCCTCCCGGTAGCGGTTTCAGGCGATGCTTTTCGATGCCTGTCTGCGCCATTTATTGGGTTTTAGTACGGCATGAAAAAGGGGAGTTACTCAAGTGGTTCCGGTTTTTCCATGGTTTATAACCTCTGATTTCAAACTGTTGATAACGCAATTATATCTCTTATTATCGTATGTTATTAAAATAAATATTGTATTTTTTAAATGTTTTCTCTTGACTTTATAAGAAAAAATAATGTATTATAAAGCTGGGGGAATATGGGAATATCATATAAACCTCTCTTTCATTTAATGATAGAGAAGGGATTAAAAAAGAAAAATTTGATTGAAAAAGTGGGATTAACCTCAACAATAGTGGCCAAATTCGCCAAAAATCAGTATGTAAGCGCCGAAACCATTGAAAAGCTGTGTCTTTACTTCCATTGCCAGCCAGGGGATATTTTCGAGGTTGTGTCTTGAAAAAAGGCTTGAAATGCTATATTTATGGATTATTGAGGAGACAAATAGGAATTTCTGAGATATACACAGGAAGAAACTGAGAAATATGGCAGAAAAAGCATTATTCATATTTGATATAGAAAACATTAAGGGGCACTATTCCAGATGCCTTGAGTTAATAATGTCTCTTGAACAGAATGAGTTGCAAAGAGTAAAAAATGCGTTAGACAGGTTTAATGAAATAACGACAAATACTGTGCGTTTTTTTTCATCGCCTGACAATATCCCGCCGCCACGTGTAATTGAAAATGAGACTCAGGCAAAATCATATATATTTTCTTTTTCATCAAATTTCAGGAATAACCCGCAGAATACAAAATATCATATACGAATAAATATAAAAAACAATCTTGATTATTCTAATCTGCAATATCTTGCGCTTCTCTTGAAAAGGTTTGAATACATGATAGAGGCAAATCCGGCTTCTAAGGAACATCGCCTTACTGTGTTTTTTGATGGTAGCTCAAACTTTTATGATGGTGGTTCTGACTTATATTATGGTCTTTCGCTCTATCTTCGCCTTCTTGCCAAAGAAGCAGTAGGAACTATTTTTGCCGAAAACAATAGCAGGGTAATAAGCGCTATTGACTTTAGAGAATATGCAGGAAAATCTGACTTTATACCTTTAATACCAATTGATGTAGATTCATATAATAAGCTTACTATGCCCATTATTTCCGATACATTTGATAATCTTTTTAATATAAAAGGCGGCGGAAGATTTGGCGATTCGCATAATGAAAATCCTAAGGTTGCGCTGCCAGATTTTTTAATTGAGAGTTCATACTATATATTAAAGGAGGTATATAAAAGCGAAAAAGAAATTATGGAAAAAATAAAAACCCGTCTTCGCAAGTCGGCAATTACATTGATACATTTTGTGATATTTGCGTTATTGAATAAAAGATATAGCTCAAAAATAGTCAATAATAAAGAAATTGATGACATTTACTTCGATATGGTCATTACACTGGCGGAAGACATTTACATCGGTATACGGCAGATTATTGAAAATGTTATTCAACATTCAGAAACTAAAAGTGGCTTCTTTCAATTGCTGCTCAACAATGAAGATACTGACCAAATTTTGAATATTCGTGTCTCAGATTTGAACGAAAAAGAAACACTGGTTGAAAATTTCAAGAGAAAACTTGAACATGAAAAAGAAACTGAGTCGCAGTTATCAACTGTTTGTGAAACATTGCTGAGGGTTGGTGAAGAAATAAATATATCGGATTTTTTTATTGATTCAAAGGTTCCCGAATTGAAAAAAGCATGGGATGAATATCGTAAAAAAATTGGTATGAGGCATTTTGGATTGAGAATATTTAATGATACTCTATTAAGTTGTAAATCATATTTTCAGATAGTATCTAATAAAAATTATAAACTCGATAAAAGAGAATTATTCTGTAATGATAAGAACCAACAATATGATAATGATGTAATACCCGGTACTGAGGTTTTTGCTTCTATTTCTCTTTCAGAGGATAGTGCGAAAAAAGAGCTGTCTGGTTCCACTCAATTAAATTACTTCGATGAAACGTATGAATGTTACGCTGATTTTTTGTATTATCAGGCGGAAGATAAAACAAACGATATTTTTAAAATATTTTCACAGAATCGCATAAGCAGGGAAAATAATTCTGATTTTAATATTGACAATCCCGCTTCTAAAGAAGAATTTACGGCAATGTGGGCGGATTCATTTTATCAATTAAAAAAACAAACAAAAGAAAGTCGTTTATTTTATATTAATCTTGACGAATATTTTAATAACTTACAAGATATAAAAAAGTATGGAAATTCAGAAGTCTTTTCGCGTGGAATTTTCAGAGGATTGTTGTTAAGAGGAAGTAATGAAAAATCATTTATTGCCATTATTAATATCTCAAATGATGTTAAGAACGGTGCTATAAGCCAGATAAAAGTACGCGGCGGGTTTCGCGATACGCCTATTGATACATCAATTCAACTCTTTTTTCATGTTAAAAATACAGAAGAATCATTCACTCTTTTTGGCAATACAGTACAGAAAGCGATTCAAAACACATATATGCTTTCCATAGAACATGGTCTTGGTCTTTTTAAATACAATGACTTACATTCTGTAGTTAGCGCAGAAGACTATAAAATTGAGCTACCAACCACGGAAAAAATAAAAGTAATGCCCTTTGACGTACTAATAACTATCACAGAAAATAATATCGAAACGATGTCTTTATTTGATAAAAAAATAAAAGTTATCGCAAACAAAAAAATAGATGGTGATGAAGATGCTGATGCTGGGTATTTAATAAAAAATTCACATACACGTTTGGGAAGCAAGATACATATAGATGGTTTCTATGAAATGTCTTTTCTGTTTTACCGTACTTCAATCGCAAACCGTATTGCTTTTGAAATTATACAAAATATTAAGAATAATGGTATTAATATCGATGTAGATGAAATGCTTTTTTATGGATATGCTTCCTATTCAAAAGCGATAATTACATCGCTTGTTGAGATTGTTAATGCATACCGTAAAAATAATGCGAAAAAAATAAAATTCGTTGTATATCAACATAATTTACAAACTGAAACAAGTAAAGATGAAATACAATTATTTGACGGGCATGAGGACGACCCATATATAATTCCTGTTGGTACGAATATTATCCAAATTGTTCCAATAAGTTCAACTTTTACGACATTCAGCAAAATGTGGGATAAGTTTATAGAAAATTATAGCAAGGCCGGAAATAATGAATGGTTAAAAAAATATGCCCCTATATTGAATTATACTGTTTTTTGGGTATATGATCAGAGTTGTCCTGAATTTTCAAGATATGTTGAAAATACCAATTTTTTATTCAGGAAAATAAAAACCGTTGAAAGTCTGACAAAAAACGAAATACAGTTTTTAATCAGTTCTCGATTGGAATGGCATTCTCCTTTAGGTTGTATTAGATGTTTTCCAAAAGAATTAATTAATGAAAATATTCTTGTTGAAACAGATAAGACATCAACAGTTCCGGCGCAGCAATTGCGTTCCCGAAAAAGCAATAGTTCTCAATTCAACATACATAATGAAATAGAGCGAAATAATAGAGCATTATTAAAGCTTTTTTATTCAAACTGTATAAAATACGGACATATTGAAAGGGGCAAGAATCATTTTCAATATTATATAAACACTCAGGATTTCTTTTATTATGCTCAACAAGATATAATGGAATGGTTAAAAGGACTGGAAAACAAAATTCTCTCCGAAAACTCAAAACTTAATATCATTTTTGTTCCAGAACATAACACTAACGTAGGGTTTGCACAATTTATCAATATTTATTGTTTTAATGGAACAGCAGAAGTTATTTCAATAAATATTGATAAGGAATATCGTTCAAATTTTATATGTGAACATAAGGCCATAAAAACAACTATAAAAATACTGCTGGATTTATGGAATCCAAAAAATAATAATGATGACGAATGTCCGGTCAAATTTTACTTTATTGATGATTCAATTATTACTGGAGGTACTTTTAATCGTGCAAACGATCTTTTATTGTCTCTGCTTCCAGGAGATAAAATAAAGTACTTTCCGGCTAATTTATTCTCAAAGATATTTGTTTTAGTTGACAGATTATCTAATAATTCTAAAAAAGCTTATGTATTAAATCCTGAAAAAAATTTCCATTCATTTCTGCATATTGATATATCATCATTGCGTACCAGTGGAGATTCCTGTATTTGCTGTAAATTAGGAAGCGAAGCGGAAAAATTATTTACAAAAAGTTCCACTAAAAAACTTGCGGAATATTGGAATAATAAGATTTACAACCGTTTCGCTGTATCATTTGATGAGGAAAATAAAACCGACCCTAAGGCCGCTCTTCGAGTATTAATTTCACATATTGCAAATAATTATTTAGTTAATGATAACCTTTTTCTTGCGGAAGATGAATTAATTATTAAGTTGTATAATAAATTTTTATTTGACGAAAATCACATAAATGACGATAGATTATCTCTTTTTAATGATGGTATTTATGATAATTTTTATTATCAATTACTGTTAAATGAGATAAAAAATGAATGTGAAAACCCGCTAGAAAGAGTAGGACTTCTTACAAAAATTATTTCGCGTCCTTTTTTGTCATTTGATTCAAGGCTAAAGCAGGCTACTTTAAGATATTTACTTTTATTAATTGATAGTATTTTGAGAAATAATCAAGAAAATAAAATTGTTTATTTTCTTCAAAAAATTGATGATAAGGAGAAATTAGAATTTCTTCAGAATGTTGTATTAGAATCTCTTTCTGATTTGAAAAGTAATTATTATTTACGAAAAGAAACCATAAAAAATATTGCCGTTTATATTGACAAGCTTAATGTAGACAAAGACAGCGTTCAGAAGTTTTATGGGTGTTTTGCCGCTTTTATTCATTCTGCGATTGATTGCGGAAATGATGAAACTAAACCTTTATGGTTTGAGTATTTATTACTTTTTGGCAATGAGTATAATAAAAATTCAAATAATAATTCTGACTTTAAATCTCTTTATTCTTCTTTTTTTAGTGCTAATAATGGATTAAAAAATACGGAATACATATTCAAATATTTTTGTAATGAGTTATTTTTAATGAATACATCTGTTCTTTTTAAAGGAATTGAAACACGTAAAAACGAAAAAGATAAGATAAATATTAAAGAACAAAATTTTGATTATTTTATGAATAACTGGAAAGTATTTCGTAAGATAGATAAAACAAAATATGATAATAATATTTTAAATAAAGAAATTGATTTGTTTGAAGCCATTAATGACCTTAGTAAACCTGATAATAACGATAAATTATTGAATGACAGATACAAGCGTGTTTTTGACAAATTGACTGATACTCTTAAGGAGAAATACGAATTTGTTGTTTCTTGCATATCATACGCATTACTTACATCATATGCGCAGCAAACAAATGAAGAATCTGATAAAATAACAACTATTTCTGACTTTGACATAATATCAATGACAAATGATGAACAAGTAAATTCTGAAATTTCATTAAAAAAATACTTTATTAAGGAATTTATTTGTAAAGCAATTGAAAAAAATAATAATGATTTGCATAGTTGGGGGTATATAATAAGTGAAGATAATAATATGGTATATGGAAATAATATTTTTAAGATAGCTATATTTTTTGATAGTCCTGAAAAACAAAATAATATTGAATATTATAGTAAATATGAGATAAAAAGAATTACGCCTGTATATCTATATATTGATATTAATTTTAATTCTGATATATCCTATGATAACAAAGAAAAATACTCTCTGCTTGTTCTTCGCGATGTTCTTATGTACCGATATAAATTTATGAGGGCTCTGGATTCTGATTTTTCAAGTGACATTTTCGGACAATATGCGCATAAAAGAGATGAAGCTAATTTAATAGCGCATGAAAAAGCGTTAAGCCATGCTACAACATCCGATGACGCAATTGAATATGATATTATAAGAAGTAAAATTCTTGATAAAGAAAAATTGTCCAAAAATGAGAAAGAGTTATTATGGATAATTTTTAAAAGTTATGTTAATCGGCAAATAAGTAAGCTTTATTGTCGAAATTTCAATACAGAGTCGCGCGATAATAGAAAAATAACGCCTCTTTATATAAAAGGAGGTGAAGGTTATAGACAGGACAGAGAAAAAGCATTTATGTATCAACCTATTAATAACCTTAAACCTTTAGTAGATGATCCACGATTTATATTGCTAAAAGAAATTGTAGAATTTCCTGATTTGGATGAAAATAGAAATAATATATTATATATGAAAATATTTGAAAATAAAGAACGTGGTAATTATAATCGTGAATATCTATTATGTTTATTATTCGATATTATATTTACTGGTGTTAAATATTCATCAGAAATATTCTACAAACTTCAGGATTTAGTAAATAATTATTCGGGTAATGATAATAAGCAAAAGAAACCGATAATTGAATTTAAAATAGATAAAAACTGTCTTGTAATTAAAAATTCAGTACTATTAGGAACTCATACGGCAAATGTTATGGATTATGAGGACCGTAATAAAATAATTAAATACAGACTTGAAAATCCTATTGATTTTCCGGATGGACGAATGTCATTAGGAGTTATAAAAAAATACATAGAAGGACTTTATAACAATAAGACAGAACATACTTTATGCAACTTTGAATTTATTAAAGTAGATGAAGAAAGTACAACAAAAGGAAGACTTGGGGTCCGAGAAAAGTTGTATTTTGAAACCAGACTTCCGATATTTGATAATATAGGAGAAAATACATAATGAATATCATTTTTATTGATGACTCAAAAGGTTATATGGAAAAACTTCTTTGTAAGTCACAAATGAATGACAATAAGATTCTTTTTATGGAATTAATAGAAAATAATATGACGCCTATTACAATATTTTTTGGTAATTATGAGAATGAATATAGAACATATAAACCTATTGGAGAACAGGAATTGCAGGAATTTTTGGATAATTATGCTAATAAACTGTCTTGTAATGGCTATGAATATGATGATAACCATCCCACAAAGTGTATCTATAAAAAAGATAAATTTGAAGTTAATGTTAACGAATCTGCGTTTTTACTCTATGATAATAATGACCTTACCGCCCAAAAAATACTTCAAAGATGGGATGATGAAATAGAACCAAAACTGAAATATAACGCTGAAAGATACGATTCGGATGAAATAAATAATTTACTGGATAAGCTAGATAATAAAATTTCAAAAAATAGCGATAATATAGTATTGATTGATATGTTGCTTGTAATTAATGATGATATAAGATTTGTTGATAAACAAGATATTCGTAATATCCCTGATAAACCGATTTTATCAATGATTATATATCATTATTTGCATACAAAGTCAGTTAAGTGTGCCGTATATTCAACATTTGCAGAAAGGGAAATATTTAAGGAAAAATGGATTCCAATGTATAATAAATTCTTCACGGATAATCCTCTAAATGAGAACGATAAGGATTTTATTTTTGATAGAGATAGCCTTAATTTGGAAAAAATAAAAAATATATAGGGAAAACCTGATATATGACAAAAGATGAAAGTAAAATATTTGCTGAGAAATATTATGCACTTTATGAAAATCTGAGTAAATATAATATTATTCTACCACAGGAAAAATACAATGAAATTCATAAATATTATCATTATACTTCTATTAAAATATTTCATAATATAGTGGATAATTATGAGTTTTGGGCGCATAATATACGTTTCTCAAATGATTATATGGAAGAAAAAATTGTTTCTGAACGCTTTTTAAAAGAAAAGAATTATATTGGTGATAACTACTTAATTTGTTTATGTACAGATGGAGATTTATTAAGTCAATGGCGTGGATATTGTCCGGACGGAGGTGTATCAATAGAACTCAGTCTTCCTGAAAAAGAAATAAATTTTACGGTATTAAAAGAAAATGAGCGTTATATAAAAAATATTTATAGTAGTCCATTACCAGTAAGTTATATACAAAAGGGTAATAACGGACTTATACAAGTAGAAATAAAAGATAAGCTTGATTATTTACCGCTAATTAAATCTTATTATTTTCATGAAGAAAAAGAGTATAGAATATTATTCAACAATAATGATCATTCTCTTGATAAATGTATATTTGAAAGAGAAATAGGTAATTCGACTCGTGTGCCGTATATAAAAGTAAAATTTAATAAAATCATCAATGAAAAATCAATAAAAAGAAAATTTAATCTGGTAAATCAAAAATATGATAAATTATTAAAGATTTCAAAAAATAAATTCGGGAAACATTTCCTGACAATACCTGAAAATAAACTTCAGGAAAAAATATTTAATGACATATCGGCTAAACTTGATGAATACTATAAAATTCATCAAATTCCTCCAGGAGCTAAAAGAGACCGAATTACTATTTTATGTGATGGGAAACCGCCAATTACCGGAATAAGAATTGCCCCGATGTATGATCATGAGAGGGTAAGAGAACAAATTGAACATTTTTGTAAATCAAGATATTGGCTAAGAAATGTATCTGTTGAGTGTTCAGAAATTCCATATACTTATTCTCTTGGAAAAAAATAAAAATTACGTTTTTTGTTTTATCACACATTTTTGGGATGGATTTTAGGCCTTCAAACGCCCCTCTTTCAAGGGGCAGGTCTTTTCAGACAAAAAGCAGGGTACTTCTGAATCAGATCTTTTACACTATCTGCAAGAAAATCACGCTGTGCGATATTTACTGTCTGGCGGCTTAACCCTAGACGTTCCGCTATGGCTTCTTGCCGTTCAGCGGTTCTGTCTCCTGATGTATCAAGGGCAAGTATTATTTTCGCCCGATCACCAGCCTGAAGTTGTGTACCCCTGTGGTACAAAACCGTTCCAGTACGGCACGGTTCCGTGCTCTGAGCCTTATAGGTCTTTTTCTCATGTAGTATCTCTTCCCATCTTGATTATGATACTACATCTTTATTCTTTTGTAAACATTTAGTTGTTACAGAGTACTAGTGTGATCACCAAAATTTTATATGACACATGATGACACATATCGATAGTCCATTAAAAGCCAATTAGCACCAGATTTAATTCACAGCAGGAGTGTATCCGGTTTATGAACCGCATATTTCCGACCATCCTTACTTATATCCTACTTTTACCGGAGTTTGCGGAAATCGCTCTATAGATGTCACCACCGCCACTATCCCTGTCCGTTTGCCCGCGCACACTGGTGCTTTTGTGTCCCGAAACCGTGTCTCTTCAATCCCGTTCAGAGTTATTATATAGTATTTACTCTGATTGTCCCATTTTACACCCACTGTATTTTTTACCCCGTATCCTTTCCGCAAATATACACTGTTTTCCCACGGCACAATAACTTCATAGTACTCTCCTTCCACGACTTTCCCAACTGTATAGTTACCGTCTTTTTGTATCTGCAATACCAGCATGCTTTCGCCATATCCTTCTACGTTCCCGCCGGCGAAAAATAATCCGTAACCCCCAAAGTAGTTTCCACTCTCCTTTACCAGTTCCATCGACATTCCCGCCTCTGCTTCCCACTCCCGATCCAGATACTTCCAGAACGTATAGCTCTTACCTTGATATCGCTGTTCATTCAGAAAAAATATAAATCGGCCAAATACGTCCTTCTCGAATAATTCGTTCTTTTCTTGAATTGATCCTCCGGAAGTGGTACCTTCTCCATCCGTCCTGCCATTGTTGCCGTTATTACCGCTGTTTCCTGGCGGCGTTCCATTTCCGCCGTTGTTACCACCATTATCAGGCGGTACTGTCATATTATCACTGCGGATTATCGTATATCTTCGTATCGTCCCTCCAGTCATTCCCTCTACCGCATAGTTTTCCACATAAGGATATATCGTTATATACCATTCCTTTTCTGTTTTCGCCTCATTCCGTAACTCGTACCACTTCCCATGCTCTGTAAGAAATGGTTCCTTTCCTTTAATCTCCATCCACAAGGTGGTCATCCCTACCGTTCCGTCTTCCTGTATTTGCAGATATACGCTTTTTCCTCCGCCTACCTTCACTTTGTACCAGTCAATATCTGTCAGTTCTCGTCCGTCTGAAAATCGAAAATAATACATCGTTCCCCGTTTGAATGAACTCAATGCGGTTGCCTGCTCCATCCGATTATTCGGCTCGTTCAAGTCCACTTCCGCGCTGTTACCTACCCCGATTCTCGTTTGTTCACCTTTATGTACATTCCCTTTCTGAATTATGTCCAGGCGATACACATACCGGATATCATCATCCACTTTCCGGTCTATATACTTTGTTCCCCGTCCACGGTATATCTCGGTATATGACCCCACACCGTTTATTTCGTCCCGTGCCCGTTGTAGCACATATTCATCTGCCTGTATGTCTCCTTGCCATTTCACTGTTACCGCCCGGTATTCCAAAAAGCTTTCTACTTCTATTTTAGTCCCTGTAATCGATCCGGATTCTTTCTCTTCTTCCGGCAAGATATTGCATCCAATGCTTATCATGGGTATTAATATCATTAATGATCTTGTAAGAGTACATTTGTTCATACTCACCTCCCATCCTTAACTATTGCTCGTGATCGCATGCCATCTGAGCGTATAGCTTACCACCATGCCGCCAGTCTGGTTCGCCAGTAGAAATCTCGTCTTATCGGGCCTTATCGCAAATGTTACATACTTTTGTATCGCCGCGTCATTCTTGATTTGAAAAGGTACGCCATGCGTTACCGAATATGTTCCCATAACCGGATCGGTCACCAACAAATATCGGTCATTTATCTCATCATTATATTCCACCACTATGTGCGCCGTTTTATGGGCAGGTACACTCACTTTGTACCAGTCTATGTCCTCTAAAACATTATCTTGCAGGGAAAACCCAAAACAATGGATATTTGCCTGTATAGACGATTCCAGCAAAGTTGCCTGTATTTCTATATTGTTCGGTTCATGGTTATCTTCTTGAATCCTTACCGATACTCCCAACGCGATCCGATCGTATAGCTGGTCGCTTGATGGGTACATTATGCCATTTCTTCTTTTGTATAGTTTGTATACATACCGCCCTTCGTCCTCAACAGCAGTATCAATGAATTGTAATGTCGCTCCCTCGTATACAGGGCTGAAAGATCCGATGCTGAATGTTGGTGGCTTGTCAAAACTCCTCATGACAATATAAGTATCCGCCCCTTGGTCATACTTCCAGTTTATCAATATACTCCCGTTTACCCGAAAGCTTGTTACGACCGGAGTATCCACAAAAGGCATCGGGCGAGTACGGGAAAAGGTGGTGATTTCCAAACCAGCTATCCATACATTTTCTCTTTGCTTGTCAAGACGGTAAAAATATCCTTTGTCATCTTCAAGGATGCTGTCGATCGCGGATGTCGGTCCCTGCATGAAAAAACCCGCTTCGCCGGCCCGATCCTGAAACAGCAGCGGAGTCCCGTCATCAACCGCGCGCATAATACGGTAAGCATCGGCCCCCTCGTCTGCCTGCCAACTGAGGTATGCCGACTTCCCGTTGTTTAAATTCTGCGCAATGATTATTCCAGGAAACGGGTCAGGCCGACTTTTTCCCAAAAAAGTAATTTCGATACCTTTAAAAACACGATTTCCGCATATTTTATCCAGCCGATACGCATACGATTTTTCGGGTACAATATAATTATCGACATATGAATAGGTATCTACCAATATTATCTTCTGTGTAACATATTCATCGCTAAAATCTATACCGTTGCTTCCTACCTCTGTTTTCATCACGATGTATTTGTCGGCGTTCTCATCCGCTTTCCAAGCCAGATATACCGATCTTCCCTCATTGACACTCCGTGCCGTTATGGTTCCTTCAAAAGGCAACGGACGGGCATAGTATACGTACCGGTTTCCTTCGATGATTTTATTTCCTCTGATCTTATCCAATCGATACGCATAGGTCACCGAAACCTCAATATCCAGATCTATGTATGTCCATTCTGTCCCGCGGTATATCGGCAGGAATTCCAAAAAACCATTTTCATTACTAATACTTCTCATTACTATGTAATTGTCCGCACCGGCGTCTTTACGCCATGTCAAGCTTACAGCATGTATACTCTTAATCTCCCGTACCATAACAATATCACTGAAAGGATCTTGCCGTGCCAGATGATCATTGAGTATGTTCTGGTCACAGGACAAACACCATAACGCTATTGCCAAAAGATATATCGTATGCTTATTTTTCATGCTTGCCTCCTATTAAGGTAATAACCGTCCCCAAATACGATCGTACAATCGGTGATGATTCCGCGACAAAATACTTATACAGATTTGCCCCAATATTTATCGTAAACAATCTGTTGACACGATAGGCGTAATCCAACGATAGCGAATACCCGGTCAATGATTGATTGGAGTTGAGGTTTTGCTGGTATTCACGATCTTCTATTCTCCACATATCGATCTCATAGAATACCCCGCCTCCTATACATATCCAGTTCTTCGTGTAGAAATTGAGATGGTACCTTATCTCCGGATTAATAGATATGCCATTCATAAAAACCGCATTCTTATTTTTGGTTACCCCGTTCCGGTACCCAATATTTAATCCCAACGACGCTTCATTCTTCATGTTGTTTATCGCCGGAAACTGTAATTCGGGATACATATCAAGACCTATTACCATTTCGATGGTACCTTGTACTGATTCTACCCATAGACGATCAATATACGACCAATACCCGGCGCTAATCGGCAGCCGTAATACAAATTCTTTTTCTACCGCATCTTTTGTTTCTTGCTTTGCTTCCGATTTTGCTTTTTCCCGGTTCTCCAGTTCTTCCTTAATTGATACTATTTCAGTCTGCAAATCCTGTATCGCATGTTTGAGCGAATCTACTTTATCACGATCGGTATTATACCACTCCATAATATGTTCGCTCACGGCTTTTATGAGACGTTCGTATTGGTTGTTTGTATCACTGGCGTAAAACAACCCGTAGTCTTCACGCCGCCGATTGTATATTTTCAATTCCGCCTGCAATGAGATGCCATCGTCTTTGATGGCGCCATAGAGAATGTCATCCACATGATAGTAGTCCGAAACCCGCCGCGCGTCAAAATCTGTCACGCCAGCCAGTCGATCGTTGAGTGGTATTTTACTAACTTGTATGTTGTAATATTTATCAAGCATCGCTGTTATGTCAGCAGTTATGTCTTTCCGATATGTTTTCTGTACATAATTTGTTCCCTGTTTTTCATAATAAGTTATCGGAATCATGATAATATCAAGCCCATAAACCGCTGTTCCTCCCAAAATAAACAGCAGTATCTCATAGACGGCTATCCTCACCATGTTTTTGGTCATCATTCCTCCCCGGCTGCTTCTTCTACCGTATATTCATCGATAGCTTCCATTTTTTTAGTATCATCAGGTTCATTTCCCTCGCTAAAACTTCTACCCTGTTTCATTTGTTGCCGCAACGCCGCTATATTGTGTTCCATTTCCTTTAATTTCTGATACATTTCTTCTGCGGTAAAATCCAACTGCTCCTGTTCACGAAAGTTCACCCCCTGCAAATCTCGAATCAGGCCTTGCAGGATAACCAATTCACTGCCTGATAACGCCGCGTCTTTATGTCGGAGGTAAAGCGCATAGGCTTGGTAAAACCGTAAAGTGATGTTTCTGCGCTGGTACTGTAACGCACGGTTAAAAGCAATGAAGGCGTTTGCGTAATCCTCTTCTCTGAAATATTGCAGTGCCTTCTCCGTATAATCATAATTAAGTTTTTCGGTTATCATCCCGATTATTTCTCCCTCGCGGTTTTTCCTCGTTGGTCTATCGATGACTTCCAATACTACCCCAAGGGCTTCTTGTATTTCGATTATTCTTTCTTGTATCAGATGCAATTCGGTCATTGTTTGATCCGCTCGTCTGGCAGCAATTTCGTCTCTTCGTTCCTGTTCATCTTTGAGTTGCTGAATTAATGTACGATTTTGCTTTATTCTATCAATTAATATTATGGCAAAAATGATCGATATGGTTACGGCTATCACAATTATACAATTTTTTAGTGTAAGGATATTCTTGTATTCAGGCATTGCTTTCATTTTTTTGGAAAACCTCTATAAGAAATATGCAAACATATTATACTTTATTTTGCTTTACTGTCAAATAAAATCCAAAAAATCATAATATATGTTACGTTAGCCACAAGATAAGTTACGAATGAAAGTAAAAATGAAACAAAAAGAAAGTTTAGACGCGTGTAACATGCTAATAATATTACCACAAATAAAAAATATCAACAAAAATGTTGCGTGGGACAAGCGGTTGTGGT
>Ga0268262_10003266_pt1 | contig 17718 bp, 14 predicted proteins | sample TergutNc150P3_FD_190354 | JGI IMG/M metagenome (GOLD analysis project Ga0268262, IMG submission 190354) | Nasutitermes corniger P3 segment gut microbial community from laboratory colony in Florida, USA - Nc150 P3 (SPAdes) (version 2) | ecosystem: Host-associated > Arthropoda: Insects >...
ACATAGCCCTCAACGCAGGCGAAGCCGCAAACGGAGCGAAAAACGTCAGCTCAAACGTAGCCGGAATGAACAAGGCGGCACAAGAGAGTTCAGGGGAAGTTTCGCGAGTGAAACATAGCGCAGATAAACTATCCAAAATGGCAGGGCAGTTGCATACGGCTATGGATAAGTTTAGGGTGTGATGGGATTCCTCCCCATATCCCGCAAAGAAATGGATTCCCTCGGTTGGGATTATGTTGATGTTATTATAGTAAGTGGAGATGCTTATGTTGACCATCCCTCTTTTGGCCACGCTGTTATAGCGAGGATTTTGGAGAGCGATGGTTTGCGTGTTGCCATTTTGCCGCAACCAAATTGGCAAGACGATTTGCGAGATTTCAAAAAATTGGGGCAGCCGAGATTATTTTTTGGAATAACTTCCGGCTGTTTGGATTCCATAGTAAGCCACTACACAGCAAATAAAAGATTGCGTAGTGACGATGCTTACACACCGGGCGGGAAAGCCGGATTTCGCCCCGACCGCGCGACAACGGTTTATTCAAAAATACTAAAACAGCTTTTTCCAAACACACCCGTAATTCTAGGCGGCATAGAAGCCTCTTTGCGCAGAACAACCCACTACGATTTTATGGAAAGCCGCCTACTGCCAAGCATACTTTGCGAAAGCAAAGCAGATTTGCTGGTTTATGGAATGGGCGAAAAACCGATTTTGGAAATAGCAAAAAAACTTCAACGCGGCGAAAATATTTACGATGTAAAACAGATCGCATATTTGGGAACACACAATGCGGGACAAAAGTTATATTCTCACGAAGATTGTTTGGCAGATAGCGATAAATTTTTTGAGAATACCAAAATTTTGGAACAAACTCCAAATGAAATTATAACTCAAAAAATTCAAGATAAAACTTTAGTTATTAACCCGCCTTTTCCGCAAATGACGGAGAAGGAAATAGACAGAAGTTTTGATTTGCCTTATATGCGGCAGCCGCACCCTCGCTATAAAAAAAGAGGAAACATTCCCGCTTACGAAATGATAAAACACAGCATAACAACACACAGAGGCTGCTTTGGCGGCTGCTCATTTTGCGCCATCAGTGCGCATCAGGGAAAATTCATAGCGAGCAGGAGCGAGAAAAGCATTTTGAAAGAGGCAAAAGAAATAGCAGAGCTGCCGGACTTCAAAGGCAATTTAAGCGACTTGGGTGGTCCAAGCGCAAATATGTACAAAATGGGCGGAATGGATAAAGATTTGTGCTCCAAGTGCAAACGTGTGAGCTGCCTATTTCCAAAAATTTGCCAAAATCTAAATACAGACCACAAAGTGATGAACGAGCTTTACAAAAAAGTTTTGCAGCTACAGGGCATAAAAAAAGTTTTCATAGGCAGTGGCATTCGCCACGATATGCTTTTGCACAACCCAAACGAGCAAAATACCCTCTACACAGAAAACCTCATTTTGTACCACACAAGCGGCAGGCTAAAACTAGCCCCCGAACACACCGAAAGCCACGTTCTTAAAATTATGCGAAAACCGGATTTTGCCGAATATAAAAAGTTTATGCTCATTTTCCAAAAAATCTGCGAAAAGCACGGCTTGAAAACGCAAATTGTTCCCTATTTAATGTCTAGCCACCCAGGTTGCGAAATAAAAGATATGAAAGCCCTTTCCCATATTCTAAAAGATTTGCAAATCCACCCCGAACAAGTCCAAGACTTTACCCCAACACCTTTTACCTTTAGCACGGCGTTATTTTATTTAGCTTTGACGAAAAACAAGAATGCTCCTTATGTTGCCACAGATGAAAGGGAGAAAAGGGAACAGAAGGAAATGTTTTTTTAACATTTTCTAAATTTGTCTAAAATATCATAATGAGGCACTAGAAATATGAAATTACTCCATTCCATGACGTTTAGAATAATTCTGCTATCCGTGACGGGAGTTTTATTGACCGTTATAGCCCTCATTGTTTCTGTGATTCTTTCGCAAAGCAAAACAGAAGAGATAGTTAGGCAAAACAGAATAGAGATAGATAAGCAAAACATAGAGAATATGAAACCAATCGCATGGGGAATTTACAACTCCGTGCAGATATACGACAAAGTATTGCTGTCAAAACTCAACGATGGTTTGTCCAATATGCACGATAGATTCCATTCTAGCGACTATTTTAAACGTCTAGGTTCTGAGATGAATTACGACCCAAAAAAACCATCTCCAATAGTGGATGATGTTTCAAGGCTCAACGATGTTCACGCAACCATATTCCGCAAGCAGGCAGACGGCTCCATGATTCGCGTTTCAACCAGCATCGTAAGAGATGGCAAGAGATTTGTGAATACTAAAATTTCTCCAAAAAATGACGATGGTAGCCCGAATGCGGTTCTGCAAGCCGTGCTGGGCGGCAAGAAATATGTTGGCCGTGCCAATGTAGGCGGCGAGTGGGTAAATGCCATATACGAACCGATCATTGAAAAAGGCGAAGTCGTGGGAATGCTCTTTGTTGGTTCTTTGGCAACAGACACAAAGAGGCTTATAGAGTCAATAAGAAAGCTAAAATATGGAGAAAAAGGAAGCGTTTTCGCCGTTGGCGGCAAAGGTACACAGAGAGGGATTTTGACAATGTCAATAGATGGGAAGATGGATTACCAAAATGTTTGGGATTTGAAGAACTCCAAAGGGGATTACTATTGGCGCAAAATAATAGAGACCGGTAGTGAACTGCCAGAAAATTCAACCGAATATGTAGAGGTTGATTATAAGGATGGCAATGGCGATGAATACAAGCTCGCCGTTGTTGAAATGTATTATGCCCCTTGGAACTGGGTCATAGGCGTTTCCATTCCTAAAGCAGAAATAGGAAGGGCGAGCGAGGAGATGCAAAATTCGCTGAATGGAGCAATGGCACTCCTGAAAGAGCAGGTTTACATCACAGGGATAATAATGTTTATTTTTATACTTATTGTTTCTTTTGTTTTTTCCAAAAGCCTAACTAAAACTATTAACCGTGCAATAATCCTGTTTGACAAGGTAGCCAAAGGCGATATGACGCATAGGCTTGAGATAACTAAAGACGATATAGGCGAAATGGCACATCATTTCAATAAACTTATGGATAACCTGCATGGGTTTATGAAGAAAGTGGTGAGCAATGTGGCAACCCTCAACGAGGCATCCGACAAACTTTTCGCTGTTAGCAAACAGGTAGCCAGTTCTGCCGAAGAGAGTGCATCTCAAAGCGCGAGCGTAGTTAGCGCAACCGAGAAGGTATCAACAAACATAAACGCGATGGCAAGCGGCGCGGAAGAAGCATCGGCACACGTAACCGATGTGGCAAACGCGGTAAGCCAGGTATCAACAAATATAAGCTCTATGGCAAGCGGCGCAGGAGAAGCATCGGCACACGCAACCGATGTGGCAAACGCGGTTAAACAAGTTGCAGAAAATATAAACGCAATGGCAAACGCAGCTGAGAATGCCTCTACTAATTCCAACGAGGTGGCAGATGCGACTAAACAGATGTCCGCTAATGTGAGTACCATTGCAACATCTATTGAAGGAATGAAAACAAGCATTGACAAGATAGCGAGCAATGCAGACGAAACTCATAAAGTTGCAGACGATGCTACCATCAGGTCCCGTGAGGCTACCGAAGCTATGAACAAGCTGGGTGTTGCCGCCAAAGAGATAGGGCAAGTTACCAGTGTAATTAAAAATATAGCGAACAAAACAAATTTATTGGCTCTCAATGCCACTATTGAAGCAGCGTCCGCAGGTGAGGCAGGTAAAGGCTTTGCCGTTGTAGCAGGCGAAATTAAGGAGCTTGCTAACCAGAGCGCAAACAGCGCAGACGACATAGCGCACCGAATAGAGGGCATCCAATTGAGTACCGGAGAAGCTGTAACTGCTATAAATAATGTTTCGGATATTATCGCGAAAGTAAGCGAGAGCGTGCAGTCCATATCCGATTATGTTGTCCAGCAAGCTAAGACAAGCAACGAGATAGCGAGCAATGTGGCGCAGGCAAACTCAGGAGCTAAGTACGTAGCCGAGGCAATGAGCGATGTAGCCAAAGGCAACAAGGATATAGCGAGCAACGCATCGCAGGCAAGTGCTGGCATAGAGCGCGTATCCAAATCCATAAACGAGGTAGCCAAAGGCAGCAAGGACATTGCCCAAGTTGCATCGCAGGCGAATGCAGGCGTGGAACGTGTATCCAAATCCATAAACGGCGTTGCCAAAGGCAGCAAAGACATTGCCCACAACGCGGGTGAGGCAGCTAAAGGTGCTGGCGTGGTTAGCCAGAGCATAGTGAGCATAGCCCAAGGCGCAAAAGATGGCGCTCAGGGTGCAAAGCAAATCAACCAAAGCGCAGACGAACTTGCAAAGATAGCAAGCGACTTGAAAAATGTTTTGAGCCAGTTCAGCGTGTAGAGCTGCGTTTTCTAAATTACTAAGCCCGTTATGGAAATTGCCCCGCAATACAGATTTGATACCTTTGCAGCTGGAGAGTCTTCAAGGCTGGCTTTCGCTGCTTGCAATGAGGTGGCTGAGAACGGAGAGTCTCATGGCAATCCTTTGGTTTTGATAGGCGGAACAGGGCTTGGAAAAACACACCTGCTGCATTCAACGGCAAATGCCCTGCATTCAAAAAAGAGCGGTTTGAAGATAATTTGCGCAACCGCTTTGGAATTTTACGAGGAGTATAAGAAAAATGCACAGCAAGTAAAGGAAAATCCCTCGCCTATGGAAGAAATGGCCGCAAAGTTTAGAGGTGCGGATGTGCTGATACTCGACGACTTGCAGAATATTGAAAGAAAGTTTGAGTCGCAGCACGAATTGCTCCAGATTTTCAACCTGTTGCTGCTTGCTGGCAAACCTATAATAGTGGCTTCCCAAGTTCCCATATCCAGCATAGAAAGCCTAGACGAATCGCTCAGGTCGCGTTTGACTGGCGGCTTGTCCATTCAAATTTCCGTGCCGACTTTTGCAGACAGACTTGCAATTTTGCAAAAGAAATTCGATATGATTGGGCTAAAAGTGAACGAAGGGGTTTTGCAATTTTTGGCAGAAAAAACAAACGGTTCCACAGTGCACGACTTGGAAGGAATAAGAAATACCATAGGCTTTAAAGTTAAGCAAATCAACAAGAACGCAGATTTGGAAATGGCTTCCGAAGTTTTGGAAGAGCATTTTTCAAACACGCATAGAAGCCTTTCTATGGAAGCAATAGTAAAAAATGTGGCTGCCTATTATGGAATTTCTGTTGAAATTCTCAAGCAAAAAGGGCGCGGGAGCAAGGAATCTGTTTTAACTCGCCAAGTTGCAATGTATTTTATGCGCAAAGAATTAAATAAAAGTTTTGAGCATATAGGAAAATATTTCAACCGCGACCATTCCACCGCTCTTTATGCCTGCAAGCTGGTAGAAAATAAAATGAAAAAAGAGATGCCATTCAATTTAGAAGTGAAGAGAATGAAGAAAAATTTGTATGAATAATGAATTTGCCGCAAACAAGCAAGTGAGCGTTTCGCGAAATGGAGTTAGCATAGCAACCGATTCAATGCCAGGTGCTTCTTCTGTATATGCGGGTTTGTGGCTCCCAATAGGTTCTGCCTCGGAGAATTCAAGCAATAGCGGACTTAGCCATTTTTACGAACATTTGGTTTTTAAGGGAACAAAAAACTGCTCGGCATTTCAAATTGCAAAAGAGATAGAGGATTTGGGCGGAAACCTAAACGCTTATACCGCAAGAGATGCAACTTGTTTTTACATTCACATAGCAAAGGAGCATTTGCAAACAGCGGTGCGTGTTTTGGCAGAATTAATTATGGAACCAAAATTGACTTCCAGCGATTTTGCAAAAGAGAGGAATGTTATTATAAAAGAAATTATAGCTATAGAAGACAATCCCGAAGAACTCTCAGATGATTTTTTCCACAAAGCGCACTTCAAGGGCTCTGGCCTTGCGCTCCCAATAGCAGGCTCTTTGAAGTCAGTTAAAAACTTGCATATTGAAGAGATTCGCAAAAGGCAGAAATTTATTTTGGATGAGTTGCCAATTTTAGTCAGCGTGGCTGGAGCGGTTGAACATAATGAGTTGGCGAAAATTTGCAAAAAATTCTTTAGCAAAAAAAAGGGTGCTGGCAATCAACCCAGCGTTGCATATTCTGCAAATTCTGGAGTGGAGATGCGGCAAAAAGAGGTTCAGCAAGCAACGGTTTTGTGGGGAACTTCCTGCGAGGGTTTGGAGGCAAAGGAACTCAGGGCATTGCAGATATTCAATCATATTTTCGGCGATGGATTTTCCAGCAGGCTGTTTCAAAACATCAGGGAAAAACACGGGCTTGCTTATTCCATAAATTCCTCTTTTGGGAATTTTATCCAAAAAACCGCGAGCAAAAAAAGCCTAGCTTCTTTTCAAATTTTCTTTGCAACGGAGCAGCAAAATATGGAAAGGGTTGCGGATTTTATTCGCAAGGAGATGAAAAATTTTTTAAGGAATGGTTTTTCAAGAAACGAGCTGGAAAAGGCAAAGCAGGGGATTATAGGTTCATATAAACTTTCCAGGGATTCCCTCAGCAGCCGCCAAAACCGCCTTGCCCGCCAAGTGCTAAGGTATGGGCACCCCATAGATCAGGGCAAAACGGAAGCTCAAATAAACAATATGGAAGCTGATTACATTGAATCTTTCATAAAAAAATTTGCGGCAAACTCCAAATGGACTTTTGCCGCAGTTGTGCCTAAAAAAACAAAGCGCGTTAATTTTTCTTCTTCAATATCTCATCTCTAACCGTATTTTTCAACATATCGCAACTCAGCTTTTCTATTTCTTCTGCGGATATGATTTTATGCGGGATAACTTTGATTTCGCCGGGGTAAAGGGCAATGCCATTTTTAGGCATAACTTTATGAGTGCCTATTAGAGTAATTGGGAATACCGGTGCCCCAGTTTCTTTTATTATGCGGAATATGCCGTTTTTGAACGGCAAAAGTTCTCCGTTTTTCGAGCGGGTTCCCTCTGGGAAAACCATTATGGGAAAATTTCTTGAGAGGCGGTCTTTAATTTTATTTGACAAATCCGCATTTGCCTGCGGATTCCCGCGCACAACGGGAATGCTGTTGGTATGGGTTAAAAGTAGCCCGAAATATGGGATTTTAAATAGGCTTTTTTTAGCAAGAAATGCGCAGGGAAAAGTTTTGTACAGTATAATAGGGACATCTATGAAACTCTGGTGGTTGCTTAAAATAAAACAAGTGCTGCCTTTTTCGGGCAAAGTTCCTTCCATTTTCACTTTTATGCCAAACAGAAAAAATATAACTGCAAAAAATGGCTTGGTTATAAGCACAAATTTAGTCCATTGCCTAGTTAAGGCACAAAATGAAAACCACGGAGGGATAACCGTTACAAGCCCTATGGCTAGAAATAGGTAAAAAAGAAAACCTAAAATATTTGCTCTGATTATTTTCATAAATAAATTGAGGAATCGGAGTCTTGTGGCAAATCTGAAAGGGGCTTAAAAATAGCATATTTGCTTTTTTTGTTGCTGGGAAGCCATTTATCCAGAATTTCGTTTAATTTTGGCAATTCTATGGGTTTGGTTAGCAGGTCGTTCATTCCATTTTGCAAAAACATATTGCGCGTGCCAGATACTGCATTGGCGGTGAGTGCTATTATTGGCAAATTCGCAAAATATTCACCTGGCATTTTTCTAATTATTCGCGTTGTCTCAATCCCATCCAATTCTGGCATCATGTGATCCATAAAAACAATATCATATTTTGTTTGTTTGATTTTTTCAATGGCGGCTTTGCCACTTGTGCAGGTATCTATTTGCATCATATAAGTTGCCATCAAACCCTCTGCAACCATAAGATTAGTGGATATATCATCAACTATCAATACTCTTGCATCGCTGGTCACAAAGGTTCTGTTTTCGCCAAAAGTTTCTTCTAAATCTGCTGTATCATTGTTTGTTTCATTCAAAATATTTGCAATGGAAATCGCATGAATGGGCAAAATGAGAGCCTTTGTGTATTTTTCATACGCAATGTCATTAAATTTTTTAATTATAACAAAATTATAATTAACGCCAAGTGCCCAAGCAGTTTTCTTTGCTTGAGCAAATATATCGGTTGAAACGAACACAAAGGAATAAGAGGTATTTTTCAATTCAGAGCAAAACGCATCGTAATTTCTAACACGTGTGCATTCAACGCCCAAGTCTTCAAGAGTTTTGAGGATTGAGTCTGCATATATATCGTTTGTCTCGTATAGCAAAACTTTCTTTGCCTCAGGGTTTTGCACAAAAGCAATTTTGTCGCATTGCTCAACCATAAGTTGCGGGAGCGAGACTGAAAAGGTGCTACCTTTTCCGTAAACGCTATTCACGGAAAAACTGCCTCCCATTGCATCGCATAGGCTTTTTGTTATTGTAAGCCCAAGACCCGTATCAAAGAGCTTGTTCATGCTTTCTTGATTAATGCCTGTGCCGGTATCTGTGATTTCTATGTTTAAAAACAAGGTATTGTCTTTTTGCGCCCCTCTGCGTATAGCTATGGAAACAAAACCCTCGCTAGTGTATTTAAAAGCATTGCTCAATATGTTTAGCAAAATTTGCCTTATTCTTGCCTCATCTCCTATCAGCTTGCTCGGAATATTGCTGTCTATATCCACAATAAAATGAACCTTGCTCTCTATGGTTTTAATTTGCGTTATGTTTATAATATCGTTAATTAGAGAAGCAACATCGTATTTTGCCGGAACTATTTCCAAATGCCCAGATTCTATTTTTGAGAAATCTAAAATATCGTTGATTATGGAAAGCAAATTATCGCAGGCTTTTTTGATGGATAGCATATATTTTAGCATTTGCTCCGAAAGATTTTCCCTTGCGCTTAGTTCAACCAGTCCCATAATTGCATTCATCGGGGTCCGAACTTCGTGGCTCATCCTTGCTAAAAAATTTGATTTTGCTTTGCTCGCTTTTTGCAAATCTTCAATTATTTTTTGCATATTAGAAACATCGCAAAGCTGGATAAGCACACCGATTATTGAATTTTTCTTATCTTTAACGGGAATGAGAGAAACCCTGAAATGATATTTCTTTCCATTTTTGAACTCCATATTCTCATTGTATTCCAAAATTTCCTGTTTTCCCAAAACGCTTTGAAAACCCGCGATCATCCTATCTATTATTTCTCTATGCGTAACTTGAGAAAAATTTTTAAAAAAATCATTTTTGTTCAGAATGCTTAAATCCAAACCCATTGTGTTTAAATTTTCTCTTGACCCGAAAATAAAATTTCGGTTTACATCAAGCATTATCGCGGTACATGGCGTGCTGTTAAGTATTATATCGAGATAATTATCTCTAATGTCTTTTTGCGCTTTCAATGTTTTGTATAGATTTTCCTGTGCTTCAAAAGAAACAATAATGTTGTCGCGCTCCCTTATTTCCCGAGCGAGCTTTTTTCTTTCTGTGCGTTCGTTTCTAAGCTCTGTGAGCAACGCATTGTATTCTTCTTGGCTATACATATATTTTGTTCTTTTGGGGGTTAAAAGATGCAGGCGATTAAGGTTTCATTATGCTCATTATTTACAACTTCTGTTTCTGCTGCCGAGGTTGGGCATATTTCGCCGCCGGAGCAAGTCGCTATATAATTAAAATTATTGCCCAGAGTTTTATTCATCAACTCAAATTCTTTGTGCGGCTCATTTAGCAGAGCGGCGCGCCTGCCAAGGCATGAATACATAATGAGTGTTCCTTCTTTATGTTTTGCCTTGATTTGTTCCATAACATTTTTTGCCGTTTCCATAACAACCTCACTCGTAAAAGATATAGTGGACAAATTGGAGCCAACCTGAACGCCGCAAGCAAAGAGATAGCCATCATCCTTTGGTCTCACAAGCGATTTTACTACAGATGATACAATTTCACCCTTTTCATTTTTTTCGTCAGCCATAAAAGTGCTGAAAAGTGAGGCTTTTTGATTGGCGGAATCTGGTTTAAGGTTTGCTTCTTCAAGGAATCGCTTGGCTTTGATATTATTGATTTCAAGCAGGCAATTTCCCTCGGCGGCGGTTACAATTCCAATATCCGGCACCATTATTGATTCTTTTGTGATGGAACCCAGATAGAATTTAGGCTCCACATTGCCAGAAATAAGAAGCATGGTCGCTTGATTGTTGGAGATATTTCCGCAGTACAGGGTTCTTGCAGATGTGGCAGACTCCATTATTTCTCCATTGGACAGAGAGCCAAAGATGGGAATGCTGTTGTCTATTTCGGTTATGGCTTTTATGTATTGGTTGGGGTAATGTCCATACATAAAGTTGGGGTATAAAAAAACAAGTTTTGCTTTTTTGTTTAACTTGGAGCGCAGGTCATTGTAGCATTTTTGCACTTGTTCTTTTACTTCGCCTGTATCTGGAACCGCCTCGCTCATTCCGCAAGCAAATTCGCAGTCGTTGGAGGTTAATACCATAATGGAAAACATAAATGTCCCAATTTTCCCATTGACAATCTGCGAGTAGGAGGTTAAACCCACGAGCGGGAACGGGGAGGCTTTGGCAATTGCGGAATACACCCCAGAAACAACAAAATCCTTATTCACGGTAACTATGCCCACAGTATTTTCCAGCAATTTTAGCTTTGACAACTGAGAACGAAACTCTTCCAGAGCAAGCTCCACTTCATCAACCTCATTTATAATAATAGAATATGATTTTATCATACTGAACTCCAAGTATGGTGTACCGTAGAGTTGAATATAGTAAATTTTTCTACATTACCCCCAATGCACCGTCTTTTACTAATATTGCTCATTTTGGTTCCCTCTCTTTTTGCGGCGGGAGCTACTAAATCAGACCCTCTTTTGCTTGAATCCATAGTTGCCGTTGTGGATGGCAAGGTTATTTTGCGCTCCGATTTGATGACGCAGCTTTACCACTACCAAACCGCGCCGGGCTTTATGCAGTTGCCGGAGCGGGAGCAGATATCTAGGGTTTTAGATAAAATAATAGAGGAAAAGGTTTTGCTATCCAGAATATCCAGAGATTCCATAAAGGTAGAGGAATCCGAGCTTTCGCAGAGGGTGGATATACATATAAAGAACTTGGCAGCTAGGCAAAACGCAAGCGTTGCCGCTCTTGAAAAAGCCATAAAAGCCCAGCTTGGCATAGGCATAGCGCAATACAGGGAAAAACTGATGGAGCGATTCAGGGAAGAAATGCAGCTTTCCCGTATTCGGCAAAAACACGTTGGCATAATAACCCCAACAAGAAAAGAAGTGGAAGAGTTTTATGCAGCTTACAAAGACAGCATTCCCCGCCAATACGATTGCCTTTTATTCAGCTCCATAAGCATACCCGTGGAACCAAGCAAGCAAGTGACGGATTCCGTTAAAAACGTAGCCATTTCCCTTATAGATTCCCTAGATAGAGGCGTTCATTTTTCCGTGCTTGCAAAAAACCACAACCAAAGCTCCCTGGCAGATACTTCCTCATACTTGCGCAGGGGTTCCGGCGAGCCAGATTACGAAAGGGCAGCCCTCAGGCTTGGCATAGGCGAATGGACAGATAACCCTGTTTTAACAAAAGAAGGGTGGAATATAATAAGGCTTATGGGAAAAAAAGAAGACGGCATAAGAACGGCGAATATTTTTTTGAAAGTGGAGCCAACCGCAGCCGATTCCATGCGAGTTTTGAACAGATTAGATTCCTTGAAGACCGAAATTGAAAAGGGCAAACTAACTTTTTCAAAAGCGGCCATTTCTTTCAGCAAAGACAGGGAAACATTCTACAAAGGCGGCAGCTTTGGCTGGCAAGAGAGAAAGGCTATAGACCCAGCTTATGCAAAAATAATATCTTCCTTAAGAGTAGGCGAAATTTCCGAACCAGAACTTATAGATGGCTCATATAGAATTCTGCGTCTAGACAACGAGGCTCAAGTTCGTGAGTATAATTTGGAAGAAGACTATTCCATAATTGAAGGCATGACTGCCAACTATATGTCCAACCTCAAGCTCCAGGCTTTGATAAGCCAATGGAGAAACGAGGTGTATATTGAGATACAAGGTTTATAGGAAGAAGAGGGATTCGAACCCTCGGTTCTTGCGAACAACGGTTTTCGAGACCGCCCCGATCGACCGCTCCGGCATTCTTCCGAGCTGGTGGGAATATAGCAAATATTTTTTGTCTGGAACCCCGATGCCCCCGATTAGAGGATTTTCCCGATTTTGTATTAATAAGGTGTGGGAATAAATTTATTCTCCGCCACCTGCCTTTTGCCGCAAAATAAAATCTTTCCTTAAACTATCTTTGAACCTGCTTGTCTCTATTGAAAATGTAAGCATTGTTAAACCACCAGAAATCAAAGCCCCAATAAGAGGAACTAATTTAGCTATACCCTTTGCAAATATTGGTTTTGTTATTTTTATGCCAAGCCACTTGGCTATTTGTTTTGCCAAAGGATATATCGTAGTCTTTGTCAGTGCAATTCTAGGTAACCTTTTAAGAATTTGCTCAGAAAGATTTTTAGAAATTTCTTGTATTATTTTAACAGCCGCTTCATTGCCAGACATTACGCCGATGAAAATCGTCATATATTGCAAGAAGTCTTCATCGCCGCCTTGTTCAAGGTCTGGGTATCCATATATGTATGCCAATTTTTGAGCGACTTGGAGTACGTGATAATAATATTGGGCTAAATCTGCTGGAATTGTTACTAATGCAGCAAATCCACCTGGAATTCCAGATAATGCGGAAGTCCCTACCGCCATTGTTTTATGTTGGCTTATCACTTTATCGGCAAATTCATCTATTAATTCCAATGGTATGCCAGCTTCGTGGGTATCATTTTCTATGATTGCCATTATTTTGTCTTCGCTGTAATATTTAGCAAATCGTTCTCTTAAAAATTCTGCTCTATTGACTTTGACCTTAGGAAGGCTCATCACATTGCCTAAAAAAGAATACCACATATTTTCATCAGTTAAATCACCCATAAATCAAACTCCATTTTCTCCGCTTGTGTTTTTACCCTTGCCAAATCTCCGCAGAGAAATGAGACTTGACAAGGTTCCACACCACCACGGTGCAAATTCTTTTCACCAATACCGCCCGCAACATACGGGAACGACCACTGCTACGCTATGGGCGGCACTACGTGCTTAGTCCAGCAGACAACGGACATAGAACAAGTAGTACTTAGCTTGGGTGCCGTCGTTGGCGACCTCCGCGCTGTTGTACATACGCCAGGAGTAGGCGTAGATGCCCATGTTCTCAGAGGCACTCCACCAGTCGCCGGTCCCGCCCCAGCTGTAGTCATCGGCTCTGCCGAAACCGCCCGGCAGAGCCGAAAAACCATGCGTGTCCTCACACGAATAATAACCGGAAGGGCCGCAGTTAGTCCAGCCATCTTTTGCCTTCAAATTTTTGCCAGCAGTTGATGAACCACCAGCCGCTGCTATCAATGCATCTATCTCCGCAACGCTAGGCAAATGCCAGCCAGCAGGGCAAACGCCTTGATGCTTCGCGCCTATCTGAGAAGCACAGTTTTTGGTATTGCAACCAGGCAGAGCAATAGCTGTTTCCCAATCATAAAGCCTACCGTAGGTATCGCAAGTCGCGGTATTTGCATCTGTTAGACTGTTGCCGTTGCCGCATTTACTTCCAGGAGCATTGTAGTTAAGGTTCTCTGCCATCCAAATCTGTTTTCCTATTGCAACATAATAATAGCGTTGATTATCACGAGTATCTGTAAAATAATTACAATTTTTTTCTTCAAAACATACTATATCTTTGTAACTTGCTATTCGCCAAATTTCGTATTTGCAAACATATTTTTTGCCGCTTGCCTGCCCAGCCTTAACCTCTCCCTCCACGCAAACCCATTGGTAAGTATCAAGTTCGTATTCCGTAGGAGTTACCCAAGCATTGTTTTTGCAAATATATTTTTTCCTGGTCGCCTGACCATCCTTAATCTCTCCCTCCACGCAAACCCATTGGTAGGTGTCACCTTCGTATTCCGTGGCTATTACCCAACTATCGTCTTTGCAAATATATTTTTTCCTGGTCGCCTGACCATCCTTAACCTCTCCCTCCACGCAAACCCATTGGTAAGTATCAAGTTCGTATAGCGTAGGAGTTACCCAAGCATTGTTCTTGCAAATATACCCTATACCGCTTACCTGCCCCGCCTTAATCTCTCCCTCTACGCAAACCCATTGGTAAGTATCGCGCTCATATTCGGTTGCTATTGTCCAAGCATTGCTCTTGCAAATATAATAATAATCCACACCTCTATTGCTATTCTTTATTACGTTCCGCAAACCCTCATCGCAAACCCCAAGACCATAATTGGCATACCAGTAATTATTCACAAACTTCTCAAAATCAGGAACTGCGGAAGACAACTTCCAACCCAGTATATTGCCTCTTATGATTCCCAATGTGCTTCCGATTCCCATCATGCTTCCCCAAATATTTGCTTCCGCTACCCAGTCCGCTATAGCATCTTTTGCGGTCTTGCTATCCCAAGTGCCAGTCTCCCTGAACCCAAGACGGAAATCCGTGAGCCTCTCAACGAATTGCCCTTCCGAAAGATAGCCCTGCAACAAAACGGATATGGCAAGCAAGGCGGCATCGCCTTCGGTCGTGCCGAATATGGACATATCCTCGCTGTTTTCAAAACTTCCGCTTATGCCGAATACGGCTAAAATCTCGTTCTGTGCCTGCTCCTTTGCTTCTTTCAGGCTCTTGCCTTCTTCCACCAATTTTTGAACCCTGTAATACTCCAAATGGGTCAAGATATTCACATTCACATTGCTCTTTTCCCTTATGTCCGCTATCGCATAGAGTTTTATGGTGCCAGTCGATGGGTTGCCCGTAACCTCGTTTCTGTAATAGCCGTCCACCTCAAGCATAGCGTAGGGGGAAACAAGCTCGACATTTATTTTTATGTCAAAGCTGCCTTTGTCGTCTGCGATTATATCCCTGAAAGAACGCCCCGTTTGCACTAATTTGTCGTCAAGCTCATAAAGAACAGCCGTTGAGCCTTTCATAAAGGGTCCTTTTTGGGAAAGCCCGCTTATATGGTCTTTTTTCACCGAGCCATTTTCATTGGTACTGGAAGACGATATTTCCGTGCCGCTGCCACCGCTATCGCCAGAGCAAGAAAATGCGAAACCCAAAGCAAGCGAAATGCCTGCCACGAACAGAACAGATTTAATCTTGTTCATAAAGAACCTCCATTGTTATTTTTTGTGAAATTAAATTTTTTGCAAGCCACCCGCCAACGGAGCCGAGAAAATAGGCGTTTATAGCTGGGGGGGGGGGGGGGGGGGGGGGGGGGGCAATTTTTGTATGTAAATATACGCACATAATAGAGCTTGTATCAGAGGCTCTGCCGGAGCCACAGTTGCAAACCCTAAACGCTATTTTGTTGCCCAATGCCATATATTAAATATAGTAAATTTTCAGCAGCCTCACCCGCAAGCTCGGCATTATTCCCTCAAATTTGTCAACAGATGTATGCAAAATACGGGGATTTGGCTTTTTTTACTCTTTTTCCCAATATATTTAGTATATTTTTATAGTAAAACTTTAAAAGGAGTTATTTATGAAAGCAAAAAAAGGAAAAAGACCTATGCCCCCGACTGACGGGAGCATAAAATTGTCAAAATTTGCTTTGTGGTGCTTGAAGCACCCAAACGGGTTAAAAGGAGCAAAAATACTGGATATGCGGGCGGTAATGAAATAATATGCGTTATTTAATAGATACGAATATACTGCTTTTTATTGTTAACGAAGATGATCGCCTTTCCAAAGAGATTTTCGAATTGCTTTGGGATAGATCAAATACGATAAATATCAGTTCAAGGAGCATAGAGGAAATTGTTCTTTTGCTTAGAATTGGTAAAGTTAAAGTTCCGCAATGGAAAGAGACAAAGGATATTTTTAATAATATAGACGAGCTTGGCTTTTCGGTTGATTATTTCAAAAAAGAACATATATTAACGCTTGGCAAGCTGGTTCCTATCCCAGACCATAAAGACCCTGTTGACCACGCTATTATGGCACATGCTATAACTAATAAGGTTACTCTTATTAGTTCGGATGAGAAAATGCGTTTTTATGGAAATCAGGGGTTGAGGTTTGTTTGGAATAGGGTGTAGAGGAAGCCTCCCTATGAGGCTCCTTTTTTCCACCACACCCCCCAAAAATTTTATATATTATCAGTATGAATAAAAAAAATGCAATGATCGCTTCTATTGTTCTCAATGTGATGCTTTTAGGCCTTGTCTTTATGGTGAAGAGCAATGCTACAAAGCAAGCCCAGGAATTCGTTAAACCCATTCAGGAAAAGGCGAAATACCAGATAGGGCAGGTTAAAGACATCACAGATAACAACAACCTGCTGTGGACTTTGGTGGATAGCACCTGGAAAAGCCCAGATAAATCCAAAGCCTTTGTTAAGAGGCTGGCAGCGGCTTATAAATTGCCGCGTTGCGGAGGCAAAGCCTGCTCCGGAGACGATGCCTGCTTGATAACCTCCATTAGCGACAATGCCCAAGACCGCAGCATAACGGTTGGGTGGAGGAGCAAAGATGGGTGCAAAGGCAAAGGCGGGTATAAATACTGGTTCAAGGTTATTTACGATGCCAAAGACAAATTCGTCACCATAGATGCAAACGACTTGCTGGGCAAAAGCATTCCAGAATCTGGCGAAGAAGCCGATGCTGGCGAAGAGGCTGATGCTGCTGGCGAATAGCCGAGATATTGGAGGTGAGGGGATTCGAACCCCTGTCCAAGAATCCTTCTGCGTTCGCTCATACATGCGTTTCCTTTGCATTTAAAGTTTCGCCTTTGAAAACGCCCTTAAAGGTTGGCGCATAGCAAGAGCTAGCCTTAGAGGTTCAGGCTTTGCGTTAAGGCAGGCGCAAAACCCTATCCCGCGTTATGTCCAAATTACTTCCCCGGCAGGAGCGAGGAAAGGTTCGGTCGCTGCCTAAGCAGCGAGAGCGTAATCGTTGCCGATTAACTTTTTTAGGCTTTTTTACGAGGCCAGCCCACCTCGGCATGCAACTAGCGCATCTGGAATCCTGTCGAAACCAAAGCACCCCCTTCTGGGGGTAATATAGAAAAAACGGCAATTATTTGACAAACCACGCTAAAATTTCTATATTTACTCAACACTTGCGAATTTGCCTTGTTAATAATGCGCCAAAACAGAGTTTATCGCTTTTGGAAAACGATGAACCGGCTTTGTTTAAGGAGCTGCGGTTAAAGGGGCAGTTGAATTGCGATTTTGCCGTCAATAGAGAAAAAGGCGGCTTTACCGTTAAGGGAATTGCAAGCGGCTGGCAAGAGTTTGAGTGTTCCCGCACTTTGGAGCAGTTTGAACGTCCTTTTGAGATAGAAGTAGATGTTCTGGTGCTTCAGGAGCAGGGTATAACCGAGCAAAAAGAAGATGACGGAAGCGAAGATTTTTTCACAATCAAAGTTCCCGCCAATCAGAATGAGGTTGATTTAACCGAAACCGTGAGGCAACTGATTATACTTCAGGAACCCATGATTCCGGTAAAGTAAGGAGAATTTGAAATGGCTGTTCCTAAAAGAAAAACTAGCACGGCGCGCCGCGACAAACGCCGCCACCAATCTTACACCCTAGACGTTCCAGCAATGGCAAAATGCGAGCAGTGCGGAGCAATTA
>Ga0268262_10003267_pt1 | contig 17717 bp, 8 predicted proteins | sample TergutNc150P3_FD_190354 | JGI IMG/M metagenome (GOLD analysis project Ga0268262, IMG submission 190354) | Nasutitermes corniger P3 segment gut microbial community from laboratory colony in Florida, USA - Nc150 P3 (SPAdes) (version 2) | ecosystem: Host-associated > Arthropoda: Insects > Digestive...
CCCTTTGACGATGCGTTTGTCAATGAAACAAATTACGATGAATATGAGGGTGAGGATGGAGAAATATATCACAAAACGGAGATCGGCTGGAACTTGTCCTGTGAGGTTGCGGAGATCCTGATGGATGATTTAAGATATCAAGTGCTCCAAGAGATTTTGGATTCGGATGACTTTATCTTCAAAAAGCAATATGTGGCCGCAAGGGAGTTGCTTGGCTCTCTGTGTGATATGAGGGATGAGCGCAAAGCCAGGTTGTTGAGCCACATCGCAAGGAGAAAACAAAGTTGAAGCCGGAAGGAGGACAGGCTATGCCAAAGCAAACGCACACCGAAGAAGAAACTGAGAAAGGTATGTGCTGCAGGAGAACGAACGCGCTGAAATGTGCGTAGTTTTGTCCGGCATGTCTTTCTCCTTCTCGAAGAATTTTTCCCGGACTTAATTCTACCGATTTTTTCCTCTCACACAAATTTCCACTGCGTCGTCCACGGTGGAACTTAAAGTGAGAATTTACTCGCAAAAAATACGGACAAATATGTCCAATAATTCCTTTACTTTCGACCGTTTCTGTGATATACTTTCATGGAGATACTTCGGGAGCAAATATGCGGGGAGGAGCAATGGATAGCATGGCAGAGTTGAACCCCTTCTTTGATAACGTGGCCCGCACCATCGAGGAGGGGCGGCGCGTTGCCGGTCGCGCGGTCGACCTTTCCATGTGCGCGACCTACTATGAGGTGGGACGACAAATCGTCGAGGAGGAGCAGGGAGGCAAGGCCCGCGCAGAATATGGACGCGGGCTCATTAAAGAGCTGTCTGCTTTCCTTACGCAGAGATTTGGCCGAGGGTTCTCGCTGTCAACGTTGAAAAACGCCCGGCAGTTCTACAATGCCTACGCGCCCGCCGTCATCCAGCAGGCTGCGCCGCAGTTGGCCGAAAAAAGCCAAACGTCATTTGGCTTTTTCGATAGGAAGGATTTGGCGCAAAAAGGCCAAACAGCGTTTGGCCGATCCTATCCATTCGTCCTCAGTTGGTCGCATTACCTGATTTTGATGCGCATCAAAAATGAGGAAGAGCGCAGATTTTACGAGATTGAGACAGCAAAACAGGACTGGTCGCATCAATGGCTGCAGCGGCAATACAACAGCAGTCTGTATGAGCGTATCGCCCTTTCACGCGAAAAAGAGGAGGTACTACGGCTCGCCAATGAAGGCCAGCCCATGGAGAAGCCGCAGGACGTGCTAAAAAACCCGCTGGTACTGGAATTCACCGGGTTGGAGGAAAGGGCCGAGTATAGCGAAACCGAACTGGAAACCGCGATATTCGACAAGCTCTCCCGTTTTCTACTGGAGCTTGGCAAGGGCTTCTTGTTCGAGGCTCGCCAAAAGCGCTTCACCTTCGACGAACAGCACTTCTTCGTCGATCTCGTGTTCTATAACCGCCTCCTCCAGTGCTATGTCCTCATCGACCTGAAAACAACGGCGCTCAAGCATCAGGACTTGGGGCAAATGCAGATGTACGTTAACTATTTCGACCGCTATATCAAAATGGAGAAGGAGACGCCCACTATCGGCATCCTGCTGTGTAAGGAGAAAAACGACAGCATAGTCGAGCTCACCCTGCCGGAGGGCACGCACATCTATGCTTCCGAATACAGCCTCTATCTGCCGGACAAGGCGCTGCTGCAGCGTAAGCTGGCCGAGTGGGTAGAAGAGTTTGAGGAGGAGCACGGGGAGGCGTTTGCTTGACGAAAGGCAGGATGGAGCAATTTTCGGATTGGCTTGCGGTTTCCTATGCGCCTGCGAAGGTTGCGGCCATCCTGCAGAGCATACCGGACATTGTTGACCATAACGAACTTGTACGGGCTGTAAAGAAGGATTTTTTTAAAATCAATACCGCCGCTGAGATTCGGCGTATTTGCGCCAGCCTTGAGAGGGATCGTCTATTTACCTCGATACATCGCGGCAAGATGCCCTACATCCTTTTGTTCCTAAACAGATACGCAGCCTTCTTGGATGAACTCCAAATGGAGGAAGAGCCCGGCCCCGCCGTTGTCGCGCCTGCAGCGGAGCCGGAGCAAGAGCCGGAGCATCAGCGGTCAATGCGCCTGGCCTCGTCAGATTCCATTACGTTGCTGCGGCTTTCTGTGCGCAGCTATAACCGGCTGCGCCGGCACGGCGTGGACACCATTGCGCAGTTCCTTGCCTTGCAGGAGGACGATTTACGCCAACTCCCTCAGCTGGGCGAGAAAAGCGTTGCGGAGATCTTGGAAAAACAACGGACCTACAGGGAGGCCCAGTCAAGCAAAGCGATGGACTCGCCCGCTTTTCCGGAATCCGTGAAAAGTATCGTCCGGCTGGCGCTGCGCAGCGGCGACCCCACTGAATTGGATCAATATCCATTGACAGAGGGTGACTCGACGAAGCTGAACGAGTACAAACGAGCGCTTGACCTGGTGGGTTTTGATTTCGCAAAGCAAGTTGTGCAGTCGCCCAACCGGGTGAAGCCAATCATGGAGATGTTGGTCGAATGCGCAAGCACTATGTGCTGGAATCCACGGCTGCAGCACGCTTTCGCAAAAATACCGAAGCAGCGCAGGCCAAACGCGCCGCGGCATTATGCGCAGGCGGTGCTGGCCTGTGTCGAGGTGACGCGAATTAAGCAGGCATGGGCGAAATCCTCCAGGCTGGCGACATTACTGGAGGCCGCCCCGACCATCGACGACCTTCCGGCGCTGTTTACGCAAGTGGCGCAAGAACAGGAGGAGTGTTGCGCACTTCTGGAACAGATGCTGGACTTCCTTGCGCTGGACTACGTGCAGATGGTATCTAGGGCCATGCTGGCCGCTTTCACAAATGCGAAGGTGGAAAACGGCAATGTCCTGCGGCAAAGAGTGAACGGGCAAACCCTGGTGGAGTTGGCCAACCGCCATGGGCTTACGCGTGAACGCATCCGGCAGCGAGAGGTAAAAATGCTTCATGCGCTGGAGGTGCAGTTCAACAAGCTACCCTTCTGCCCTTTGGCGATTGTCCACGCCGAATGCGGCGGGGAGGTGCCGCTGACGGAGGACAGGGTATTGGAATATTACGGCAAGCTGGAGGATAGGGACGTCTTGCTCTACTATTTTATAAGCGCGTCGAAGGCGGAAGGCCCACAGGAATACCAATATGACAAAGACCGCAAGGCATTTGTCAAAAATGCAGACGCGCCGGGCAGGGTGCCTTATAAGAACGGCGAACGTGTGGCATGCCGCGCAGAGCCGGAAAAAACGCCCTCCACCGCGCCTCGGTCCGACCTGGGGAATGATCCGTTCTATCAATGGATGCTCCAAGAGGGATGCAAGCCACGCACCGCGTATACTTATGCCAATGGCGTGCGTACGCTTTCCCAAAAGGCGAATGAGTGGGGGCTCACATCGGAATCGCTGTTGGAACTTGCTCAACCGGACGAGCTCATTGACACCATCACTGCGGACACGCGTTTTATTAACATAAATACAAAGGGACATTATATGTACAGCGCGGCGCTGCAAAAATACATGGAATTCATCGAAAGCGGGCAGCCTCGCCCCGCTGCCTCCGCGCAGAAACATGCGCAGCCGGATCCCGCCCTGGTGGAGGCCTTGCGCCCTATCCTTTTTCAGCTATATGGCAAAAATGGGATCCAGCCAACCTCCTATCTTGCGATGGCCCGCCTGCTCAGGGCGCTGGAGGCCGCAAACATTGCGCTGTCCGACAACGACGTGATAACCGCCGCGATCCGGGAAATCGGTGTCCCGCACGGGGATAAGGTATACTTCTTTACGGCGCAAGCAATTGATTGGCTGCGGAGGATCGCGCAGGCCGCGTTGAAAAAGTGCCCGTTTCTCTACTATGACGCGTTTATGGCGCAGCACGAAGCGGCGCTGCATGAATACGGCATCTACGATGCGCAGATCCTCCGTATATTGCTGGAACGGGAGCTTCCCATGCTGCAATACCGGGACGCCTTTGCCTGCCAAGGGGATCCGCGTAACCTTTCGGCCTTCCTGCTGTCTAAATGCAAAGAATATGATTCTCTTACGGTCAAGCAGCTGCATGAACTGTTCCCCTATATTCCGGAGGAGGTTATCCGAAAAGAATTGCGCGGCTGCGGCGAGATGATGCGCATCGCACCCGATACCTTTATGCTACTGGAATACATACAGATACAGGAGGACAAAAAGGAGCGCCAATTGGAAACCATCCGCCGGGATATTGCACTGCACCATCAATTCCTGCTGGATGAGCTGGACGTCGCGTCCTTGCTGCAAGACAATCCAACGCTTTCCGAAAAAACGGTGCGGGAGGCCTTCTACCGCCTCCACCTTGCGCATAGTTATTATCGCCATGGCGCCGTGTTGACGAATCTGGGCCTAGCGCGCAGACCGGCCCGTGAAGGGCTGGAAGCTTTTTGCAAGCAATGCGACCGCACCACTTTTAAGGAGCTGTGCGCGTTGGAGGACGAACTCAAGGGAAAGCAGGACCATTGGCACCCATTGGCGTTTGAACTAGGGTATCGCTACCTGGTGCGGATTAACGAAACCGAGTTTGTTTCGCCGGTTCATATCGCGTTCGATATCAAAGCGATAGACGCGCAGCTGGACAAGCTGTGCCAGGGGGACTATATGCCGCTGCGCTCCGCAACGCTTTGGGCAGCGTTTCCCTGGCCGGGCGTGCCGTGGAACCAGTGGTTGCTGGAGAGCTTTGTCCGATCCTACAGCCAACAATTCCGCTTCGACGTGCGGTCTTTCAATTCTACGAACACGGGCGCGATTGTCCGCAAAACATGCCCGCTGACCTACAGTGAAATCATGATTGACGCCATCGCGAACGCGCCCATTGCGCTTCATGAAAAAGAGGCCATTGATTTCCTGGCAGAATGCGGCTATATCAACCGCCGCCGTATTGACAACATCTCGCTGTTTTTAGAAGAAGCGCGCAGGCTGCGGGAAGGGGGCAGAAGCATTGTATAGCTATACCTACGACCCCGATACCGGCGGCCTGTTGCTGAATTCCACACCCACCGGCTTTAGCCGCGAGCCTCGCCCCGTCTATGCCGCCGAGCTCGACCTGTTTGGCTTTGACGCGCATTGGAGCTACGAACGGCAAAACGAGGCACCTTACCTTTGGGCCGAAGCAAATATCTATTATTACCGCAACCGCAAAGTGGCGATGCTGAAGGGGGGCGACCTCTATCAGGCGCCGGAGCTCGTCCTGCTGGAATCCCCCGAGCCTGGCGGTGCCGCGCTACGTCCTGTGGATATTCCGGCGATGTGCGCGCGCAATGTGGAGTTCCTTCAGATTATCGAACAGGCGACCGTCAAGCGGATTATCGCCGTCTATGAAAAATATAAGGATAAACTGGATATCTTCCACGTCGCCTATTCGGGCGGGAAAGACAGCGCCGTGTTGCTGGACCTGGTAGCCAAAGCCCTGCCCAAGGATTCCTTCGTCGTCGTCTTCGGCGACACCGGCATGGAGTTCCCCGATACCTACCGCGCCGTGGATGAAACCGAGCGCCGCTGCGAGGAACAGGGCATTTCGTTTTACCGCGCCAAGTCGCACTTGCCGCCGCAGGAGAGCTGGAAGCTGTTCGGCCCGCCGTCCCGCGTACTGCGCTGGTGCTGCTCGGTGCACAAGTCCACTCCGCAGACGCTGATGCTGCGAGAAATCACGGGCAAAACCAGCTTGGTAGGAATGGATTTTGTTGGCGTCCGCGCCCAGGAGAGCTTGAGACGCAGTGAATACGATGAAGAAAATTATGGGAAAAAGCAACGTGGCCAGTTCAGTCATAATGCAATTTTAGATTGGTCGTCCGCTGAAATTTGGCTTTACGTGTATATAAGCAGGTTGCCAATCAATCAAGCCTACATCAAGGGCAACGCTAGGGCCGGTTGTATTTTCTGCCCAATGTCCAGCGGAATATCAGATTATGTGCGGAAATACAATTACCCAAGCCAAATTGGAGGCTATCTAAGTTACATCAAATCTGTATATGGCGAAAAATCCGCCAAGACCTATGTTGCTAATGGGGGATGGTGTGCAAGACGAAATGGGCGTGAACTAAAGGACAACCCCTCTCGTTGTACAGAAAAGAGCACCAACGGAATTCTGGAGATTCACGTCGAAACACCTGCGACGGATTGGCGCGAATGGATAAAAACCATTGGACAACTCAAAGGCTCTGCTCCCCAATATGCAATCGTGGCAGAAGGGCATACCTATGATTTTTCGGTTCGAGGAGATCAGGGCAGCTATGTTGTTTGCATTCAGGAAACGCTTCTGGCAAACGACCCGCTTTTCGGGAGGCGTTTCAAACAGGTTTTTCGAAAAGCGGCCTACTGCGTTGCTTGTAAGGTATGTCAGGTCAATTGCCGTCGTGGAAACATTTTCTTTGATAGTAATGGCAAAGTAAGTCTGTCGCTTTGTGCACACTGCGGTGACTGTCATGAAATTGACAGCGGCTGCTTAGCGTTTCATTCATTGCGACATCCAAACGGAGGAGGAACATCTATGAAAAGCTTGAACTCTTTTGCCGACCATGCACCAAAGCCAGAATGGCTGCGATCTTTTTTCGAACTGAAAGAGCAGTTCTTCAAAGAACACAGTCTGGGGCCGATGATGTATGACATGTTCCGTCGCTTTTTAAAAGACGCTGGGTTGATTGCAAAGAACCAGTGCACACCATTGGTCGAATTGGTCGTTCGCCTTAACTGGGAATCCGAGGCAGTTTGGGGCATCCTACTCACCAATCTTGCGACCGAAAATCCGCAAATACAGTGGTACATCAAAAGCCTTGAAGTAGGAAGGTGCTGTTCGCCGCAAGTATTTGAGGATAGGTTGTTGCTGGAGGAGGTCAAACCGAAGGATGCGAAATCCATTCGCAAAGCCTTCAACCGCCTCGCCCTCACCCCCCTCGGCACCGCCCTGCACTTCGGCCAGGTGGACGACGAGGGCAACCTGATGCGGACCAAGTGCGTGGTGAGCGACGCGCGGGTCATCCTCTATGCCCTCTACACCTTCGCCGAGCAGTGCAACGGCTTCTGGGAGTTTTCGCTCACAAGGCTGCTCCAGCACGACATGGACCAGGACGGCATCAGCCCAACGGAGATTTTCGGCCTGACCCGTGAGGATATGCAGCCGCTCCTGCTGGGCCTGGCGGCGAAGTACCCGGCGTTCATCGGCGCGACGTTTACGCACGGCCTGGACAAGATCACGCTCAACAATCAAAAAACCAGCGCCGACGTGCTGGGCTTATTCTAATCAAGGGGGAGACATGCCATGCAAGTGCCGCTATACAAGGAATACTTCGAGATTGACCGGGCGTTTTTCTCGCAGATCAACCCCTCTACCGTCCGGGGCGGCTGGGAGTGGAAAAAGACCTATCCGCACAGGACCTTCGTACAGCTGCTCAAAAACATCACCGAGATGCTGGGGCGCCGCGTGAACAAGTCCGTCTGGATCGAAGGGGCGTACGGCACGGGCAAATCGCAGTGCGCCTATGCCCTCAAGGCGATCCTGGAGGCACCAGAAGCGGAACTGCGGGAATATTGGCAGGCATACGAAGCGTTGCGCAAGGAGCCGGACCTGCTGGACAAGCTGCTGGGTTACAAATCCCGGAATGTTTTGGTGGTGCATCGCTATGCCTCCGGCGGTATCCTGAGCGTACCCCGGTTCATTTTGGCGGTGCAGGAAAGTGTGCAGAGCGCGTTGAAGGCGCAGAAAATGGATCTGGGCGAAGCGACGCTCAGGCAGAGCATTGTCAAGTGGTTGAGCGATACCCCGCAGCAAATTTTCTTTGACGCGCTGCTAAAAAAGCCGAAGTGGAACAGCCGCTTCGCGCAGGACTGCACGCAGGAAGTGATTGAGGATTTGACCAAGCTCAAAGAGGACAAACAGATACAGACCTTGATAGGCAACATCTTTGACCTGGCGGAGGAGGAGGGCGTCACCGCGCTGCGGCTGGACATGGACGGGCTGATCGATTGGCTGCGAAACGTCATCGGCATCAACGGGCTGGGTGCTTTGGTGTTCATCTGGGATGAATTCAGCGATTACTGCCGCAACAACGGCAACACGCTCAGCGAGTTCCAGAAGCTTGCCGAGTTTGTGGGCGAGGCCCCGTTTTACCTCATCCCCGTGACGCACGAAGCCGGATCCATGTATCACGAGGGCGACGCCACCTGGAAGAAAATCATCGACCGCTTTGTGCGCTGCGAAATCAACTTGCCTGACAGCATTGCCTTTGAGCTGACCCATCACGCGATGAACGTCTCGGACCGCATGAAAGATGAGTGGAAACTGATCACCGAGGAATTGAATGACAATTTGAAGGACGCCCGCAAGGCGGTGAAACAGGCGTCCAATATCCCAGACGAATTGATCAAGGGGATCTTGCCCCTGCATCCTATGGCCGCGCTGTTGCTCAACAGTCTCTCCTCCGCATTCGCGTCCAATCAGCGCAGTATGTTCGATTTCATCAAAAACCCGAATACCGAAGACCTGAAATCGTTTCAGTGGTTCATAGCTACCCATTCGCCCATCAGCGAAACCCCGTTGCTCACGATTGACTTGCTTTGGAGCTTCTTTTATGAAAAGGGCAAGGAAAACCTCACCACCGGCATCCGCGCTGTGTTGGATACCTATAGCCGTCAGCAGAAACTTGACAGCGAAACGCAGAAGGTGCTTAAGACGATCCTCATTATGCAGGCCATCGATATGCAGCGTGGCGGCACGGTCGAGCTGTTCAAGCCCACGGATCACAACCTTTCGCTTGCGTTTGAGGGCATTCCGGCCCTAGAGGGCAACGCGGCCATCGCCGCCGCGAAGAAGCTCGTGCGGGACGGGGTCCTGTGGGAGAAGCCCATCGGTGGCGGGCGGTTTGTGTTCAACACGATTGAGTCCGGCGGAGACCAATCGCAGCTGGATGCCTATAAAAAAGAGCTGAGCGCCAACATCAGGACGGCACAACTGGTGAGCGAGGGGCAACTGTGCGAAGCGCTCCCACTGACCACGGCGTTGAAGCAGCGGTATGAATTCCAGGCGGTGACGCTCGCCGATTTCACCAGGAATATCAATGACCTGCGGGAAGAATTAGAGCGCGCGCCGCAATGCCAATTTTATGGCGTGCTCGCGTTCGCCAAGGACGACGAGGAGCAGAAGCAGTTGCGGAAAAAGATACAGGACGCCGCGGATGATGCCTCGTACCAAAGGATCGTTTTTGTCGATATGACCACGCCCCTGGGGAGGGACGCGCTGGAGCAATACCTGGATTATGCCGCTACGGAGAAATACCAGAATGGCAAGGATAACGCGTTGGCGAAGGACTACCACCGCCGTTGCCTTGAGGTTCTAAGCCAATGGCGTAAACGGATCGAAGGTGCAGCCGTCTATGTATATACATACGGCACGAGGCGTCGGCAGGGGCAATTCAACGCCAACGCGAGGGAAGCGCAACGCGTGCTGGAAGAGATTGTCCTCGAGCGCTTCGAACACGCCTTCGACTTCCGCAAAGGGCTGACGGACGCGCAGCTCGGCAGCGGCGGCTCCATCAAAAACAGCGCCAAATTCGGCGCCGCGATGGAGCTCGGCCCCGGCCCCATGAAAGGCATAGAAAAAAACACGTTGCAGGAGGTGTGGGGCGATCCGCACTGCCTGGAATACTGGCTGCAGCAGCCGGCGCTTCCCGTTTCCAAAATTAAGCAGGCCCTCGACGCCGCGATTGCCCGCGCGTTCGATCAGGATGGGCGCATCTCAATTCGCGATATTTATCAGGTGCTCTCCGGGGAGTTCGGCTTTTTGCAGACCAATCTGTATGCGTTCCTGACGGGCTTTTTGCTGAAGGAGTATGTCGCCGACTATCGTTATTGCGATGCGAACAACAACAGCGAGCCCATGAGCACGGAGAAGCTTGGCGAAATGCTGGCCGAGTTCTTCAAGCAGGATAAGCGCTACAAGGAGACCTTCATCCAGAAACTGCAGCCGGAGGAGATAGCGTTCCTAAGATTGATCGAAGCCGTGCTGGATATTTCGCAAAACCGCTGCCCCTCCGCGGCGGAAGCGGTGCGCTTGCTGCCGGCGGCCATCGGGAAATTGGGGCTGCCTCTGTGGTGCTTGAGCGAAATCACCGAGGACGTGGAACTGCAACAGTCCGTTGACCTGCTTGCGGGCGTCGCCCAAAAGCAGGGTAAGGAGGCGATCCAAGCCGCGCTCGCGCTGGGCTCTATGGCGCTGAAAACCTCCGGCTTGACGCATAAATTGCAGCAGTTTATCACGGCGGAGAACTGCAAGGAGGGCATGCTACGCTTCCTGGACCGCTTTGAAGAGGGCACCCTCCCCGCCTTGGCGAAGGAGATCGGTGCGGAACTGCCCGCGTTGATACATGATGTCTGCGGACAATTCAGCGCGAAGTACGCCTCGCTTTGGGTGCGCAGCACCGGGGAGGACGAACTGCGCAAGCTGATCACACAGTATAGGATTATCCGTCAAAGCCGACAATTGCTTCGCACAAACGCGAGGACGCTGAAAGATGCCGTGCTGGCGTGGAAGAGCCTGCTGCGCACCATCCGTATTTCCAACGAGGCGCTGCCGGGCGTTTTACCGGAGATCCAGCCCCTGCTGCCATATCTGAACGATTTCGTGCGGGGCAATGATTTGCGCCCGGAAAATTACGATAAATTCTTGGCAGCGACGCAACAGAGCTCCATGGCGGTTTTCTCGCTGCAACAGGATCTGCAGGCCCTGTTCAACAAGGTATACAAAGTATACCTGGAGGATCTGAGCGACGAGGACAAAGAGCGGGTCGCCGCAAAATTGCCGATGGAGCGCATGTTCCATGCCTCCGCGACCGAATGCAACCGTTTGGTGACGGAAGCGGTCGAAGCTTATCAGAAAACGCAGCTGAAAATACAACTGGTGGAGACCTGGAGGGCAAAAACGAAAACGAAGAGTCCCAGGGAGTGGTCCGGCCGCTATCACATGCCCATCCTGATTATGATACCAGGCGAGCAGGTGGAAAAGGCAAAAAGGGCCTTTAGCGCGCTCAACAGCGTCAACCCCAGCGAAAGCGACATCAAAAAAGCGTTGGCGTTTTTGGGTCAGGCCGATTTCTTCGACGATCTCAACGACCCGGATAAGCGGGAAGCGGCATTCCGTGGCCGGCTGCTTGGCAAGCTTGCGCACATGCTGCCCCCTGTGGAGGATGTGCAGGAAAGTCTGCTGGAGCGCGTCCCCACTGTGGAGCCCTACGAGTGGGACAGAAGCCCCGCGATCAATGAGGCGATTCAGAGGATGGCAAAGAAGGAATATGACGCGGGCGGCAGCGACCGGGTTGCCAGTAAAATTGATACTCTGTCCGATGCGCAGGCCAAGGTCTATTTGCGTCAGTTGATCAAATCAAATATGGCCATCGGGCTGGAAATCTTAGCGGAAGAAGGTGGTTGACGATGGATTGCTCCGCCATCCGCGATTATCTGCTGTCACAATCTACGCTGCCCTTTTTTGTGGTGGTTGGCGACGCGCATTACGCCGAGGTGCTGCAGGAAATCGGGCTGCTCCTGCCTGCGATTTTGTATGCCCACAGCTATGCCAAAAAGGACAAGCCGCCGAACCTGGGGCGTTTGGCGGCTGATGTCCAGGACGCGCGGAAGGACACGCTCGTACTTGGCGTGGGGGAGTATCTGGCCCTGATGGGGGCGGAAATCGCCACGCAGGAGCTGCTGGAACTGAGAGACATCCCTCTGTGTTGGGGGAAAGTGGTGTTCCTGCTGCGCGGACTATCGGAATTGATCTACGCCTTCACGTCGGATCCCCGCTTCGACGCCTCCCGTTATGCCGTCCTTGGCGACCCGGCCTGCGACCAAATTTCGATTACATGTTATCCGCCGGGGTTACGCCATGGCGCGCTGGACGGTTTTTGCAACCTCCTTGACGCCTTGGAGCAGGGGGGGACACAGCTCAGCGTCGCTACGGGCATCTCATTTCCCCACTCGCTTTTTTCCACCCATGCGCTTTTGTCGGCATACGCCTGCTTGGAGCATTTGGCGCACGGGTTTTCCGTCCCGGAGAGCTGCGGGACCGAGGAGCAGTGGGCGGGCCTATACCAAAAGCTCCTGTCCTATGGAGACCTCGAAGCCGCTTTTGCATCCGATCCCGGGGACGGGTGGCTAGAATTCATCCGCTATAAGCGGCAGCCCCATTTGGCACCCACGGAATATGAGCGCTATGTTTTGGAGCAAACCGACCGGTATGAGGACTACCACAAGAATTTGCGCAACTGCATTTTGCAGCTCACGCCGAAGGACAAGCGCTTTGACGCCTACCTACAGCAGCGCAAGCTGTTCATCCGGGATTGCTCGGAGGCGGAAATGGCGGACTTCACCTGCGAGAGCAGGGAAAAATACGCCGTCGATAGGTTCTTCTACCTGACCGACAGCAGCCTGCATGAGCGCCAGGCGATCATAGAGGCGATCTGCGACATCGGGGTGATACCCTCCAGACTGGATTCCTATCCCGCACTGGCGCAATACCTGCGCCCCTATCATTTTAACTGTGAAATAGCGGATGTACTTGACGGCTATTTCCTGCAATATCGGCGGCAAAAGGTCCTCAACGCAGTCACGCCGGAATTTGAGCGGCAGGTGCTTGCGCTGGCGGAACCGGGGCGACGCATCTACAACGGGCTGCGCACGCGGGAGGAGGTGTTGGCCTCCATCCCCCAGGAAAGTTCTTTGCTCTTTTGGTTGGACGCTATGGGGGTGGAGTATCTGTCCTTCATTCAGGCCTGGTGCGCCGAGAACGGCCTGTCCATCCATACGACGATCACCCAGGCGATGCTACCCACCCTGACGTGCGTCAACCGGGGCTTCTATGACGCGTGGGACGAGAACCGCAGGCTGCAGGAGAGCGAGCTAGACGAGACAAAGCACGCGGGGAGCAACTACAACTACACAAATTCAAAGCTCCCTGTACATCTGGCGCATGAGCTGGATATCATTCGCCGCGTCCTGGAAACCGCAAAGGTGAAGCTGGTCAATCACGCCTGTGAGGCCTTTGTGCTCACCAGCGACCACGGGGCCAGCCGCCTGGCGGTGCTGCGGCAAAATGAGATACTGCATGACGCGGACGAGAAGGGGGAGCACAGTGGCCGCTGCTGCGCCTTTTACGATGGCAGCGCCCCGGCCCACGCCGTGGCGGAGCGGGGTTACTGGGTGCTGGCGGATTACAGTCGTTTCCGCGGCGGACGGGCGGCCCAGGTGGAGGTACACGGCGGCGCGACGCTGGAGGAGGTCCTCGTGCCGGTCATCCGGCTGGCATTGCTGGAAACGATCGACGTCAAGCTGATGAGCGAAACTGTCACCATGGCGTTGCGCAAGCCACCGGAACTGGAGCTGTTCTGCAAAACACCGAACAAGCGCTTTTCCGTCGTGGTGGCGGGCCAACGATACGAGGCGCGGCCAGTGGACGACACGCATCGCAGGGCCACGCTTTCCGACGTCAAAAAAGCCGGCCAATATACCGCCGAAATCTATGAGGGCGAAGACCTGCTTGCGACGCTCCCGTTCACGGTGCAGAAGGGGTTGCAGGAGAATGAACTATTTTAGGGAGGATCGATATGATTGAGAAGTTACGCGAATGCTTCGAGGAAATGGTGGTCTACAAGGATCTGAAGAAAAGCAACCTCTTTTCGGCGCTGAGCCTTCCATCGTTTATGCGGGACTGGCTGCTTAAGCGCTTTGAGGACGACAACGGCGTATTCGATCCGCCAGAGCTCACGGATTTCGTGCGCACCTATCTTCCACGCAAGGAGGAGTGGACGGCCATCAAGGACCGGCTTATCAATGACAGGGAGCGCGTGAAGTTCCTCGCGAAAATCTCCATTGATATCAATATCAGAACAGGCGAGGTGTCCTTTTCGCTGCCCGATTTTGACCTTAGCAGCAAGGATACCGTGGTGGAAAGCGCCGTCTGGGAGGAGATCAAGGGGGAGCTGATCGGCAGCGCGGGGGAAACCTGGGGCATGTTGGAACTGGGTTACCGGCCGCCCGACGAGATCAACAAATCCGGTAAAATCAAACTGATGGGCTATAAAAACTTCTGCCCTTACAGCATTGATTTGGAATACTACAAAGACGCCCGCGCGGAATTCACCGTGCAGGAGTGGATCGACATCCTGCTTGGGGCCGTGGATTACAATGCCGCGGGCTATCAGGACCAGGAGCAGAAGCTCACGATGCTCACGCGCCTGCTGCCCTTTGTGGAGAAACGCCTGAACCTGATCGAGCTGGCCCCCAAGGGCACCGGCAAGTCCTATCTGTTCGGGCGCGTCAGCCGATTTGGATGGCTTAGCTCCGGCGGGGTTATGAGCCGCGCGAAAATGTTCTACGACATCTCCAGGCGCGCCCCCGGGCTTGTGACCGGCAACGATTTTGTCACGTTGGACGAGGTGCAGACGATCTCTTTCACAGATGTGGACGAGATGCGGGCCGCCCTGAAGGGTTACATGGAGAGCGGCATTTTCACGGTGGGCAATTACGAGGGCCGGGCGGACGCCGGGGTCATCCTTTGCGGCAACATTCGCAAGGAAATTATGGATGAGGACGGTTGGGCAAATATGTTCGAGGAGTTGCCCACCGTGTTCCAGGAATCGGCCCTAATCGAGCGCTTCCATGGCTTTATCAAGGGTTGGAATATCCCCCGCATGAACGATGACCTGAAAATTTCCGGCTGGGCGATGAATTCTGAGTATTTTTGCTCCATCCTGCACGATTTGCGCGGCGACAGCAGCTACCGCGCGATTGTGGACGAACTGGTGGAGGTTCCCGAAGCTGCGGATACCCGCGATACGGAGGCCGTCAAGCGCATCGCGACGGCATACCTCAAGCTCCTGTTCCCGCATGTACGCAAGGCCACCGATATCTCCAGGCACGATTTCCAGATATATTGCCTGCGGCGGGCGGTATATATGCGGAAAACCATCCGCCGCCAATTGGGCATCCTGGATGTGGAGTATCGGGATAAGGATGTGCCTGCGTTTGCCATCCGGGAGGTTTGGTGATGCGCTGCTGCCAATGCGATAAAGAAAACCTGACAAAAAACGAGATCGGGTTGAACAAAAAACTCATTGATCCCAAGCCCAAACGTACTTTTTGCCTGGACTGCCTTGCGCAATACCTTGAGATAGACACGGAGTTCCTATTGGCAAAAATCGAAGAATTCAAGGCGGAGGGCTGTACCCTGTTTTGAGGAAGCGAATATGATCTACGCAGACAACGCCGCGACCACCCGGCTGTCCCCAAAAGCGCTGGAAGCCATGCTGCCGTATCTGCAAGGGCAATATGGCAATCCTTCCGACGTTTATTCCTTTGGCATGCAAGCCAAACGCGCGATAGAGTTAGCGCGCAAACAGGCAGCGGACGCGATACACGTCTCCCCGGAGGAGATCGTCTTCACCTCCGGCGGCACCGAGAGCAACAACTGGGCGCTTTCCTGCGTACAAGGCGGGCATATCATCACGGTGCGGACGGAGCATTCCTCCGTACTTCAAGCCTGCGCCGTGCTGGAGGAAAAAGGCGTCGAGGTTACGTATTTGCCTGTGGATTGGCAAGGGCAGGTGCGGATTGCGGATGTACTTTCCACCATTCGGTCGGATACAAAACTTGTTTCCATCCATCTAGGAAACAATGAGCTTGGCACACTGCAGCCAATCGCGGAGATTGCGCACGCGCTATCTGGGAGTGGGATCCTATTTCATACGGACGCCGTGCAGGCGGTTGGGCATATCCCCGTTGACGCGAAAGCGCTGGGCGTGGATCTGCTGACCGCTTCGGCGCACAAATTCCATGGCGCAAAGGGCACGGGCTTTCTTTATGTGCGCGTCGGCACGCCATGGCGGGCGATGCTGCGCGGCGGCAAGCAGGAAAACCGCCTTCGCGCGGGCACGGAAAACGTGGCCGGGATCGTAGCCGCCGGCGCCGCGCTGGAGGAAAGCGCCGCTGCGCTGGAAGAGACCCAGGCGAGGCAGCGGCAGTTGGCGCAATGGACCTGGCGGGCCCTCGAAGAGCGTATTCCGGGTATTACGCTGAATACGCCGGTGGATCAGGCCCTGCCCGGGTTTGTGAATATCGCCTTTGGCAATGTGTCCGGCGAAGCGCTGTTGCATCAACTGGATTTAAAAGGAATCTGTGTTTCCGTAGGCTCCGCTTGCGCCGCCGGGCAAAACGCGCCCTCCCATGTATTGAAGGCCATCGGTCTGACGGATCGCCAAGCGCTCTCCGCCCTGCGGATCACCTATGGCCGCTATAACACGCAGACGGATGCCACCTGCATCGTGGAGGCGCTGTGCGCGGCATGCAAAAGGATTGCCGTGCTGGCGTAGGGCAAATATTTTCAGTGCTGAAAAACTGGACGCACGCCGCTGGGCAAGATTATCCCCGCGAAAACTAACGTAATAAAAGGAGAACGCAACATGAGCAATGGGAGCCCGATGATCACCCCGGAGGACATGGCGCTTTGCGGGCGCTATACGAAAGGCATGTTCACCTCCCCCGGGGAGCTGCCGATTTCTTTTACCTACGAGGGGCAAGCGTACAAAGGCATGCCGGAAAATTCCGTCGTCACGCGGCGCGAGCTGGATGAGAATATTGCCGCCGCGACGATCACAGGCACGGTCGGCGCCCTGCAAATCACAGCGGAGTGCCTGACCTACCGGGACTACCCCGTGGTGGAGTGGACCGCCTGGTTCACCTGCGCCGAGGGCTGCGAAAAAACGGGCATCCTCGCGGATGTCCTGGGCGCGGACATGGTGTTCGCCGTCGAATCCGGCGGCGCGCCCACGCTGGTGCACAACAACGGCGATTTCTACAGCAAGGACGGCTACACCGTCGGGCGCACCGTGCTGGAGGACGGGAAAGTCTTCGCGCAGGCCCCAGCGGGCGGGCGGCCCAGCGACCGCGCGTTCCCCTACCAAAGGCTGCTGTTCGATACGTACGGGATCAACATCTCCATCGGCTGGCCCGGGCAGTGGGCCTGCGAATACCGTGGCGGCAAGGACGGCGTGGCCTTCCAGGCCGGGCAGGAGGTTTCGCGCACCTATATCAGCGCTGGCGAAGCCTTCCGGACGCCGCGGATGACCTTGCAATTTTTCCAGGGCGATGAGGCGCGGGGCGTCAATGTGTGGCGCAGATGGTTCAACGCCCATGTGACGCCGCGCCAAGCGGACGGCGAGCTCCTCGCGCCGTTTTTCTGGGCGGCGGACACCAACGCCCCGGCAGGCGTGGACCCCGGCGTCGAGTTCACCTTCTCCAACGAGAAGGGCCAGGTCGCCGCCATCGCCCGCGCGAAGGAAAGCCTTCCCTATAACGGCTGGTGGATCGACGCGGGCTGGTACCCCTGCGAGGACGACGACGGCGTCCGCCACTGGCCCCTCACGGGCGACTGGTATCCCGACCCCGCGCGGTTCCCCAACGGCCTTGCGCCGGTGGGCCGGGCCGCCAAGGAGGCGGGCATGCAGCTCCTGCTCTGGTTCGAGCCGGAACGCGTCTCGCAGAAGTCGCGCTTCGCGAAGGAGCACCCCGAATGGATGCTCGCCCGGAAGGACATCAACGACAACTTCCTGCTGAACCTCGCGGACCCGGCATGCCGGCAATGGCTCAGCGAATACATGGCGGGCTTTTTGATGGAAAGCGGCATCACGGTCTACCG
>Ga0268262_10003268_pt1 | contig 17715 bp, 14 predicted proteins | sample TergutNc150P3_FD_190354 | JGI IMG/M metagenome (GOLD analysis project Ga0268262, IMG submission 190354) | Nasutitermes corniger P3 segment gut microbial community from laboratory colony in Florida, USA - Nc150 P3 (SPAdes) (version 2) | ecosystem: Host-associated > Arthropoda: Insects >...
TTTAACCCACCTGTCTATATACTCGTTATATTTCTGTTTTGCGTCCTGTCGCGCCCTGTCGTCGGGTATTTTATTAATTTCCGCGTCTCCGGCAAAACTGCCTACAATGACGTATCTGCCGCGCCGCTTGTTATTGATAATGCGCCGTATTGCGTCGGCCTCCGCCTTCGTCTCCGGTTGCGTGTCGTCGTCGAATAACCGGCTATTGCAACAATTATCAAAGTATAGAGTTAATACGCGGTTCACGCTTTGCCCTCCCTATAAATATAGTCTTTGGGCGACAATCCCGCCATTATTTTGGTTCATACCACGCTCTACCCTCTCCGCCGACATCAAGACCGCCGCGCATCTATACATTATAGATAATATTTGGGGACGGGGGAAGTCAAATAAAAATTATGGGCGGGGGCGAAGACGGGACGGGTACGGGATACGTAATGAAGACGAACCGTTTACCACACGCACGACTCCGACACCGCCTACAACCACGAAGGCATGGCAGCGAGCGGTTGCCTTGATACGGCTACCGTTCTCGCTTTGAGCTCGCGAAATAAAGACCCAACATTAGTTGATGATTGTTCCAGCCGAATTGCGAGCCACCCGTATCATTGACATACGGCGCTGGCTTAGAACCCAAAAGCCCTCTGTACATAAGTTCAATATATTTCCAACGCAATTTGACAAAAGGGGCAAGATAATCAATTTCTATGTTGGCTGTGCTACTATACCACACTACCCAAAAACCCACAGACCCGCCATAGACAAATTGCAGTTCGTCCCATAAATCATATACTTTGCCTAAGCTAAAACCTATTCCACCCAAATCCGTACTACCCTCATATTCACCAACACCGCCGCTAATGTCAATTCCAAAAAAAACATCCCCCCAAACCAATCCACGCTCCAAATTGATACCCCACGGCATAGACTTTCCCAACGGCATTTGGTATCTTATTGCTGTATATGAATCACACGCTATTTTAGGTTTAGAAAAATAGAAGCCGGTCATTAGTTGGTGATTATTCCAACCAAAATAAGTAACATCTGTTTTATTGTAATCATATTGATTCCCTTCGCTATCCCATTTAGTTTTATCATAAGACACCTCCTTAATTCCCAAAAGTCCTCTGTATGTAAGTTCAACAAATTTCCAACGCAGTTTAACAAATGGGGCAAGATAATTTATTGCATCATATGTTGCGTCATCATAGCCTTTATATGTATAGTGATCAGTCATCGTATACCAAAGTCCCACAGACCCGCCATAGACAAGTTGCAGTTGACCGCCCAGATCATATACATTGCCTAAACTTATACCTAATCCCATGAACAAATTATCGGTAGAACAAGTAATCCACGATCCGCCGCCGCTGATATCAAGCCCGATAAACATCCCGTTATCCCAAGTCCATCCGCCTTCCACATTAATCCCTCCCCAAGAAGACGGCATCCCCAACGGAATTTGGTATTTCGGCGCGAGGTAGTAGCCGCGTTCACTTTTATTAGACATTACGGCATTATTTCCGTTGCGCTTATTGTCATTATCCGGCTTGAATTTCAACGCAGATTCTTTCACACCCGCGAATTCCCTATACATCTCCGCGCTCGCCGCCGCCGCCGTCCTCAAAAGTTCCACAAGATTCTCGGAACGGACCGCTTCCGACGACACGACCAGCGTCCCGTTTTCGGTTTCGTACAGCTCGACGGCCAAAGTGAACATCGTTTTGAATTTGCTGACCGTCCCGCGCACGATGTAGTCCGCGCCGATCTTGCTTCCGAGCGTGATGACGCAGTTTTCGTCGGCGCATTCTTCCAAGACCGCCCCGCCCATCGACTGGACGGTCTCCGAGGTCATGACGCTGTATCTCCCAGACGGCAGGTTTTTGGTGGCCTGTCGGCGTAGTTCCGCCGTTATCTCCCTGACCTCCGCCGGATTCAATTCGGCGGACGCGCCCGACGACGCGTCCACGTCGGTCTCCACGACCGCCACGTACTTAACTCCCGCCGCTGACATTCCGGCGAAGAGCGTAATGATGAGAAAAAACGCAAGTCTTTTCACGTTAAGCCCTTTCGATATATTTTTATTTTATGGGATGGGTTCTTCAGATGACAGAAAGACGTTACCGCATATCCTACTGATGTAGTAGAATATACGGTGTTAAGTGATCGGTCGTAAGTCCTTGATTTACAACGAGTTACAACATGCAAAAAAATGGGGGGGGGGGGGGGGGGGGGGGGGTAGCAAATTACGTGCCAACCTCCGGCATTTTACAATTATCCCGCAAAAACCAATATACGCGCCACGAACGCCCCCCACGTCCGCGCCGCCCCGAAGCGCGGCTTCCGTCCGGTGAGGGCTCAGGTCGTTAGCTTTATGTTTTGTCATAGTATCCATACCTATATAATACATCATGGTCATGCGCGGGCGCAAGATTTTTTTAATATTTCTCGGCGCTTCCGACACTACAGCGAGGCGGCGGTTTGCCGTGAAAGATTTTCTAAGCGTATTTATTCTTGATTTTTAAGCATTCCGTAACCACCTCTATAAGCTTTTTTTCTACCTGAAGCCTAGTATGAACGGTTATTTCTTGGCAATTGTATTTGGCGAGCCGGCTAAAACTATAAAGCGCAAAATACGGCCTATATATGTCGCGGAAAACTTCATCCCTCATAATCAACAGACGCTTGTCATGGTCGTAATAATCAACATCAAGCGGGATAGACCTAAGGCTTCGTCCCTTATTTACGGCAGGGGATACTACATGTAAAATGGCCTCAAAGTGATGCAAAGCGGTGTAAAACGCGATTGTTACATACCAGTCTCTAAAATAATCGCGCTTGTCGCTGCTCACTAAGAAATCAAGCAACTCTTGATTGTGTTTAGCTTGGAAGACATGCTGCTCGCTCGAAGGCATTATTCGCCCTCCGTATAGTATAGCGGAAAATCATGGTCTATAAGGCGTTGATCAAGCTTGTGATCGGTTATTACCCAAAAGAAGCGCGCGTTCCCACTCTCTTGGAATATTCTCAGATCAAGATCTGCGGACATATTCATGATCTCCTCTAACTTATCCTCATACTCATGCGATATTACAGTAAGCGTAGCCGGCGTCTTAGTTGTATAATCAAGGCCTATCCTATGCTGGATAATCTTATCTTTGGGCACAACGGTTAAAAGCATATTATAAAATTCTTCAGCGGGAGTGAACATCTCGTATAATCCGGCTTTTACCGACTTGCTTACGGTCTCAATAGTCTTGCACATGGTCACAACGGCATCTTTCTGAATATCGTCGTAGGCCAGCTTGGAACTGATTTCGTTCAATATAATATCAATATCGTAATCGCACGCGGCAGGAATGTCAACGCCGTTGAGAGCGCCGATCTGTTGTTCCGGCATAGTAACAGTTCCTGTTTCCACGAGCACCTCCAACTTTATAATATATGTCTCTACCGCTTATCCGGCCATCAACCGACAAAAACGCCTAAACCGCCCCCGCAAGCGTTTTGAACTTTATGCCGACCTACCTACTTAAAATAATACTACGGAAAGCCCTAAGCCAAATATTTTTTATCTTTTTTTGGGGAAGCTATAATATATTAATTGAGTATGTATGTCCCCCCAAAAAATAGGGCGGCCCCCGTTACGAGGCCGCCCCTGCAATCTTACTCCGAAAAACAGGGCATCGCGGCGCGACGCCCCTACCGCAATATTTTACTTCACTACGCTGAACAGGAACGAGACTTTCTCGCGCGTTCCGTCTTTACCGGTCAGAGCTCCTTTAACAACGTAGGTGCCCTCGGTTACGGCAACGCCTTTCTTGTCGCGCAGGTCCCACTTGGCTATTTCGCCGCTGCCCGCTTTCGCCGCGATCTTCGCAACGGCGTTGCCGGAAGCGTCGAACACGTAGAGCGAACCGCCTTTGATCTGCTTAGAGAAGAAGAAAGCGATCTTGCCCGCGGCTATGGACGCGGGGCTGGGGCCGGCGGTGAACGACGCGGCTATCGTCTTGACAGGCGCGACAGCGGCTTCCGCGACAACCGGCGCGGAGGGGATATCGCGTACCGTCTCGGCTACGGATACCGTGCCGATGTTGTACGTGCCGAGCGTCACTTCGCCGTCGGTGTAGTTTTCGCCGCCGACGACCACCGCTTTAACAGTGTACGATCCGGCCTCGCTGGGCGCCGCCGTGTCGGCGTCGTAGTAGACCGTGACGCTCTCGTAGCCGTCGCCCTTGAGTTTAACCTCGCCCACGCCGAACGGAGCCGTCTGGCCCTCCTTGTGGCCGACGGGAATGCCGCCGAACACTACGCTGCCGAGATCGGGGGTCTTCCGCGTGATCCGGTATGTGCCGATGGGAACCTCTCCGGCGGTGAAGTTCGCGCCCGCCGCGACGCTCACCGTCACGTCGTACTCGCCGACGTTAACGGGAACTTTCGTCGAGCCGTCGTAGAAGGTTGTGATCGCGCCCATGCCGGTCTTGGGTTGGGCGGCTTTGACGTCCGCGCCGAGCGTGGAGTCGCCGCTGTAGGCGCGGGCGGCGGTGTAGGTCAGGTCGGAACGTTCGAGCGCCTTGGGCAGTATGGCGAAGGTCTTGCTGACCGTGCCGCTGTACGCGTCGTCAGCGCCCGGAGCGTCCACGCCGCTGGCGCGGACCGTGGCGGTGCCCACGTTAACGTTGTTCAGGTAGGTGAGGCTGTAGTACTGCTTGCCCAACTCCACCGTGTCGTTGGTTCCGTCCTCACGCACGACAGGCAGCCAAACGGCGATGTCCGCTCCGGTCGGTTTGATCGAATCGCCCTTGTAAATCCAAGTTTTTTCGGGATTGATCACGATAAAGGCCTTGGACATGGACGCCGCCGCCTTCTTCACCGTTACGTGCGAATGGGCGCTCATTACGTCCGCCGCGATCTGAACCGCGGCGCCGGGGTTATTGGTTATCTTCACCGCGTACTCGAGAACGTCGCCCTCCACGCCGCTGGAGACCGTGTACGCCGGCCCGGTCGCGCCGGGAATCTGCACGCTGTCGGTCGGCGAGGTGTAGCGGTACCACTTGTAGGAGAGCGCGCTAACCGGCCCGTTGGGCGAAAGCGCGTTGACCTTAAGATCGATGGAATTGCCCTCGCGCACCTCGGCGTCGGACAGGTTGCCGTCGGGAGCGAACTTCGCTACGGCGGGCTCCTTGATCCTGTACTCGCCCAGCGTGTACGTTCCGCCCACGAAGTTCTCGCTGTCGGGGATCTTCGCCTTAACGGCGTACACGCCGGCGTCGCGGGGCGCGATCGACGTGTCCTTAGGCACCGCCGTGAACGTCGTGTCCCAGTACGGCTTAGGCGCCGTGTAGCTGTACAAAACCGTGATAGGGCCGCCGGTCATTCCGCTCTTGTAGCCGACCTTCTTCACGCTCTCTATTCCGCGCACGTGCCCGTTCGCGTAATGCGCCGCGGGCGGGTAGGCGTCCGCCGTGTCGGGAATATCGAACACGAACGTGGACGTGTCGCCGCTCGAGCCGGGCGTCCTCTTGTTAATGTCAAGACCGCCCTTAGTGACCGCGACAGCGTTGGTGTCCTTGCCGCCGTTCGACACGAACGTGTAGTTCTTCGACCTGGCCCCGGCCGCCGTAAGCGTAATCGCGGCGGTCATGGAGCGCACGCCGGCGTTCGCGTTGCTGTACGCCGCGACCGCCGTGTAGTCCCTGCCCCACTTCAACGTGTCGATTTTGCCCTCGTCGACGCTGCCCGTGACCGTGTTCTTGACCAAGTAGAACATCTCCTTGTCGGCGGTCTGATCGGCAACCCTCGTAGCCGACGTGTCGAACCACAGCTTCAGCCGAGGCGTCGCGGCGGTGTCGACCTTAATGTCGGTCGTTCCGTCGTATTCGCGGTCGCCCACGACGTTGCCGGATACATAAATCTTCTTCTTTTGGATGACATAGTCCCCGTTCTTCCGCCCGATGTATTTTCCTACGCCGGAGACGACCAAAGAAGCTTCGCCCGCGTTGACCATATTATACTCTTTTTGAACGTCGGCCCCCGTGAGAACGGCGAACTCGTTAGCCGCGTCCGAGGGATCCCCGGCGTTGTACTTGAGCGTATTGCCGCCGGCGTATACGAAGTACGTGGCCGGAATGATGATTCCGCCGTTGTACGTCTCCACGCTGAAGACTTTCACGCTGTCGATCTCCCTGCGCCCGACTGTAACCGTGTAGGTCACCGGGGCGCTCAAAAAAACGTTGCCGCCGGTAGCGGCCGTCTTTCCTTTAACCACGGCCCTGACGGAAATACTGCCGGTGTCGCTCGTCCCGGAAACGAAGAGAGAGCACAGGCCGGACTTTCCGGCCGTCCCGTGGTTCGGTTTAGCCGAGATCGTTTTTCCGGCCAACCCTCCCGCGCCGGTAGCTTCGTAGAAGATCGAATCTATCGTTCCGGCTATGCCCTGAAGAACGGTCGGCCCGGAGACGACGTAGGGCGACACGGACGCGTTGTGTTTGTACGTAACCGTCTGCGCGGCGGTCAAAAAGAGGTTCGCCGCGTATTCCACGTACTGAATGCGGAGAACGCCGAGCGCGATTTCGTTTTCGTTGAAGTTCGTGTTGCCGGTCCCGCCGTATTTGATTTTAACGTCGTACGTGCCGGAGTCCGCAGGCGCCGTCTGACTCTTAGGGTAAACCGTATTCCCCTTGCCGGTATAGTTCAGCGTGCCCGAGCCGAGCCCGCTGAGGCCGAGCGACGGCTTCAAACCGATAGCGGAACCGTAAGACATCGCGGAACCGGTGGCGAACCTGTAGCCGTCCGCGTCTTCGACCGGCGGATCCAAGACGTTCTGCTTCCTCCAAGCCTCGAAAGCGGCGGTGTCGAGATGGGCCAGCGAGACGTTAGTTTTGGTCACGCGCAAAGGAATTAAAGAGACGACCCGCAGCGAGTCGGACGTACCGCTTGAGTCCGCTTTAACCGCGGTTCTCACCTTCAGGTTGAAGACGGATCCGGCGGCGCTTTTCACCGGGAAAACATACGTCGAATCGACGGTGAACGTCGTGTCCCCGGCATTGTCCCCCAATGTCCAGCCGGCCGAGACGGTGACGGCGCCGGTCGCGAGCTTGCCCTTCAGGACCGTCAAAAGATCTCCCGGCACGGGAGTGCTCGCGTATTCGACAGAAACTCCGGAAGTGTCCCAAACGACGCCACCGGACGGCGCCGCGAGCGCCCCGCTCCCCACCACCCCTCCCAGCAAAACCAGGACGGCCGACAAAACCCCCAAGCCCTTGAACTTGGAAATACCCATACAAACCTCCTCCTCCGCCCCGCTCAGTCCCGGAAAGAGCCACCCTCTTCCCGTTTCATCGCGCGACGGCCACATTGTTTAGGTTTTGAATGTTTAAAAAAATAAAGATGTAACTCTCAATTAAAAAGTATGGTTCAGGTTGCGCGCTCCTTGTTTAATGGGTAACGGACAAAATACGCTTTAAGCATACGTCAACGCGTACATATTGATACGTACATTAATTAATACACGGTCAGCGCGTAATAATATGCACGTCGGTACGGATGCGTTACGGACACGGTTACGTTAGGTACGGATACAATACAGCGAGGCCAGCGATCGAAACCGCCATCATCGTAAAGGGTCGGCGTTAATATAGGGGACGAACGGGCCGCCGAAACAATGCCGGCGGCGGCGCTTTCTCCTACATTAATACCATATACGTAGAGGTTTGGCGGGAGAGCCGGACCCAACCACGAGTCCCGCCGCCTCCGCCCTGGCCACTCCCGGAGGCTGATCCCGATGTACTAAAAATAATTCATGTATTATTGTTTTGCAACTTTTTTTTTATTTTTTTGCGCCCCGCCGCGCGGCGTCGGCGCGCGATCGGCAATTTTTTCCGCTTTCCGCGCCCTAATTTTTCCTCGGCGTCCGCAATACCCCCTTAATTCCGCTGTTTTCGCGACATCGCTCGATTGGCACGGCGTTTGCTCTATTCTTTTGTCGGGCGCAAGGCCGGCGGGTTCCTGCGGCGCGGCCTCGGACGCGGACTTGATAATATAAACTAAATTCTTATACACTATAAACAAGGAGATAGCTATGCCTCGCATCAACTTTAACGCACCGGCGATGATGAACGTCAACCGTCTCGACACTCTGGAGAAAGGGCTTATGCGCTCGATGCAGCGCGTCGCCTCCGGCGAGCGGGTGACCCGCGCGGCGGACGACGTGGCGGCCCACGGCGTGGGCGAACGGCTCAAGGGGCACATACGCGGGCTGCACATGGCGGCGCGCAACGTGCAGGACGGGATAGCGCTCATAAACGTGGCCGAGGCCGCGTTGAACGAAGTCGACGATATGCTCCACAGGATGCGCGAGCTCACGGTGCAGGCGGCCAACGGGACGCTCACCGACGACGACCGCCTGAACGTCCAAATGGAAGTCGACAAGCTGAAGGACGAGATAAACGCGACCTCGAGGAACACGCACTACAACAACCTGCAGCTGCTCGACGGCACGGGAGACTGGGGCGAGGGCAAGGGCGGGTACTTCCAGATAGGCGCGGGCGGATTGCCGAATTCCCGTGTGACGGTCCGCCGCGAGGGCGCGACGGGGGCCCGGATGGTCGCGGAAAACACCGAACCTAACCGCGAATTCCTCAGACACCGCATCCCGGCGGTCACCACGAAGACGCTGGGCATAGACGGGGACGACATGCGCGTGGACACCCAACACGCCGCCTCGGACGCCATCGACAAGGTGATAGGCGCCGTCGACTACGTGAACTCGGTGCGGGCGAACTTAGGCGGCATAGCCAACCGCTTGGAGCACGCGTGGAACAACATCAACCTGATTTCGGAGGACAACCAGTCTTACGAGTCCAAGCTGATGGACACCGACGTGCCGGGCGAGATGATATCGATTACGCGCGACCAGATAATCAACCAGTACTGCACGGCGATGCTGGCGCAGGCGAATCAGACGCCGGGCAGCATATTGCAGCTGTTAAATAAGTAGGTTTTTGATGCCGTATGGGCGGGTTAACCCGCCCATACCATACTTCTCCGATATAAATCCCGAAATTAACATTTCAATCAAATTCTTGACTTTCATCTACACCATAAACGATATTTATTATTATTGATCTAAAAGAATATAAAGTCTTTAAGGACAGCATAAATGGCCGACTTTTTCGATGACTTGGTTTTTTCGCCCGAGGATGTCATTACTTTCCCGGGGGGGATTCCGGGGTTTGAGAACTGCAAGCGTTTTGTGATAGTTCCGGTGCCGCAGTGCGAGCCGTTCTCTTGGCTCGCCTGCGTGGACGGCTCGCCGCCCCTGCGGTTCGCCATAATCAATCCGCTGATCTTTATACCGGACTACAGCCCGAAACTGAACAAGGAGCAGCTCGCCGACATCAACATCGGCGTCGGCGACTTGAACGATTTGGTGCTCTACGCTATCGTCACGATAGGGCGGAACCCGATAGACTCGACAGCGAACCTAACCGGACCGGTAATCATCAACAAGAACACCCGGCTCGGCAAGCAGGTGCTGATTGACGACGACCGCTATTCAACCCAAGACCCTATAATCAGGAAAAACCGCTGATGCTGGTACTAACGCGAAAAAAAGAAGAGTCGATCCGCATAGGAGACGACATAACGATAAAGATTGTCGACATCGACAACCGCCAAGTGAAGCTGGGCATAGAAGCGCCCAAGCGCGTGGCCATCAACAGGGAAGAGATCTACCAAAGAATTCTGGCCGAGAACGAGGCCGCCAGCAAAACTCCGGCGACGGGGGACGGGCTCATGCATATCGCCGACCTGCTAAAGGGCAATAACGGTTAAAAATACCGCGGGAGGAAATCTATGGCTAATAAAGACGCTTCGGCGCACCTTGACAACGGCAAAAAATTCTTAAACGAAGGCAAGTGCGACGAGGCTATTTTGGAGCTTGACCGCGCCTTGTCCATAGACGGCGGTTCCGCCGACGGGTACGTCTGCCGAGGCCGCGCCTACGTCAGCAAAGGCGACCGCGACCGCGTCACCGACGACGGCGACCTGCCGTCAAGCGGCCCCGTCTACAACGGCAGCGGCGATTACGAACGCGCCATAGAGGACTACTCCGCCGCATTAGCCATAAAACCCGCCGCGCCGGAGATACTTTGCGAGCGCGGCCACGCCTACCGCCGCAAAGGAGACTACGAACGCGCCATAGAAGACTACACGGTCGCCCTCGGCGTCAAACCCGACTGCCGCGACGCCCTCAACAACCGAGGAATCGTGCACTACAGAATGGGCAGCCACAAATTGGCCATCAAAGACTGGGAAGCCGTGCTGAAAATCGACCCGAACGACGCCACGGCGAGACAGAGCATCGAAATAGCGCGGTAGGCGCGGGCCGGCAAGCCGCCTCACCTCCGCTTGTCCACCTCTTCGTAATCCGCTATCGTCGGCATCGACCTCGTGTTCGACCGGAAGTGGCGCAGTATCTCCTCCATCGCGTTGTCCTTCTCCTCCGTCTTGACGAGCACGTAGAGTATGTCCCCGGCCTTGATTTCCGTTTGGCCGGTGGGGGCCTGTATTTTGTCGTCGCGGTTGAGCATCGTGATGGTCGTGCCCCTCGGCAGACGGAGCGACGAGACCAACGCCTCTCCGGTGTAGATCTCGTCGTCCACGTCTATCTCCACAAGCTCCATCCCGGAGTTGTGCAGCGCAACAAGCTCCATGACCTGCTTCGGCCTCGATCTGGCCTTTACCGCCAGCTTGAGCCTGTCGGCGAGCTTCGTTATGGTGAAGCCCTGTATCAGCATGGAGAGCAGAACGGCGAAGAATACGATGTTGAAGATGAAGTTCGAGTCCCTTATGCCGACGGCGGCGGGGTATGTGGCGAGCACTATGGGCACCGCCCCGCGCAGCCCGCCCCAGTTCAGGAAGAGCATCTCCTTAAAAGAGTACCGCGCCCAAAAGGTGCATAGGAACACCGCGACAGGGCGGGCGACAAGGGCGAGGATCAAAAAGAGCAGTATGCCGTCCTTGAACACGCCGCTGAACTCTTTGGGGGAGACCAAAAGGCCCAAGAGCACGAAGATCACCACGTTGCCTATCGTCGACAGGGCGTCCAAGAGCGTCGTGGAGGTCGACTTGTAGGGGATGTTGGTGTTGCCGAGCACGAAGCCCGCGAAGAAGGCGGAGAGGATGCCGCTGGCTTTCGCGGCGTCGGCGGCGCCGAAAGAGAGCATGATGATCGCGATTATATATATATAGAAATAGCCCTTGTCAAGGTCGGTCACGAATCTGCTCAGCCAGCAAGCGGCGAAGCCGACCATGAGCCCTATCCCCACGCCGCCCACCACCTGCCACACGAGGTTCAAGATTATGCCGAGCGACAGCCCGATCTCATGGGAGGAGGACGACGCGGACGCTATGCCCACGGCGATGGTGGTCAGGATGATGGCCATGGGGTCGTTGGTCGCCGACTCGACCTCCACCGCCGCCGACATCTTGGGATCCAGCGACCGCGACCGCAGTATCGAAAAAACAGCCGCCGCGTCCGTGGAGGCTATGATGCACCCTATCAGCATGGAGGTCTGCCAATTAACTTTGAGCAGCCAATAGAGCAAAAACGCGGTGACGGCGGCGGTGACGGCGACGCCGAGCGTGGCCAGCGTCATGGCCGGGCCGAGCACCGACTTCAGCTTGTCCATCTTGGTGCCGAAACCGCCTATGAAGAGGACAAAGACAAGCGCGGAGTTCGCTATCTGCTGCGCCAACGAGTAGCTGTCGAAGTTGCCGACCTTCAAACCGTCGCTGCCGAAGAGCATGCCGACGAAGAGAGAGACGACGACGAGGGGGACGCGCCAACGGCTCGCGAGGCTGGCGAAGAAAATTATGGCGAGGAGAATTACGGCGGCGATAAGAATCATTTTTTATCCTTCCACCGTCAGCATCCATCCGTACTTGTCCTCTGTCTCTCCGTATTGAATGCCCTGTATCTCCTTGAACAGCCGCGTCAAAGTCTCTCCGGCTTCGTTCTCTTTGCCGAAAGTATAGACCTTATCGCCCCGCGTGATGGAATACACGGGCGTGATGACCGCGGCCGTTCCGCAAGCCCCGACCTCTTTGAAGTCCGGCAATTCCTCTATGTCGATTTTGCGGCGTTCCACCTTCAGCCCCATCCCCTCGGCTATTGTCCGCAAACTGTTATTCGTTATCGACGGGAGTATAGACGCAGACTCCGGCGTTACGTAGCGGCCGTCTTTAGTTATTCCGAAAAAGTTGGACGTGCCGAACTCGTCGATATAGCGATGATTGGCGGAATCAAGGTATAGGCAGATCGGATACCCCTTATGCTTGCCCTCGTAGTCGCCGTACAATCCGGCGGCGTAGTTTCCGGCGACTTTAACGTTGCCGACGCCCAGCGGCGCGGCGCGGTCGTAGGATTCTTGTACGTAGGCTTTAACGGGGAAGAAGCCGTTTTTGTAATACGGGCCGACCGGCATGCCCAATGAAAAAAAGATATAATCTTCGGACGGCCCCACGCCGACGCGGGGGCTCGCGCCTATCAGCAGCGGGCGGACATACAAACTCGCCCCGGTGCCGTAGGGCGGAACCCAGTCAATGTTCCGCGAGACGGTCTCTTTGACCGCGTCGATAAAGAGTTCGAGCGGCGGCGGCTCCATCATAGTGCGCTTCGCGGTGTCGATCATCCTCCGCGCGTTTTCATGAGGCCGAAACAACGCAACGGAACCGTCTTTGCGGCGGAAAGCCTTGAGCCCCTCGAAACACGCCTGCCCGTAGTGCAGACAGACTGCGGCGACATGGATTGAGAAGTTCGGGTCGGTACATACGGAAAGCCTGCCCCAATCGCCGTCTTTGAAGTCGGCGCGGAGGTAGCAGTCGGTCTGCATGTACTCGAAGCCTAAGTTTGACCAGTCTAATTGCTGTGGAGACATTTCGGGTCATCCTTTTTATGTATTATTAAAGATGTCTGAACTAGGATTTGCAGGGTTTTATAGATTAAAGGATTAATAATATGTGTTTTGACTTTTAATCCTATAATCTGTTTTAATAATCCTTTAATCCTAATTCAGACAGTGTTTTTCATCCCGCCATCAGCTTATACATCAAACTGTCGATCAACGCGATCCACGACGCCTCGATTATGTTCTCGCTGACGCCGACGGTTCCCCAACGGTTTACTTTGTCCGACGACTCTATCAATACCCTTACTTTAGCCGCCGTGCCGTCTTTGCCGTCCAACACTCTCACTTTGTAGTCGTCCAGCTTCACCTCTTTCAGCGGCGGGAAGAATTTTACCAACGCCTTGCGCAACGCGTTGTCGAGCGCGTTCACCGGGCCGTCGCCTTCGGCGGCCGTGTGCTCAAACTCTTCGCCCTCCGACACCTGTATCGTCGCCTCGGAATAGGTCTCTCCGCTTTCACGTTTCTCCTCTATCACCCTGAAAGCCTTGACGGTAAACGGCTCTTTGAACTCGCCCAGCACTTTGCGGACGACAAGCTCGAACGTGGCGTCGGCGGCCTCGAACTGATAGCCGTCGGCCTCCATGTCCTTTATCTTCGCCAATACGTTTTTGACGACGGGATCTTTTTTGTCGAGCCCCGGTTTGATCTTCGACAGTTTTTCCAATATCGTGCTCGCCCCGGCCTGATCGCTGACCACGAACCGGCGGCTGTTCCCCACCGATTCGGGATTGATATGCTCAAACGACTCCCGCACTTTGCGCACCCCGTCGGCGTGCGCGCCGGCCTTGTGGGAGAACGCCGCCTCGCCGGTGTACGGGTGGCGGATGTTGGGCGTCGTGTTGGCGAGCTCCGCCACATAGAGCGAGGCCTGGCAAAGCATTCGGAGCTGTTCCGGCGCAATCAAATCAAATCCGCGCTTGAGCTGCAAATTGGGAATTATCGTGCAGAGGTTCGCGTTGCCGCACCTCTCCCCCAGCCCGTTCATAGTGCCCTGAACGTGAGCCGCCCCCTCTATCACGCAGAGGCACGACGACGCCTCGGCGCAGCCGGAGTCGTTGTGCATGTGCACGCCGAGCTTAGCGTCGCCGAGTTTTGATTTGACGGCGCGGAAAATCTCCAACGCCTCGTCGGGCAATAACCCTCCGTTGGTATCGCAGAGGACGAGACAATCGGCCCCTGCGTCTTTGGCGGCGAGAAGCGTCTTTATCGCGTACTCATTATTAGCCTTGTAACCGTCGAAGAAGTGCTCGGCGTCGTAGACTGCTTCGTCAAAATGTTTCTTTAGGAAACGGACGGAGTCGTTGATCATCGTGAGATTCTCATCAAGCGCGGTGTTGATGACTTTCTCCACGTGGAGATCCCACGACTTTCCGAAAATGGTCGCGACGGGCGCGCCGGTTGACACTAACGCCTGCATAAACGGGTCGTCTTCAACTTTGTTGCCGGGACGCTTGGTGGAACCGAAGGCGGCGATCTTGGCTTTCAAGTTCATTTTATTGACTTTGGCGTAGAATTCGGTGTCGATCGTATTGGTCGGGTTAGGCCAACCGCCCTCGATGTAGCGCATTCCCAATTCGTTGAGCTTTTCGGCGATCATCAGCTTGTCTTTTAGGGACAAAGAGATGCCGAGGGCTTGGTTGCCGTCGCGGAGGGTTGTGTCGTATAGATCGACGCTGTGCGGTTTAGTTGACATTTTGGAAATTCTACCTTTTTTTGTTAAACTGCAAATTTGGCGTCAGGTCAGTTGGCTGCGCCGAGATAAACAAGTTCGACTTCGCTCAGTGACCTTTAGGACGCACCCGAACTCATATAATCACATCCATCAACGAATACTCCGTTGAACGCAACCGAGCGGTCGCTGAGCGAAGTCGAAGCGACCGGACGTCAGACAATCAAACATACCCTATTCTACGCTACACCAACGACGCGACAAGATCCCCGACCTCCGTGGTTCCCATCCCCATCTTCCCGGCCGACATGCTCTTTATCTTGCCGGACGCGAGAGCGTCATAGACGGCTTTGTCGATCGCCGCCGCCGCTTTGTCTTCGCCGAGCGTTTCAAGCATCATCGCCCCGGCGCAGATCGCGGCCATCGGGTTGATGACGTTCTTGCCGGTGTACTTCGGGGCGCTGCCGCCGATGGGCTCGAACATGGAGACGCCGTTCGGGTTGATGTTGCCTCCTGCCGCTATGCCCATGCCGCCTTGGATCATCGCTCCGAGGTCGGTGATGATGTCGCCGAAGAGGTTCTCCGTCACGATAACGTCGTAGAACTCCGGGCTCTTCACCATCCACATAGTGCAGGCGTCCACGTGGTTGTAGTCCTGCTTGATGTCCTTATAATCGGCGTCGCCGACCTCTTTGTGCGTCCTGACCCATAGATCGCCGGCGTGGGTCAGCACGTTGCACTTGTGAACGAGGGTCAGCGTCTTCTTCTTGCCGCGCTTGCGGGTCAGGTCGTAGGCGTAGCGGATGCAACGCTCCACAACGGGGCGCGAGTAACACATCACCTGCGTGGCGATCTCGTTCTGCGTGCCGACCATAGTCGCGCCGCCCATACCGGTGTATATCCCGCCGCTGTTCTCACGTATCACAACGAAGTCGATCTGCTCCGGCCCCTTGTCCTTTAGCGGCGTCTCCACGTTGGGATAGAGCTTGACGGGGCGCAAGTTGATGTACTGATCAAGGGCGAAGCGAAGTTTTAACAATATCCCAACTTCGAGTATGCCCGGTTTGACGTCGGGATGTCCGATCGCGCCCAAGAATATCGCGTCTTGCTTGGCGAGTTCGTCGATGTTGGACTGAGAGAGCGTCTCGCCGGTGCGCATGTAACGCTCGCCGCCGAAGTCGTAGTCGGTGTAGTTGAGCTTGAGCCCGTGCTTGGAAGCCGCCGCGTCAACAACCTTAACGCCCTCGCGAAGCACTTCCGGCCCGGTGCCGTCGCCGCCCATTAACGCTATGTTGTAGGATTTCATTTCACTGACCTTTCTTTTGTTTTTATGTGTAATGTTTTTAATCCTATAATCCTAATCAGTCCTTAACATACTTCGGCACCTTCCTCTTAAACTTCTTCATCCGAGCGATCTTATTAACAATATCCATATACGCCAACGCCGAAGCCTCCACAATATCCGTACTTACGCCCCTGCCCACAAACGACCCCTCCGCCGACGACGCGCCTATCTTTACGTTCGCTTGGGCTTCCCTGCCCTCCGTTATCGCGGCGATGTAAAAATTATCAACCTTTATCTTATAGCCGACTATCTGATCGATGGCGTTGGTGGCCGCGTGCACCGGACCGTCCCCGTAGGCGGCGGCTTGTTTCGTTACGCCGTCAACGGTGATCTTCGCCATAGCCATAGGCGATACGCCTCGGCCGCTGGAGACGTTCAAATAATCCAACGTGTACATGTCGGCGACCTCGTGCCCGCCCTCCGACTCCATCAGCGTGACTAAATCATCGTCATAAACGGTGCCCTTCTTATCCGCCAACGCTTTAAACTTAGCGTAGACCGCTTCCAAATCGTAACTTGATTCGGCGTAACCCAATTCCGCCAAACGCGATTTAACCATGTGGCTGCCGGAACGGCTCGTCAAATTCATCCTGTTGTCTTTCAACCCTACCGACTGCGGCGTCATTATCTCGTAAGTCTTGCGCGACTTCAGCACCCCGTCTTGGTGTATGCCCGACGAGTGCGCGAAAGCGTTGCTTCCCACTATCGCCTTGTTGGGCTGCACGGGCATGCTGCATATTTCGCTGACGAGATGACTCGCGCGCATTATTTCGCGCGTGTTGACGTCCGTAAACGCCCCGAAGAAATCGGGACGCAGCTTTATCGCCATGACGATCTCTTCAAGCGACGCGTTGCCGGCGCGCTCCCCTATGCCGTTCATCGTGCACTCAACCTGCCTCGCCCCCTTCGCCACGGCGGTGAGAGAATTGGCCGTGGCCATTCCCAGATCGTTGTGGCAATGGACGGAGATCACCGCCTTGTCAATATTCGGCACGCGGTTAAAGAGCATCTCTATAATGGCGCCGAACTGCCCGGGCGGCGTGTAGCCGACAGTGTCGGGAATGTTGACCGTTGACGCCCCGGCCTTAATCGCGGCCTCGACCACGCGGCAGAGATAGTCGCCGTCGGTGCGCCCCGCGTCCTCGGCGGAAAACTCGACGTCGGCGCAGAGGCGGCGGGCGAGCTTTACGCTGTCGGTAATCATAGACAGCACGTCGTCCTCGGACTTGCGCAGCTTCTTTTCCGTATGGATGGCGGAAGTCCCTATAAATGTATGCACTCGCGGACGCTGCGCCGGTTTGACGGCTTTGGCGCAGGCCGTTATGTCTTTTTCGACAAGACGGGCCAAACCGCAGATGATCGGGCCGTCTTTTATCTCGCGGGCGATGGTCGAGACGGACTCGAAGTCGCCGGGAGAGGATATGGGAAAGCCGGCCTCTATCACGTCGACGTTGAGGCGGGCGAGCTGTCGGGCCACGCGCAGCTTTTGGTCGACGGAGAGGCTGGCGGGGGCGGCTTGTTCGCCGTCCCGAAGCGTTGTGTCGAAGATTAATACTTTATCTTTTTTCATAATAAAAGTCGAATTATTAAAGTCAAATTCAAATAAGGGGAGGGCTGCGCCCTCCCTCGCTACAAAGAAAACGGCTTCGCCGTTTTCTTTTCCGCTACCCACCCTGCGGGGAACACCCCGCAACGCCCCGCTACATAATCCCCCCACCCGTCAATCCCCG